>ERZ1669247.315-NODE-315-length-17505-cov-3.073983_pt1 | contig 17505 bp, 18 predicted proteins | sample MGYA00579297_ERZ1669247 | MGnify/ENA primary metagenome ERZ1669247 (study PRJEB41166, sample SAMN08046056) | hot springs metagenome | biome: hot spring; feature: acid hot spring; material: thermophilic sediment; isolation source: thermophilic sediment from acid...
AAAAACACTCCATCTTTTTCAAATGATAAAGCTTTATCAGCATCTCAAATAGTATTCGACCATATTTTATTATTTCATTTTTTACATTCATAATTATCAGTGGCTGAAAGCCCTCTTTCCTGTAAATACCATTGCAATGTTGAGTTCATCAGCCCTCTTTATTACTTCATTATCTCTCTTTGATCCACCTGGCTGTATTATCGCTGTTATGCCGGCCTTTGCAGCTTCTTCCACATCATCAACAAAAGGTAAAAATCCATCAGAGGCCATTACTGAATTCTTTGCCCTTTCTCCCGCCTTCATTGATGCAATCTTTACCGCATCAACCCTGCTCATCTGACCTGCACCGATGCCTGTTGTTGTTTTATTGAATGCAAAAACTATTGCATTGCTTTTAACATGCCTTACAACATTCCAAGAAAATCTGAGGTCTTCCTCTTCCCTTTTATCCGGCTTCCTTTCAGTAACGACATTCCACTCTATTTCATCGTTTCCCTTAATCTGATATAAAAATCCCCCGGCCGCATTCCTCAAATCAAAATTTTCTGTTCTGCCATCAAATTTTATTACCCTAAGATCCTTTTTGTATTTTGAAAAAAATTCTATAGAATTTTCATCATAATCAGGTGCGACGATAAGTTCATAGAAATTGTTCCTCATTTTTTTTGCAAAGCTTTCATTAACCTTAAAATTGACACCTATGATTCCACCATATGCTGACATTGAATCAGCAAGAAATGCACGATCATATACAATGTCAATTTTTTGACCGCTGGAAACACCGCATGGATTTCCGTGCTTGATAATAGCAACTGCAGGTTCATCGAAATCATTCACAATTTTCCATGCTACATCCATGTCAAGGATATTGTTATAGGAGATTTCCTTACCCCTTATATATCTCCATGGCATGCTGTCTGAATAAAATCCGGCAATATCATGTGGATTTTCACCGTACCTGAGCTTTTCATAGATCATTGATGATACTGATATTCCCGGTGGAATTGTGGAATGGAATTTGTTCCAGAACCTGTTGAAAATGTTTGAATCATACCATGATGTATAAAGAAAGGCCTTTACCGCCAGTTCTTTCCTTTTCTCCATACCAACGTATCCATTTTCACCTATTTCTCTGATTATTTCATCATAATTATCCGGGTCTGTTATGACTGTTACCCTTTCATAATTCTTTGCGGCCGCCCTAATAAGTGAAACTCCACCTATATCTATATTTTCAACCATTTCCCTTTCATCATCACCGGTAGTTGTGAAATCGTAGAGATTTACTACAACCATGTCAATTGGTTTTATGCCGAACCTTTTCAATTCGTTGATCTGGTCATTCCTGGCAAGAATTCCAGCATAAATGTTTGGATGCAGAGTTTTTACCCTTCCATCCAGCATTTCCTTAAAACCAGTAATGCTTTCCATGTCATTTATATTCTTAATCTTATTCTCTTCCAGATACCTCTTTGTTCCTGATGTGGCATATATTTCATTCCCCTTTTCTATGAGAAATTGAACAAATTTTTCAATATTCCTTTTATCCGTAACTGATACAATAATATTCATGATTGTGTAATATAATTTTTAATTAAATTTTTATCGATAACTTTTCATTACACCTGAAAAACCTTATTTTAAGAAGATATAGAAGGTTCTTTACACCATCCTTGAACCTCTGCAATTTAACCTCTCCCATCCTTACACCATAATCTATTGGAAGTTCTTTTGATCTGAACTTTGTGAAAGCCTGGATTTTCAGTTCTTCAGAAAATGGCATTCCATCTGAACAGAGATTCATACCATATAATATTTCCTTTCTGAATATCCACATACCGCTCTGGGAATCCTTTATTTTTAGGAAAAATAACATCAAAACGGCATAATTGAGAATTAGGTTTCCTATTCTGTGGGCCTTTACCATGGCCTCAGGAGATAACCTGCTTATCCTTTCACATGAAATAAAATCATAATTATCTCTGTAGAGTATATCAATATAATCATTAATTACCTCTGGGGGGTATGTATTGTCACCGTCCAGTGTTACTATTATTTTTCCTGAAGCATTTGAAAATCCGGTCTTGTATGCCCTCCCATACCCCTTTCTTTTTTCTTCTATGACCCTGGCCCCCATGGATCTAGCAATATCTGGTGTTCTATCTGTACTGTTATCAACAATCAAAATTTCATAATTTCCGATGACACTTTTCCTTATCCTTTCAATAACCTTTCCTATATTTTCCTCTTCATTCATTGTAGGTATGATTATGCTCATTTCGATTTCATCCAAATCAGCTCACCTTACCTCTAATATAACCAGTAATTGCAAACATTAACCTTGCTATACCGAATAAATTGAATTGCCCTGTCTCAACCATTGATTTTATCGAATACATTTTCCATACATTGCCATGTTTTTTATTTAGCTGGGCCCTCCCATATCCATTCCAGTATGCCTGCCTTAAAAAAGATCCAATATCATCCCTGACTTTATTGTAAACTACGGCATGTTCATTGTAGCAAAACCTTGCTCCTATGTCCAGAGACCTCATATTCAAATCAATATCCTCAGCAGTTATGAATATCTCATCAAACCCTTTCAATCTTAAAAAAAGGATTTTTTTATATCCAAGATTGCAGGAGGGATATGTGACATCAATCCCCCTGTAAAATAGTTCTACCCTACCAAATTTTGTGTATGTATTTTTTCCAATGCTTATAGTTTTTCCTGCCACAAAGTCACATCCTGAATCAAAGGATTTTCTCATTTCTGAGACCCAGTTCCTGTCAGCATAGGAATCACCGTCAATGAATAGAACATATTCATATTTAGAGTTCATAACACCTATATTTCTCCCTTCCCCTCGAGTACTTTTTTTGATTATTATTTTTAGATCCATTTCATCTTTGAATTTTTTTGCGATTTCAACCGTTCGGTCACTGCTTTCTGAATCTACCATGACAACTTCAAAAGGCCTTTCCTGGATTTTAAGGGATTCGAATAATTCCAAAATGTTCTTTTCCTCATTCTTTACCGTTATTATTATCGATATTGGCAACATCAAATTCACCTTCAATATCTATGTTTCCTGGGGGAAGCAATCTTACGACCTCATCCTTTGAAATACTGAATTTTTTTGATATCTCAACTGCAGCATTTTCCTTTGTCATATTACCGGGAACTATTGATATTATTTTTTTGGCCTTATTCCGAAAAGATTCTACTGACCCTATCATGACAATTTTCACATTCTGATATTCAATTTCCCCTATCCCAAGGCGCAGTGGGAGATTCCTCATGTAATTCCTTTTACCCCTTATTATCCAAGCCCCCCTGGGAACATATTCACCGCTCTCAGCCATTTTAGAAACCTGTGAAAATGTTACCCAGTATGCATCTGCAACTTTGTATCCGGCGTTCCATGCCCTTGAAAATGATACCCCGAAAATGCCTGCCTCAATAAGGGTTTTCTCTGTTATTCCAGTATTTTTAACAACAACGCTGGGGGCTCCATGAATATCTGCGTGAACGTAATAATCCTTTTCACCAAAGTACTTTTTAACAACCTCTTCATTGGATTTTGCATCCCTGCCTGCTATGACAATTGCATTTTCAGATGATATGAACCACCTGTATTTCTCAAACCAGAACCTTTTCCTGTCTTCACGTATTACCTTCCTTTCTTCCTTTTCAACCTTTCTGGATTTTAGCCTCTCTATCGCAGCCAGTATTCCATCCATCTTTTCTGAATACTTCTTGGATTCTTCGTACTTCTGCTGGGCATTTCCTATGGAATTCAACATCATATTGATATCTAATTCCCTTCCATCCATGTTAAGCTTTATCCATTTACCTTCACGTGATACAACTTCATCAGGATTCCTGTTCTGCCTTGTCTCCTTTATTATACCATCAATCCTTTCAAGATTCATCATTATAAAATCTGCATCATCCTTCAGATTTTCAGATAATTTTTTGTATTCTTCATATGTTTTCAGCTGTTCGTTTAATATTTTTTGATTCTCATCAATCTCATTTTTTCTATTGACTATTTCTGTTATGGCTTTATTTACGCTTTCATACTCTTCACATCCACCTAAATTTAATATTGATATTTTATCCTCACATATATATGCATTGCATTTCCATTCAATAATGGATTTCATTTTTTCATAAATGCAGGATATTTCATTCCCATCAAGATCTCTTGATAATTTTTCTTTTTTTATGCTGCATGATTCCAGTATGTATTCTGAGTAATGGCTTAAATTTAATTTAAGGGCAAGAAACCTTAATATCTCCATTTCATTTTTTAAAATTTCCCTGAAATTCTCAATATCTATTTTTCTTGGATCAACTGGGGATGGTGGATATCTGTATAATTCGCCTCTAGATATTTTCCTTCCCCTCCATTCCCTTGATATCAATGAATATTCTATGGTTCCGTTGTTCAAGAATATGAAATTTCCCTGACCGAACATTTCTATTATAATTGAATAATTTGATGAGAGATCAATTCTTATTATCCTGTCAAAATTTGGCTGTTCTATTGAGATTATCCTTCTATCTATCATGTTATCAAGAAATGGGTTTTGCCTTGATTCCATTTCATACCTTTCACCAAAATAAATGTATTTTGGTAAGAGAATGTACATGTCTCTGTTGCCTGCATCCTTCTTGTGAAATCTTATCTTTATATCTTCATTTATTGAATATTTTTTTATGAATGAATCAATCAGATATCCCCTGTTCTCAATTAACCACGCATTTATGTCCAGACTTGTCAAACCCTCACTTTTCATTTCAATCCCATTTCAGAAATCTTTTCCGGTAAATAAACATCTGTTACATAATTCAGGCCATATTTAGCAAGGGCCTGCTGCTCGGCCTTTTTACCTATCTTTAACATCAGTTCGATCTCGTTCTTCCAAAATGGTGTTTTGAACCTCGGGTCATTTAATTCTGCGTAAAGAGCCTTTATATCTTTATCATTCAGCTTATCTGTTGGAAGATCATAATTGAGAATATCACTTGCAGTTACACCTATGAATTCAGCTGTAGGTGTTGCAAGGTATTCTGAAATGTGGGCGGTTTTTATTGCCCCATATGCTATGCTGGCATAAATTCTGAATGACCATGGATCCCCATCCGTAAAGACAAGCACCGGTAAACCGAGCTCCTCATTGAACCTTTTAAGAAGACGCCTAGTACTTCTTGCTGGCTGACCTTTAAGATGCACAAGTACAGCACGTGCCTTTTCATCGTACCCATTTTCAACGAGCCTGTCAAACATGCCTCCAGTTTCGATTGCAAGGACGAAATCCGCGTCATAATCTATAATATTAATTTTTTCCTTTTCAACGTTATATGGTACAGGATAGCCAGAATCCCCCACATCATCCCTGCAATTTATCCTCTGAGGTTTTCCTTTCCTGTTAATTTCCTCTATGGTTATGTTTCCTATTATCGTGGCACCGTTTTCCTCAGGACGCAGCTTAAAATCCTCTCTGAGATATTTTGTAAGAATTTCAATGTCCTCTGCTAGCTTGTCCGATTCATCCTGAGTATGGAACTTTGCAATACCCCAACTCTCTGAGATGTAATAAAGTTCTCTCAATGTTGATGATTTATTCTGTTCAATCATTTCTTTTATAAAATCAAGCATGAACATTGTTCTAAGAAGAGTATATGCACCCTCAATTTTTTTAGCACTTCTGTATATTTTATCATCACCGTATTTCCATACCCCCTTCGTTACGTCAAGCTTGATGTTGTATTTATTTCTGGCGGGCAATTCCATGTATGGAATTTCACCTTTTTTCATCTGATCGTATATCTTTTCAACAATTTTCTTTAATTCATTCAATACCTCTTCACTCCTCTTCGTTTCCATCCTCGTCACCCTCAACTTCTTCTATTATTGATTTTAATGATTCAATATTCCAGTCTCCTGGCAAAGGTTCTGCTCCAACTACATGAACGGGATCAATACCTTCTATGTAATATGTAGTTTCAGAATAATCCGATTTAATTTTTTCAAGCTCAAAGGATAAATCAAGCCTTTTTAATGGGTCCAGATTTTCAATCACCCATACAATGTAATCATTCTTCTGATCATATTCACCAAACGGTTTTATTGATTCAGGCAAAACTGCGCCATCCGTGTAGTCAGCATATAACTTGAAAGATTTTTTATCGGATGTATAATTAATTACGCTTACATTTATTTTCGCCCTGTTTTCAGTTACTTCTACTCTTTCATCTATCCAAAGAATATTCATTATTTTTGTTATTACGGGAGATATGTCAGGAACAGGATTGTTTGTTATCTTTGCGCTTTTTTCAGCTATCAGTGGCAGTATCTTCTGAACAAGAAAGAATTTCTCGGATAATTTATTCTTAACTTCTTTTTTGATTAGATACGTCCTGATCTGCCTGGCAGATTCTTTTAATGCCAGGTCTACTTCCTGCATTATCTCAGGTATTTCAGCAATCGCTTCTTTGGCTTCGGAGGTGTATGGAACCTTTGTGGATGCCAGGTGGATCATCACTATCATTGGTCCTGTTGGTATGCCAGAGCCCCCTTTCTGTTCCAGCCCATACTTCCTCCAATCTATATTTTCAACGGCTTTTGTAAGAGCACATGAGCCAGCCTGATACAAGAGTGGAACTCTGTTTGCAAACCTGAGAATCTTGACTGGCTCATCCGATGGTATGTTACCGCCATAAACCAGACCAACCTCTACTGTAAAAGGATTTCCCGAATATACTGAGGGTTTTCTGGTCACGGGTATTGAATAAAAGCTTGGCTTTAAATCACCCAAAACGTTCTTCAATCCCTTCTTTATGAGTGTTTCACCTATTGGTGAAAGAGATTCATATGATGGCGGCAGTAATTTTACCTTCAAAAATGCTTCCTTTAACTTTTTAACTTCTTCAAGCGTAAGTTTGGATGGTTCTCTTTCCGGATCTATACCGGATATCTTCAAAATTTCATTTGCCATCTGGGAACTTATCCTGCTGAATTCACCAGTCAAAAAGGTTGAAATTTTCTTATAACTTGTTTTCTGTGCAATCTTCATTATTTCACCTATTTCCACCCCATATGGATGTGGTTTGGTTTCCTTTGGTGGAGATATGGGATCATTCCAGACCCTTTCATACTTTATTTTAAATCCATCAGAGTCCTGAAATGTTATGGTTGCATGCGGGTTAACTATGGCAGTATTCTGCAGATAATCCATTATACTCTGTTTACCTTTGGTATATTTTCCTTTTAAATTGACAGTTATTTTTACCCCGCTTTTTTTGTCCGTCAAAAATGGCTCTTCCTTAAGGATAACTGGTTTATTCTTGGCAGTGTCTATATAAAGATCAAACATGTATCCTATATCTTCAGAAATGATCTTGGATTCTATATGTGCCGGCTTGCCGGTCGTTATCTGCCCATATAAAACTACCGCAGATATACCAATACCCTGCTGACCCCTTGATTGCCTTACAGCATGAAACCTGGAACCATATAAAAATTGTCCAAATACTTTGGGAACTTCCCTTCTAACAATTCCTGGACCATTATCCTCAACCATTAATCTGTATTCATCCCTGTCAATCCTTTCCAGATAAATATTTATTTCGGGTAGGATCTTTGCCTCTTCACATGCATCGAGTGAATTGTCCACTGCCTCTTTAACGGCCATGACAAGAGATTTCTGAAGGGAATCAAAACCAAGGATTTGCTTGTTTTTTTCAAAAAATTCGGCTATCGATATTTCCTTTTGCCTTTTTGCCAATTCTTCGGAAATATCAGAATCCATAATAATCACAAATAACTTTTAATTCTCCTTTTTAAATCTTTCGCTGTTGAATTTTTTATTGGTATATAAGATTAATTTGTAAAATATGAAGAAAATTTCAGGTGCAGCATTCCCTATTATATTTATTTTTTTTATCATGTTCGCCCGAATTGTTCTCCTCTTCCTTTATTTCCTTTAAAGTACATATCCTTTCCGCAAATGCATTGTGTTTGTGAATGCTTTCCTCACTTTCCGATTTGACTGTTATTATGGTATCATCGGGAAAATCTCTATACCTATCATATATTAATTTTAATGCTTCCCTTACAACATCCTCAACAAACTTTGGATTTTCATGAGCTTTCAGAACAAGCTCCATCTCATCCTTTCTTTTCAATATTTCATAAGTGGAGTTAGAATAAGATTTTTCAGCAATTTCTATGAGATCATTGATTTCGACCGAATTGCCTTCAGGTATTTCAATTAAAATTGTCAGATTATTCCTCTGGTTATGTGATGGAACAGGAATCCTGTCAAGAAAATCTGAATATTCGGGATACCTTTCTTTTAAATGTGCCCTGACAGTTTCCATGGCACATGGACATACAGAAATTCCTGTTGATGTAACACCGATCATCTTCCTTATTTTTTTGTTTTCCATAACAACCTTGGAGAAAATTCTGTATCTTTCCTGCGTTACCTTGCCAGAAGGATTTTTCCTGTCTAAAAAGTAATCTGAAAATATTTCAACCTCCATCCTTGTCGCGTAGGGATGCCTTTTTGACATCATTTTAACGATATTTTCTCCAAGATCCTCTATGCTTGAACAGGGTGTTTTTATACTATTTTCAACTATTTCCTCAATGATTTCAACATTTCTTGACATATCTGCTCCTTTCTTGGTAGATGGTAAATCCACATATAGATTGATTGTGGGTTGTAAAATAACATTTCTATCAGGTCTTTTTACCACTATCTGTTTTGTAACATTCGTTACACCAACCCTTGTCAGTTTAAAATTAACCTTTGGCAGTATAGCCTGAATATCCGGGAGATCCTTTTCCATAATTAGCGTAAATTTTTGTATTATATTAATTAATTGTCAGTTAACTATATAATAATTTATTTATATTTAATTTTGATAGTCATTATCATATGAGAAAGAATTTGATGATAGTAGGATCGATTCTCATAATTCTGGGCATAATTCTTTTCGCTGTTGGCACATATCTCTCTGAAGATTCACTGATCATTTCAAAAAACTGGACAAATTATAATAATAACGTCTGGACATCACAGAAGATAGACGTTCAATCAGAAGATATTATAGTTGTAATGTCAAAAAACGTATACCTAATAAATTCATCAGAAATAAGCTATGTAAATCAAACAGATATAAAATCAATTACACAACAGGCAGTTAGCAATACTTCATCGGGGTTGACATTTATGGTTGAGAAAGGTTCCTATTACATCATTACATTTTCTACCGTTAAACCAAACATTACATACTATTATGGATCTGAACCATCACTTATTGCTGGAGGATTAATGATACTAATCGGAATAATTTTGGCAATAATAGGAATAATAATTTTGATCGTGGGATTGATAATGAAACCAAAGGTGGTGAAATCAAATGAAATCAAATGAACTGCTTGGAATAATATCCGCAGCCCTGGTAATTATTATATCGATAATCATATTTTACTCAATATATATTTCAGTGAAATCAGAATTTGTTTCTTTTGTTTACATAGGAATTGTTTCACTGATTTTTTCTGTTGCATCATACCTCCTGCATTCTGTGATAAAATCATGGAATGTGGTTACATCCTTTTCACTCGGATATTTCGTACTGTTTTTGATGACGACACTTTATTCAACAATGATCATATCATATAATATTATATATACAGCCCTAATACTCTTTGTTCTTTTGATATACATAGTATTGCTTTACTGGAGAATTAATGCCCTGAAATCTCAGAAAAATCTGGAAAAAAATTTTAAATGATTTATTCCTCTTTTATTTTTTCCATTATCATTCCGTTTGATCCATCCATTAAGATTACTTCCTTATGATTGGTTTTCTTCATAAGGCCGGGAAACTCTATCTCAAATTTCCAGATTGGTGCATGCAAAATGAATATTTCCTCAACGTTTGGATTTATTGAAATCGATTGTATCTTTTTATACCTCTTTCTTATTTTTCTATTTACAAAATTTATGACATAATTGTTCTTATTATTTTCAATTGCATCTACCTTTATATCACCATTCATCAGTTTAACGCTTCCGGATACATCTGATTCCCTTATTTCCCTTGCTTTGATTATTGTAAATTCATAATCTTCAGGCTGAAATTCTTTAAGGTTGCTTATACCTATTATAGGAATATAAACCTCACCGGATTCCATGCCTGGCATTGGAATTTCCTGAACCACAGTCCTTCCTCCAAATGACTGAACCTCTGTCTTCATATATACAAAATTTGCAATATAGGATGCTTTTACAATCCAGTATGGAACATAAAGTAGATTGTTTGACAGTATGGTTGATTTCTCAAACCTGTGTCTATGAAGTATTGATGAATCCATATAATCATGTAGAATATTCAATGCTTTTTCTGAATTTGGTACCATGATATCAAGAATTAGATGCTTCTTCACTTTTGCCCAGCCACCATTTGGATTTAAAAATATCGTTGTACCACAGTAACTGCAAACAACAATGGATTCCCCTGGAAGCGGATTAAGAGGTGCTCCACAGTTAGGGCATTTCATTTCTTTCAGTATTTCTTCATTATTATAGGTATTTTTATCCTTCTTTTCTTCCTGTTTCGGTTGCGATGCATTAATATCTTTTATCTTGGTACCACAGTATGGACAGAAAATAACATCTTCCGGAACCGTGGCTCCACAGTTCTGACATTTCATTTGCCATCACCTGAAGTATTTTCCACCTTCCAGCCACAGTTGGGACAGAATTTTGCTCCAGCCGGTATATCCGCACCACATTTTGGACATTTAAGATTTAATGGTTTTCCGCAACTGGGACAGAACTTTGAATTCTTTGGTATCTTTGCACCGCAGTACGGACATGTCATCATGTCTTCAGAACTGAAATCGTATCCACAGCTGGGACAGAATTTTGCAGATACAGGCACAAGGGATCCACATTTCGGGCATTTTTTTGTTTGTTCCTGCTGCTGTACCATGCCCTGGGAAATACTCTGCGACATTGGATATGCCATACCAAGACCTGCACCCATTCCCACACCTATTCCTGCACCTGCACCGGCAGCACCTGAAGGGTTATTGGCAGCATCAACCATTGCTTTCCCCGCCTGAAGTTGCATGTAATTCACTCCCAGTACCTGCATGCTTGCCCTCTCTTCTATTGCCTTCTGAATCTCTTCTGGCAGTGAAACATTTAATCCTGAAATCTTGTTAATTTCTAGCCCGTACTGATCAAACTGGGTCGGTGCCTCCGCGAGAATCGCAGTTTCTATATTCATGAGGTTTGCAGGGATATCAAGGACAGAAAATCCCTGCTGTGACATTTTGCCTAAAACATTGTAAACAAGAATTACCATCTGATCCCTTATCCTTGAAACAATATCATCGCTTGTTTCAGCTGAAAAGGTACCCACAAACTGGTTTATGAATATCGACGGATCCTTTACTCTGTATCTGATCTCCCCATAAAGTCTCAATAAAACAATTCCAAAATCCTTATCCCTGAACGCATATGGTTCTTTGGACCCGAATTTCCCATCCATTATTCTTCTCTGAATATAATATACTTCGGCTTCCTGCTGAACTCCTGAAAGGAGTTTTACAATCTCACCAACCACAGGCGCATTCAATGATGTCAATGCGTATCTTCCTGGCCTGTCTATGTATGCCAGAACTTTACCATCCCTGAAAAATACAGCAGTTTCATCTTCCCTGACAACAATGTTATCATTCATTCTGATATTTCTTGGAACTTTCCACATTATGTTCTCCCTTTTATATTCATCGGCCCATTCTACAGTTGTTGCACCTATCACACTATTTCCTGATGAATATGCATCCTTTTTCCTAAACATTTTTATCATTCTCCGTAAATTATTTTATCCCTCATATTGTTTATTTCAATCAATTTGGAAACATTATCTGTTATTGCATTCAATTTCTCAGAATTAAATTTTCCAGTAAGAGTATCAGAATAAAAGGAATCTATACTGTTTTCTAGACCAGAAAGCAAATCAGCAATAGAGGAATCCAGATCATAAACTCTTGATAATTTATCAGCGGTAATCCTTAAGGGTGCTGATATCCCCGAATATCCGGCTTCATGATGTTTTATCTGTGCTGCAACAGTTTGAATTTTTGATACTGCATCCTTTATGTCTTCAAGGTTCATGAACATTCCTTTCTTTACAAGGTTATTTTCAGCCTCCTTTAATTTATCAATATAAAAAAGCATCTTTTTGTATATCTCATTCTTTAAAAAAATGTCAGCATCACGGAGATCTTCATTTATCCTGTACCCCCTGTATCCTGGAATTAGCAGCTGTAATTTTTTTATTGCTCCCCTGTCATCGACTACTTCTTTCCTGTAATCTGTCATTTTAATCAATCATATCAATCCATGAATAACTATATAAATATTTTTTCAATATCAATAATATGAAATTTTTCAGATCGCACAATGAATATTATATCATTGAGAAAGGAAAAGGAAGGAAAATAAATGGGGACATATTTTCTTTTGAAATGCAAGAAAGTTTAATAGAAATTCCAGAAACACTTGATCATCCTTATGAATATGGAAAAATCCTTCTTGTAGGTAAAAATTATTATGAACATATTAAGGAAATGAATTCTCAAAGGTCAGAAAACCCCACTTTCTTCAGCAAAACAAAAAATACACTGATCGGGCACAATCAAAAGATTCTGAAAAATAAGGAAGTGAAAAAATTGGATTATGAAATTGAGCTGGGTATTATCATTGGTAAAAAAGGTAAGTATATAGAAAAAAAAGATGCCGATGATTATATTTTTGGATATACAATTACAAATGATATTTCTGCAAGGGATTTCCAGTATTCCTTCAACAATCAGTGGTTTCTGGGAAAATCCATGGATACATTTTTTCCAACCGGACCATACATAGTTACAAAAGATGAAATTGATGATCCCATGAATTTGAATTTAAAATTGAGGGTTAATGATCAAATAAGACAGGAATCAAACACAAAGAATATGATCTTTGACATTTTTTATTTGATTTCATTTATAAGCACATATATAACACTTGAACCAGGGGATATTATATCCACCGGGACGCCTTCGGGTGTAGCCCAAGGAAAGGGAGAAGGATACTTTCTTAAAGATGGCGATGTAATTGAGGCAGAAATAGAAAAAATTGGAATTCTTAAAAATGTTGTAAAAGATTATTTTTAAAATAATTAAATTCTTTCCTTTAGAGAAGTCAGCTACTCCTAACTAAAGCTTCGGAGCTTATTGCTGGCCTTCCCCTCAACCATGGGCGAGGGTTCATCGAATTGCAACGATCGGCTGGCTGACAGCAACCTGAAGTAGTCCTGAACATTACTTAATATTATAGAAAACATATTAACAAATCTTCCCTTTGGGGGAAGTCCGTATATCTCCTCCCTGAATACTGAGTTTTACGCTTCCCTCAAACTCCTAACTTTCCTATAATATAAAAAGAATAGATTCGATGGAATTAAATAATTTTAAGCAATATACCAGCTATGATATCTGTTATTGGTTCTGGAAGGGTAGGAGCGACAACTGCAGCATTTCTAATGATGAACGAGGTCGATAACAACATAGCTATAGTTGATATAATTGAGGGATTACCACAGGGAGAGGCCTTGGATTTAAACCATGCTGCTGCGATTATGGGCAAAGATGTTAAGGTAGCGGGATCAAATTCATATGAAGCAATAAAAGGTTCAGATATTGTTATAATAACTGCAGGACTGGCAAGAAAACCAGGGATGACAAGGGAGGAATTAGCTGCAAAAAATGCCCAGATTGTCTTTGATGTAGCTGACAAGGTGAAACAATATGCTCCTAATTCGATTGTAATCATAACAACAAACCCGCTTGACGTTATGGTTGCCGTACTGTACAAGAGGTTAGGTTTCCCAAGAAACAGGGTCATAGGGTTCAGCGGTGTTCTCGATTCAAGAAGGATGGCCTACTATGCATCCCAATATCTCAACATTTCACCATCCGCAATAACGCCACTTGTTTTGGGTCAGCATGGTGAAAACATGTATCCAGTTCCCGAACTTTCATTCGTATACGGTAAAAGTTTGAAATCATTCCTGACTGATGAACAGTATAACAAAGTTGTCAAGGACACAATTAACGCCGGGGCGGATATTACGAATCTTAGGAAATTCAGCAGCAACTGGGGGCCGGGAGCCGGACTTACAGTCATGGCCGAGGCCATTAAGAGAGACAGAAAAATAGCACTCGAAGCATCCGTATTGCTGGATGGAGAATACGGTATTAAAGGGTATTTCGCTGAGGTCCCGATAATAATTGGTAAAAACGGTGTGGAGAAAATAATAGAGGTTGACCTGAGTTCAGAACAGAAAGAAAAATTAATGAAGAGCATTGATGCGATCAAAAACAATCTGAAGCAGGTTCCGGAAGAATATATAAGGTAAATTTTTTAAACCTCTTTCCTTATTTTTGTTAAATGTTCTATGGTATCGATATAGGAAGCACTACAACTAAGATAATAGGAATGGAGGAGAGGATAGAATATAGAAAGATTCTTCCCACAATAGAGTTCATTTATTCTGATTATAAGGAAAATTTTCATGATTCCGTATCCACTGGTTATGGGAGATATTCAATAAAATCAAAGATCACAATACCTGAAATAAGGGCTCATGTAATAGGAGCTGTATATCAAACGGGGTTGAAAGATTTTGTACTTCTGGATATCGGTGGTCAGGATTTTAAGATAATAAATGTTAAAAATGGATTTCTGGATGATTTTGCAACAAATGATAAATGTGCAGCAGGGACTGGAAGATTCCTTGAAAAAATGGCGAATGTCTTAAATGTTGATATCAATATCCTTTCAAGAAATTATGAGGATCCCGTAAAAATAAACAGTACCTGTACGGTATTTGCAGAAACTGAACTGGTTGGTTTGATGATGGAAAAATATCCAAAGGAAAGGCTTATGGCAGGCATAAACCATGCTGTTTATGAAAGGATCAGGCCATATATCATGAAATTCAGGCCTAAAAGAATTGTTTTTACCGGGGGTGTTGCAAATAACATGGCCATAGCCAGAATAATTGAAGAAAAATCTGGGATGGATGTGATTGTACCGGATGATCCACAGGCAAATGGAGCCATTGGATGTGCCATATATTCTAAGAAAATACATCAGAGATCCATTATACCATAAATTTTTTTTAGATTTTCTTCAACATCCTCCACATATTTTTTAAAAAACTCCCTGTCCAGATTTTCCATCATCCTGTATCTTCTGGGTACGGATGTTATATCTAAAACTGCTCCTGGCCTGGAAGGATTATCAAGAAAATCCGTTTCCAGGAAAAATCGTGTACCTTTTTTCATTGCCTCCTTCACATTTTCTCTCGATGAAATTACAGATGGAAATATTCCGAAGTTTTCATCTTCCAGAATGAATGGTGGGCTAAAATGTTTTATGACCTTCATTTTTTCCATTCCAGCTCTTTCGGCAATTGTAGAGAGTTCGGCAAATAATTCCCTTGTTGCAGATTCGGTATGCAGTATAACAGGTATTTTATATTTTGAAGCCTCATGCATTGCATATTCAAGCATTTTATTTGAATAATCCATGATTATCTTTTCTACATGGAAATGCGGTCTTCCAATTTCTCCCAAAGCATTTGCTTTATTATCTTTTATATATTCCAAGGCAAGATCTATTGCTTTGATAAACAGATCATAAGCGTTTTCAAATCCCAGTTTCTCTTCCGATTTAATAAAATCTACAGGATATGGCCCAATCGTTATCAGAACATGGATGTTAAAATTTTCTTTCACCAGTTTTGATATTTTCATTGTTTTTTCATATTGTTCCCTGAAATATTCAATATTGTATGGATTGTCCATTTTAGGTAGATTGCATATATTTATAAAATTTCCACCCTCTTTTACAAATCTTTTGACAGAATTTAAAAAATCGCCATCATAATTCAGATGTAAATGATTATCATAAACAATCATAATTTTCACCAGTATGGTTCTCTCAAATTCACGGCGATTTTTAAAGCATTATCAATAAAACCATCCACAAGATTGTCATTTCTGAATATGCATGGCTTGAATTTTCCATCAGGTGTTATTCTTAAACGTGTACAGTTCATGCAGAAATCATGTTTGAACATTGGTTCAACCAACTCGATTTCCACTTCATTTCCATTAAAATTTATTGTGTAAATTTCCCTGTGGTGTAAAGGTTTCAGTGTTTTTTTGTATTCATATTTATTTAAAAATTCCCTGACATTGTCCAGATTTTTATGATATTTTTTAAATAATTCCCTGTTAACATCCTCTCTTGATGCTTCAAATTCAATGACCTGAAGCGTAAAATCCATATTTGCTGCGAATCCTATCATATCTTTTATTTCTTCATCATTCAAACCATTCAGATATACCATGTTTATTTTCTTCTTTTTAAATGGTATCCCAGATACCTTCAAAATAGATTTTATTACCATATCATGACTATTCTTCCCTGTAATTTTCCTGTAAATTTCACTTTTCAATGTGTGCATGCTTATGTTTATTCTTTTCAACCCCGATTCATAAAGATCTTCCGCTATCGAATCTAAACCTATTCCATTGGTTGTCATGCTCACATCTTCAAAATATTTTGATGCAATTTTAACGATTTCAATTATATCTTTTCTCTGAAGAGGTTCACCCCCGGTTAATTTTATTGATTTGATACCGAAATCACTTGACTTCTTAAATAATGTTTCAATTTCCTCAATGGTCAATTCATGTTCAACGGATTTTATTCCTTCTTTGTGACAGTAAAAACAGTTTAGATTACATTGACCTGTTACCGAAAAACGAATATAATCTATTCCCCTGTTATATCTATCTACTATTCTTTCCATTTATTTGATCAATGGTAAAATATCACTTTAAATTAATTAATTTTATGAAAAGGATATTTTGATTGTCTATATTTATTCATATGAGATTTTTTCACATTCCTTTATTTATCTAAAATTTTGAGTTGTTTTTCTGTTCATTTTTTGTTTTCATCATTAAAATGGTATCTCCCATTTTTTTGTCAATCCATAGATATTCATCAGGCAATGATATTTTCCAGCCTTCCTTCATCACATTTATTGTAGATTGAGAATATTCAAATGCGATTATTTTCAATCTGTAATGTTCTTGACAGAATTTGGAAATCTTTTCAATTAATCGACCTTTTGCATCCACATCACCGGATTCCGCAGATATCAGTTCAATTGGAATTATTCCGGCCTGCCTGAAAAATTCATCTGGAAGAATGCATGAAAAATTGAATACTATTTTGCCTGCATAATCTTTCTTATCACCAAAATTCCCCTGCATTCCAAATGTTATCCTGAAATCTACATTTTCCTTTAAAATTACATAAAGCACCTTTTCAAATTTTGTTTCC
>ERZ1669247.319-NODE-319-length-17383-cov-6.367325_pt1 | contig 17383 bp, 15 predicted proteins | sample MGYA00579297_ERZ1669247 | MGnify/ENA primary metagenome ERZ1669247 (study PRJEB41166, sample SAMN08046056) | hot springs metagenome | biome: hot spring; feature: acid hot spring; material: thermophilic sediment; isolation source: thermophilic sediment from acid...
CCCGCCTCCAATAACTTAGGGCCGAACCTACCACCGGCGTTAGAATCACCCCAACCACCCGTTAATGGTGACTTACCAACTGCCATAGACCTACCGGTCATTGGAATACCACTCGCATTTAGTAGGCCAGATATTATGCCCAGTATGTTGTCAGGACCTAGTGGGTCTACCCTAGGCTTCATGTGGGTGTATAGGAACCAGGTACCAAGCCCATAACCACCAAGGAAATCCCTATACACATCATCAGGTACCTGAATCTTCCTAACCTCTCCTGTTGAGAGATTAACAAAGCCTATAATCCCATTAACACCCTTTATGACCACAACAAGAAATAATCACATCTCCTTTAAAGTTAAACCCAGTAGATTAGGTAATAAAAATGCATGGTTATGGTTTATGGGTATTGGGTATGACTAAGACTGATTAACCGCGCTCTTAGTAATCTCGCTCCTGTGGATTTGCTTGAATAGGTATGATGATACCCAAAGCATTGCACCAGCCACCATGTAACTCCCACCAATCCCGATGAAATCTGCTAAATACCCAGACGCTAATGACCCTATTAGATACGCCGAACCAGTAATGAAGCTATAGGCACCAAGACCCTTACCCTCCTCGCCATTATCGAGTTTCTCGAAGATCATAACACTTGATGCGGTGTAGAATGTTGGGTAGGCGATACCTGCGGCTAGTGGGTATAGTGTTAATCCTGTAATGATCATGGTCTCCGGAGTTGATGCAGTTAATCCAATTAGGAAGTATGATAATCCCCTTAGTATTGATGAGTGCGATGATGCTCTTGCATTACCACCGAGTAGGTGTATCATGCGTGGGGTAATCATATAACCGATAATCTGAACTCCCATGCCTACGGAAATTATGGTCATTACCCAAGGTCTCGATAAACCACCAACCCTTAGTCCGTATGGGTAAAGCGTGTTGAATATTCCTGATGATAAATAGAAAATAACAAGCGCCAAGTAAAGAGTAATTAACTCGCCCAGATTAACATTACGAATACGCCCCCTAAATACCCGCCTACTTACTATCTGTCTTTCACCATTGCTGACCCGCGGTACAGAAATTAATGACCAAGCAAAAGAGATAACAGGTAATAAGCCCATGATGAGCAATATGGACTTAATGCCCATAAAGCTTGATAATACGGCAGCCGAAACATCACCAACTAGGTAACCCAGCGAACTAATGAAGTTAAGTAAGGAATATGACTCATTCAATTTATACTTGCTCGAGGACTTAACAAGGATGAAACTTGTGGAAACACCAACGGCGGAGGAGAATAGTGATGATGCGGCGTAGTAAAGGGCTATTTGTGGAATATTAGGCGCATAGGTAAGAGCTAGGATGAATAGGGCTGTGCCGAGAAAACCCAGGACAAGCACCTCCTTATTACCATACCTGTCAAGCAGGAAACCCCACAGTAATGGCGCAATGATACCGGCAGCAGAGCCCGCAGCCATGGCGTAACCAACATCCACGGGGCTACCTCTAAACGATGCTATCTCGAGAGTAATCAGGGTACCCAGAGGACCAATGGCGACACTATACGGCAATAGGGTCAATACCCACCTAGTACTTCGCTTATCGATAAGGTCCATACCATGGCAAACATAATTTAAGGCCCATTTAAAACATACTACATGAGAATAATCAAAAAGAAACAGAAAGTTTACCTATGCATCTCTTAAACGTGATTTACGACACCTTACTAAGACTTAAACAGAGACCATGATAACTGCTACCTATGTGCATTATGAAACATGCATACCTTCCCTTATACTCTCCTCATACACGTACCTACCACCCCTCATGTATGATAGCACGGCGCCTATGAACACGAATATCATAGATATGTATAGTGAGAACCTAAGGCCCATCATGAACGATGGGCCGAGGATGCTGGGCAGGAATGTGTTGCTATCCAGGAGTTTCACCACGCTTGATGGCAAATTACTCACTGCAGAGTTAGGTAGTACTGATGCTGGGTCCATGCCGAGGAACGTAGCGAAGAGTAGGCTTGACACTGGTATGTTAGCTAATACATTAGCTACGTTGGTTGGTAACCCATAGCTCAGAGCAATCTCATGTATCCTGATTGGTACGTATTGTGAGAATACGCTTATGGCTATTGTGAAGAACATAGCCATACTTATTGTAGAACCAACATTACTCAGGGTCTGTCTCATACCATTACTTGCGCCCTCGCTCTACCTACTCACGCTACTTCCCTACAACTTTAACCTAACCGAGTTCGAGTCAATACTATTCATTAACGGTGTTGGTAATGGTCTATTCGCCTCGCCAAACACAACCTCAATCATGAACGCATTACCCCCAAGGGATAGTATCGCGATTATTGCCATGCCCACGGTAGCTATAATCCTGGCACCATACTTATCCGTGAGTGATCCACCTATTGGCGCCATTATCACAGTACCCACTAGCATAGGTAGCATGTATATACCAGCCCAGAATGATATCTCCGTGTAACTAAAGCCATGGATTGGTAGGTATATGCCCTGCAGCCATATTGTTATTAGGAACATAATCGCGCCCCTGGCCAGCGATGATAGGAAGAGGGCCATCACACCGTAGGTGAAGGGCCTAACCCTAAACAGTGATAGCTTGAAGAGCGGCTCTTTCTGCCTAAGCTCTATTGGTATAAAGGCAATAATAAATGCCGTGCCTGCTATGAAGGACGTAATGACCAATGGGTTTGTCCAACCCATCTCCGAGTTTCCATAGGGCATTAGGGCATAGGTGAAGCCAAGGGTTATCAACACGAGACCGAGAGCCAGCGTCAGGTTACCCCAATAATCAATCTTCACCCTCACGTTTCTCCTATCAATCCTCCTCAGTTTGAATACAGACCACAGCGCGCCGGCTATCGCAAATGGTACATTAACGAGAAAGAGGAGGTGCCAGTCATAATTTGAAAGTAAACCACCCAGTATTATTCCTAGGAAGGAACCAATTATGAAGGAAGCCTGGTTCAAACCAAGCGCCTTACCTCTCTCGCCAGGTGGGAAGGCATCGGTCAGGAGTGCCGTGCTATTAACCATGAGAAAGCCACCGCCCACGGCCTGAATAACCCTGAACACTATCAGGAGCAGAGCGCCAAAATTACCCGAGTTACTTGGTATTAATGATAGTAGTACCGAGGCTACTGCGAATATTATGAAACCGAGGGTATAAAGCCTGGTCTTACCGAATAGGTCTGAGATCCTGCCGAAGGTAACGAGGACACTGGCAAGGACTATGCTATACCCCATGAGGACCCAGAGCAGGTAATCAAACCCTCAGGTAGGAATGGATTAACATTCAATCCCCTAAAGATCGTAGGCAGCGATATTAAAACTATGTACATATTAATTGAGGACATTATTACCCCGAGCGTTGTATTGGTCAGCACAACCCACTTATACTCCATTAACAATCAAAACCGTTATCAAAATCAAGTCATATTTAAAACTAACGCCAATAAAAATAAGCAGAAATAATCCTCATTTCAGCTATATGCCATAAACATAACTGTAATAATTTTTAATCCATCATGCATTAATCTTTAGACCCATCATATAATTAATGTAATTACTGCATTTTACTCGAGGTGTTTTGGTGCCTTCGGGTATTTATTCCATAGTTCTGGATCGTGACTAATAACGAGCTTAACATTAGGTCTTCTAAGCCAGAGCTTTAGCATCTTTATACCCTTGAGGAATTCCTCAGCATTACCAAGCAGCCAACCCTTACTCTCGATCTCCAGTTCCCTTGGTAGGTGTAGGAAGTCACCCGTGAATACGTAAGTATTGCCTGCATCCGTAGTCACCTTAATTAACATACTCCCTGGAGTATGACCACCAACTAGGTATAGCTCCACGCCTGGCAATAGCTCAAAGTAATCGGTACTTACTGGATTTAGGTTGGCGCCTCTTAGGTTATCGATGTCGACTGGCACGTAGGCGCCAGTCTTACCGAGCCACATCATGTAGAGTGCATGCTTCAACTCCTTCTCATGCATCACGAACATGGTCCCAGCATCCTTAAGCAGGTAGGCTTGCCCTGTGTGGTCGAGGTGCAGGTGCGTGAATACCACGAAGTGAATATCCCCCGGCTTCAGACCGATCAGTTTCAGTTGATTTTCAAGCCTATTCTCATCGGTGAACTTTGTCATTGGGAATACATCCCACGACGATTTAGGCCAAACCTTCTGGGCCTCTGGATGAGGACCAGTATCAATGAGGACGAGACCATCCTTATGCTCAACTAAGGCCCCAGTTACTGGAATATCAACCCAAGTGGCTGGTTTGGAAGTGCCTCTCTCGCTAATGACTGATGGATCCGGTATGAACCAACCCATTTCACCGGATAGAACGCCATAATCAAGCAGATAGACCCTCTTTACTCCAGTATTCATCATAATTGGATAAAGATAATATATTTTAAGTTTTACTTCTTCAACTTCTCTAATTAACAAACTACCAATACTGCATTGCTTCCTTAAACATTTGCTCTAGGTCCTTCTTACCTGGCACCTTTGGAGAGACCACAAGCAGTCGTTGCTGGGCATAGGCACCCTCAACCAGGTTTGGTACATCCACATCCTTAAAGCCCATCTCTCTAAGCCCACTTGGTAGTCCAAGGTCCTGCATAAGCCTTATCAACGCTTCATATATCGCCTCACCAATCTTCTTCGGTGTCTCCGTAGGCTCAACATGAACACCAAGAATCTGCGCAGCTCTCGCAACCCTATCTGGTGCCACTACCGCTATATACTTCATTGCTGCCGGCGCCCCCATTGTTACTGATATGCCGTGAGGAACCAATGGATAGTCAACCGGGTAGTCTGGAGGCTTCCACTCCTTAACCATACCAGCTATTGGGTAAGCCATTGCATGCGGAATATGAACACCAGCATGTCCGAATCCTATGCCAGCTATTGAGGCTCCAAGCATCATGTAGTACCTAGCCTCAATGTCACTACCATTATATGTAGCCCTCCTCAAATACTTGGCAACCCACTCAATAGCCTTCTCAGCAAACATATCTGAAATTGGTGTGGCACCAACGTAGGCCGGCCTCTCCGCTGGGCTCTTAGGTCTTGGCCTTGAGTAGTATGGCCTAGCGGTGTATGATTCGATGGCGTGCATTAATACGTCAAGTCCCGTGGATGCAGTAATCATTGGAGACATACTAAGTGTATTAAGTGGGTCGATAAGTGCAACCGTGGGCCTTATGTATGGGTGCGATATGCCAGTCTTCACGTGATACTTCAAAACATCAAGTACGATAACGCCGGTATTCTCGGCGCCCGTACCTGCGGTTGTTGGTATAGCAATCAACGGCTTTAACGGACCTGGTGGAGCCTTACCCTGGCCAATCGGCTTATTTATATAATCCATAATTGGGGCTGGGTAAGTCGTTAATAAATTCACGGCCTTGGCCGTGTCCATAACACTACCACCACCAAATGCTACAAAACCATCGTAGTTCTTATCCTTAGCGTAATTAACGGCATCCATTATAGACTCATCAGTAGGCTCAATATGCACGTTGTAATAAACATCGACTTGGATGCCCTCATTCTCAAGGGACTGCTTAACAACCTCATACTTACCACTTTCATATAAAGTTCTGCCGGTGACCAGAAGAACCCTCTTAAGACCAAGTCTCTTTGCTTCATAGCTAACCTCACTCGTCACGCCAAAGCCAAACTTAACGACCTGGGGAATACTTAACGAAAAAACAGTATCCAACTCACCCATACCCATAAACGAGAAAGCCATTATTAATAAATTATGATTCACTATTTTAAATTTTACCCTATACTCATAGTTAGAAATTCTAGGTCTTATTTATCATAAAAGACCATAAATAACCGATAGAATATCAAATACATAGGCAAATAGTATTTAATAAACTAAATACATATTGAATGAGGCACTACCACGTACAGCATTAAAACAATTTTATTTATAACTTATGTATATGGAATTATTTATAAAATAATGTATCATAATTATGTCGAGTTATTAATTATATGACAGATAAAACTTTAATTCCATTAACCTTATATTTAATATGTATGGTTGAGCTCACGAGAGATGTCGCTCTTAAGATGTATGAGTTAATGATTAAAATACGTTATTTTGAGGACACAATGAGAAAGTGGTATTGGGAGGGTAAAGCGCCAATCTTCGATATTGGTTCTGGTCCAATACCTGGTGAGATGCACTTGGCCGCTGGTCAGGAACCTGCGTCTGTCGGAGTTATGATTCACCTAACCCCAGCTGATGCAGTATTCGCAACTCACAGGGCTCATCATGTGGCCATTGCCAAGGGCGTTGACTTGAAGAAAATGGCAGCTGAGATTTTTGGTAAAAAGACTGGACTTGGTAAGGGTAAGGGTGGTCATATGCATTTATTTGACTCAATGGTTAACTTCGCATGTAGTGGTATTGTTGGTGCCGCGTTTCCGCAAGCCATTGGCGCCGCATTGGCCTTTAAACTTCAGGGAAGAAATAACGTTGCTGTCGCCTATGGTGGTGATGGCGCAGCTAATCAGGGAACGTTCCATGAAGCTCTGAACTTAGCTGCAATTTGGAAGTTACCAGCAATATTTGTGATTGAGGACAATAAATGGGCAATATCAGTGCCTAAATCGAAATCAACAGCGATAGCCAGAAACAGTGATAGGGCCGTGGCTTATGGAATACCTGGAGTCTTCGTACCTGATAACGATTTATTTGCACTATTTGAGGCTGCCAGGGAGGCTGTTGATAGGGCTAGGAGGGGTGAAGGACCAACACTAATTGAAATTGAGACTTATAGATTCTATGGGCATTTTGAGGGTGATCCTGAGATTTATAGGCCTAAGGAGGAGGTTGAGGAACTTAGGAAGAGAGATCCGATAATTAGAGTTAGGGATGAGTTAATAAGGAGGGGTTGGCTTGATGACAAGGAAGATGCCCAGATACAGTCTAGGGCTAGGGCGGAGGTTGATGATGCAATTAAATTCGCCCTGGATAGTCCATACCCAGAACCTGAGGAGGCTCTTAGAGACGCATTTTCATTACCAGAATCGGTTGGTAAGGCCGATGTTGGTTGGCCATCCACAAGTGGTAGGGTATTACCTGCGTATATGGCGATTTCCGAGGCAATAGCCCAGGAGATGGAGCGTGACTCAAGGGTATTCTACATGGGTGAGGATGTGTGTGCCTATAATGGCATATTCGGCATAACCCAGGGGCTATGCCAGAAGTTTGGGCCCGATAGGGTTAGGGATACTCCGATCTCCGAGGCGGGCTTCATAGGGGCTGCCGTGGGTGCGGCAGCAGTTGGTATGAGACCGATAGTGGAGTTAATGTTTGTGGATTTCCTGGGTGTAGCCTTTGACCAAATATTTAATCATATGGCGAAGAACCACTACATGTCCGGTGGGCAGGTTAAAATGCCCATAGTATTGACAACAGCGATTGGTGGTGGTTATAACGATGCAGCCCAGCACTCTCAAGTACTTTATGCCTTATTTGCCCATGTTCCTGGGCTTAAGGTTGTAGTGCCCTCCAACTCATATGATGCTAAGGGATTAATGATAAGTGCCATTAGGGATGATGATCCCGTGGTGTACATGTTCCATAAGAAGATCCTTGGCTTGCCCTGGATGTCATATCCAAAGACTGCGTTAACGCATGTACCTGAGGAGGAGTATACAGTACCGATTGGTAGGGCTAGGATTGCTAGGGAGGGTAGGGACGTCACCATAATTACGGCTGGTCTCATGGTACACTACGCATTGGAGGCTGCTGATAAATTAGCTAATGAGGGTATTAGTGTTGAGGTGGTTGATTTGAGGACAATAAAGCCACTTGATAGGGAGACGATAGTGAATAGCATTAAGAAGACGGGTAGGGTGCTCGTGGTTGATGAGGACTACCTAAGCTTTGGCTTGACTGGTGAGGTGGCGGCCATAATCTCCGAGGAGGCTCATGGGTACTTGAAGGCGCCATTTAAGAGGTTAGCCGTGCCGGATGTACCGATACCCTACAGTAGGCCTCTTGAGCAGTTCGTAATACCATCAACGGACAAAATAGTGAGCACCATTAAGGATCTAATGAAGTAAGGTGAGGCATTGAGTTATTAATGTCTCATTATTTAAAATAATAAGGTGATATTATTGCATAAGGTCGGTCTAATCGTTAATCCAGTGTCTGGAACTGACATTAGGAGAGCTACATCGACAGCTGGGTTTATTGATAATATGCAAAAGGCGCGCACCGTCAAGAGTATACTGAGGGGTATTGAGGCTGTGGGCGTCGATGAAGTCCTAATAATGCCTGATTTCTATGGAATTGCAGCCCATGCACTTTGGGACTTACCACAATTAAGCCTTAAATGGAGTTTTATAGACATGAAGCCTAGGGGTGACTATACAGATACTGTTAATGCCGTTAAGGAAATGGTTAAGGAGAGAGTAGGTAGTATAGTGATCCTTGGTGGTGATGGTACCGTTAGAGTCGCATCAAAGGTCTCTGGCAATACTCCACTGCTCCCGATATCCACTGGCACTAATAATGTAATACCGTATTTCATAGATGGTACTCTAGCAGGTATAGCAGCTGCTGCGGTGGCTAATGACCTAGTTAATGACAGTGTCACGTATAGGTTAAGGAGGATATTACTGATAATAAATGGCGAAGTAATTGACCAGGCATTAGTTGATTTGGGGGCGACGCTTTACCCATTCAGGGGCGCCAGGGCTGTTATTGATCCTAACATGATAACTGAGACCTTCATATCACTGGTGAAACCACTTAGTATTGGTTTGGCATCAATAGGCAGTGTTCTGAGGCCCAATGGCTTACCTAGTGACAAAATACTTCATGTGATCATTGGATCAAGGTTTAGTATTAAGGCCGTGCTAATGCCCGGTTATGTGACTAATATGGGTATTGATAGGGTTGAGGAGATAAGCCTTGGTATTAAGGTGCCAATAAGTAGGGCGTACACAATTGAGCTTGATGGCGAGAGGGAAGTGGAGATTTTCAATGGTGACTATGTTGAGGTAATGGCTGATGAGAAGGGTCCCGTCATCATAGATGTCAATAAGGCAATGCAGGAATTATTTTTAAGGCAATGTTCTAACTGTCCGTAGGACTAGGGCTTCTTGAAATAATAAACGTCCTTTATAGCCTTCATTACCTTCTCGGTGCTTGGTATCCACTCACGCTCCAGAGCCTCACTAAATGGTACTGGTGTTGCTGGCGGTGTGACTAACTTAACGGGAGCCTTAAGATGCTCAAAGGCCTTAGAGACCGCGAGGGCTGCTATATCAGTTGCGAAGGATGCCCTTGGGTAACCTTCATCAACAACCACTAGCCTGCCCGTCTTCCTTATTGAGTTCAGTATTGTGCCTTCATCGAGTGGTACTAGGGTTCTTGGGTCAATAACCTCAACACTAATACCCTCATTAGCCAGTTTCTCCGCGGCTTCGAGAGCCTTATGAACCATCCACGCAGTTGCAACCACAGTCACGTCCTTACCTTCCCTCTTAACGTCAGCAACACCAAACGGTATTTTATAGGGTCCCTCGGGCACCGGGCCTCTAACGCCATAGAGCATCTTGTGCTCAATGAATATTACTGGGTCCTCCTCATCAAGTATTGCTGTTAGTAATAGGCCCTTGGCGTCGTATGGTGTTGAGGGCATTACAACCTTAAGCCCAGGAACGTGGATAAATATTGCATGTAATGACTGGGAATGTTGGGCGGCTGCTTGAATACCTGCGCCGCACACTGTCCTGAGGACCATGGGAATCTTAACCTTACCACCTGTCATGTACCTAAGCTTCGCTGCCTGGTTGTATATTTGGTCAAAGGCTACACCCAGGAAGTCTATGAACATTAGCTCAGCAACAGGTTTCAAACCCATCATTGCAGCGCCTACTGCGGCTCCTATGAAGCCAGACTCAGCTATTGGGGTATCCCTAACCCTCTCTGGGCCGTATTTGTCGTATAGGCCCATTGTAACTCCAAATACACCGCCATAAACACCCACATCCTCACCCATTATTACTACCCTCTTATCGACGGACATTGCGTAGTCCAACGCCTCATTTAGGGCCTGGACAAACGTTATTTCCCTCGTGCTTGCCATGCTCATCACCTCACTCCCACCTCCAAACTAATACTCCATTTGTTGGCTTTGCAAATACATCCTCATAAAGCTCCTCGGGCTCTGGGTATGGACTATCCTCAGCGAACTTCACGGCCTCCTCAACCTCATTAGACACGCGCTTCCACACGGCGTCAAGCTCCTCCCTAGTTGCTATGCTTCTCTCGAGTAGGTACTTCTCGAATAACTTAATTGGGTCCTTATTATTCATCCACCACTCAAGCTCGTCCTTGGACCTATAGATCTGCGGATCACCCTCAAAGTGACCCCTGAACCTATATGTCTTGGCCTCTATTAGTGTTGGTCCTTCACCCCTCCTAGCCCTATCAACAGCCTCCTTTGTTGTCTCGTAAACTGCCAGTACGTCCTGCCCATCAACACTCACGCCGGGTATTCCATAGGCCTTTCCTCTCTCGGCAACGCTGGTTATTAATTGTTGTTTCGAGTAGTGAAGTGATATTTGATACAGATTATTCTCACATACGAATACAACGGGTAACTTCCAAATTGCAGCTAGGTTGATTGCCTCATGGAAGTTCTGCTGATTCGAACCACCCTCTCCAAAGAAGGCAACGGCCACATTATCCCTACCCAATAATTTAAAGGCCAATGCAGCACCAACCGCATGGGGTATACCGCCACCAACCATTCCATTGGCACCGAGCATGCCAATACTTGGATTAGCAATATGCATTGAACCACCCTTACCCCTATTACTACCCGTCCTCTTGCCAAATAATTCGGCGAAGGATGCCTTCAGATCGCCGCCCTTGGCGATGTAGTGACCGTGGCTCCTGTGAGTCCCCGTAATCACATCGCCGGGTTTCAATGCGGCCATGACACCGGTGGCCACGGCCTCCTCACCGACATATAGGTGTACAAAGCCCTTGATCTTACCCTGGGCGAAGAGTTCTGCGGCCTTATTTTCATGGAGTCTTATCTTGACCATGGTCTCGTACATCCACATAAGCTTATCCTTACTTAACTCCTCCCTCTGTGCCATAACAATGTTTCTAATTTTACTTCTTTTAAGTTTTGCCATGATTTGCATATTCATGGTCTATGAATGTAATTCATGACAAAAAGTAAATAAATAGTAATGACTTATGTTCATTTATGCCTAGAGACCCCGTGATAGGTCTCGTGATTAATCCACAGGCTGGTAGAGACATTAGGAGGTTGGTTGCCTACGCCAGTGTCTTTGATAATTCTGAGAAGATGAATATTGTGCGTAAACTAATAATGACCTTACTTGATCTTGGTATTAATAGGTACGTAATAATGCCTGAGCCCGAGGGCATTGTAACTACCGCATTACACTCACTACCGAGTAATGTTATTGAGAGTATTGAGTATGAGTATGCCCCAATAAGGGTTAGTGGTACTTGGGTTGATACCTATGATGCGGTTAGGTACATGATTGGTAGGGTTGATGCATTAATAGTCCTTGGTGGCGATGGGACGAATAGGATAGTTGCCAAGACTGGTATTGAGGTGCCTGTCATGCCAATATCGACTGGTACGAATAACGTGTTTCCATACATGATAGAGGCCACTATTGCTGCGGAGGCCATAGCGGCCATAGTACTTGGTTATGTCGGGGTTGAGGAGGGCGCGTACAGGACTAAGGTTATTAGGATTTATGAAGATGGTGAGTATAGGGATATGGCTATTGTGGATGCGGTATCCACTTCCTATCAGTATATAGGTGCCAGGGCAATTTGGGAGCCTGAGTACATTAGGGAGGTTTTCACAGTGCTTAGTGCACCGTATAATATTGGCCTATCATCAATAGCCGGCTTATTTAAGGAGGTTGGTCATGAGAATGATGAGGCAATATACGTTAGGTTATCGAGGGATGGAACTGGTAAGTCATTTAGGACCGCAATAACGCCAGGCCGCATGAGTAGGCTCAACGTTGAGGAGGTCAGGGAGGTGAGACTCGGTGAGAGGGTTCAGTTAAGCCCTGGTTCGACGTTAATAGCACTGGATGGTGAGAGGGAGTTCATGGTTGATCCAGGGAGTGATTTGGTGGTTGAGGCTGTCAGGAGTGGTCCATTTGTAATTGATTATAGGAAAACCCTCAGTATAGCGAAGGAGAGGGGGTTCTTCGAATCATTCAAGTAATTCCCTGGGTATCTCAACGCTAATGAATTCCCTACCGAAGACCCACTCAGCTCTATTATACTTATTATAATATAAGTACTCAGCAAGTCTGAGTTCACGTTCAGTTAATTCATCCCTATAGTACTCAAAGCCCAGGTACTCCGAGTAACCCCTGAGTAACGCGCCCTTAACCTCATCCATGTCCTTACCCGTTAGGTCATACACATTACCAACCCTATGACTGACCTGGGTAACACCCTTATCCTGGAGCTTTGTCTTGGGAACCTTAAGGACCCTGGCAAGCATATCTAGGTTGCTCCTTATGAGCATGGTTGCGTGAAATAGCACAAAGCCCTCCCTCAAACCCGCGGCTGAGCCAAGGACCTTCCTATCATTAATCTCCACATCATTAAGTCCAGGGCTCTCAGCCTTAACACCAAGTCTCTTGAAGGCCAGTAATACTGGGTTTATCATTGTCTCGTACATCCTAACTACGTCATTACTCATGCCGTAGACGTCAGGCACTATCACGGAGTATATTAAGTTACCGAGGTCCTGATAAACAGCGCCACCGCCAGTGTCCCTCTTAGCTATTTGAATGCTGTATTGCTGGGCAACGTCCATGTTAATCTCCTCCTCAGCGATCTGGAACTTACCAATGATAACGGCATTCCTATGCCTCCAGAACCAGAGGGTTGGTGGTGACTTGCCGAGCATCATGAGTCTGAATATCGCCTCCTCAACTGCCAGGCTCATCCTTGGGTTGTCCAGGAACTCATGCTCCACAAGCCTAACCCTCATGGCGAACACCCATTATTGCCTCAACGAAATCCTCCTCAGTAACGAATGGTACCTTAACACCACTATTGAAGAACTCATGAACAACTCTACTAACATCGCCCCTACTGAATTTAACACCAGTCAACGACTTCTCAAGCATGAGCAATGCCTCCTCTGGGTACATGAAGAAGTCACCCGTTATTCTAATCCAGATTATCCTGCCATCATCACTAAGTCTCAATCTAACCCTTATCAAACCCTTCTTAGCCTTATACTCATTAATCAAGGACATCTATAAATAAAGTCCTAGTCAATATTTAAAAATTCCCACTAGGTGCAATTGCTATGCTTATTACAGTACCCAATCTCTGGAATTACGATAGGTACGGACCGGGAGTCATCACAGAGTGGTATAAGAAGGAAGGTGACATTGTGAAGAAGAAGGAACCCCTGTGTCAAATAATGGTCATTAAGGCCACATACATAGTGGAGAGCCCAGTGGATGGTAAATTAACGAAGATAATAGCCCAGAAGGGCACTAAGGTCAAGCCTGGCGACCCACTCGTGGAGGTTGAGGAGGTAACAGCACCACAAGCTCCAGCACCAGCACCACAGGTTATTACCGCACCCGAGGCTAGGGAGTACTCAGTGATTAAGATCGAGGGTCTTAGGAGAGTTATTGCTGACAGGATGACCGAGAGCCTGAGAACCGCAGCACAATACACGCTGCACATGGACGTGGATGCCACGGAACTCGTGAAACTTAGGGAAGAGAGGTTCAGGGATTACTCATACACAGAACTACTCTCATACATAGTAATTAAGGCGCTTAAGGACTACCCAAGCCTTAATGCCCACGTTGTTAATGATGAGATGAGGGTATTTAACCACGTACACCTAGGCATTGGAATACAAACGGATAATGGCCTCCTCGTGGGTGTTGTTAAGAACGCCGACACAATGGACCTGGATGCTCTTGCCAAGGGCATTAGGAGGATTATTGATGATGTTAGGCAGGGGAAGGCAACGCCTGAGGAGTTGACTGGGTCCACATTCACAATAAGTAACCTGGGAATGACAGAGGTCATTTACTTCACACCAATAATAAACCCGCCGGAGGTCGCGATACTCGGTGTTGGGAAGATTAGGGATACCAATGGGAGAAAACTCCTACCGCTAAGCCTAACCCTTGATCACAGGGTGATTGATGGCTACGTAGGCGCTCAATTCCTGGGTAGGCTCAAGGAGTTGATTGAGAAGCCCCAGGGAGTACTGCCTGGACTACCGTCTCCGCCTGAGGTTTCCTATACCCTAAGCGCGGTTTCACTGTCAGATACTAGGATTGAGGCTACCATAAGGAACTTCAGGGTAATGGTTGATGAGACAGAGGATGCGGGAGGTACAAACACAGCGCCAAACCCAATAGAATACTTACTACTTGCCCTAGCTGGGTGCATGAATGTAACCATTAGGAAGATAGCCAGGGAGAGAGGTGTTAAGATAGACTCAATGCAATTAACAGTGACCGGTTCACTAAACCCAGCCAGGTTTGAGGGTCTCACAAAGACTGGGAGGGCTGGCTTGACTCATGTAAGTATTGAACTGAGTATATCAACAACAGCACCAAGGGATGCAATAAACGATATAATTAAGGAGGCCGAGGAAAGATGCCCAGTGCACGACACATTAACTCAAGGAACACAAATAAAAATCGCAATAAAATAATTAAACAACTCACTAGGTAAATCTTTCATTGCCTTATCCTTTCTATTATGCTTCTTGGTATTGTTAGTGTTACTACGTAGTTTGGTTCGTCAACTATTTCCGAGATCCTAAGGTTACCAATCACACTACTTAGTACGTAACCCTCCTCGGGTGTTAACCCATAGAGCTTATTCAGTATCGTTAGCATGTCCTCAAGGGCATCCCTGGCCGCCTGGTATAAATCGCTGGATATGCCCATGGTCGCGATGACGTTGGTTGGTTCGTCCTTGATTGAGGCCACTGTAAATGGCCTCCTTATGCCCAGGCCCTTAATCACGTTGACCCTGATCCTAACTGTTGCGTTTGTTTCTATTGCTGTTCCAGTCACCTCACCATCACCCTGACTAGCATGTGGATCAGCCAGCGATAATAAGGCACCCCTGACATTGACTGGTAGGTAGACCCTGGCTCCGACTCCGTGAAGTTTATTGTCCATGTTACCACCGAAGTACTGCGGCGGTATCATCTCGAACTCACCCTCCCTAGGCGCAACACCAATAACACCAAGGAAAGGCCTAACCGGTATCCTAATACCCCTGAGGAAGTCGCCTGTTGTCTCTGCGTAACCATTGCTAATCCTCCAGTGAATGAGTAGGTCCTTAAACCTGCCCTTGAGAAGCCCTATGAAGCCAAGTATTGCTGACCACCCCCAATCACCGACCTCAATATCGAGTATGTCAACAGCCAACGCATCACCAGGTTCAGCACCCTCAACATAAATAGGGCCGACTGCGGCGTCGAATTTTGATGAGTCGAGTTTTGCCAGGTCCTCTGCGGTCATTCCTGGCCTTATTTGCATGGTTGATGAGTCTGGTATGATTACGGTGACCTCATCACCATCCCTGACACTGGCTATGGGCCTTAGGTTTGGGCTCCACCTGTAGTGTAGGTTTTCCTCCCTAGTTCCGTCAATCGTTATCACAACTCCTCACCCTCCTCAAGCCTTGGAACCACTGGTTTTTTCCAGGATATTACCCCAGTTATTATGAACCAAGCCACTAAAAATGTTACTGCCACGATGACCGGTAGGCTTATTGCAGTTGTTATGGCGGTTGCGTATAGGACGAAGAGGTACAGTATTGAGGCTATTGTGGGTACCGCCACGTGGGTCCACTTGAAGAAGTTTCTCTTTCTGGAGTACAGCGGTAGTGCGATGTTTATTAGGAGGTGCTCGATGGAGGTTGCAATACCGCCCCAAAGCCCGGTTATTAGGAATGCGTTTAGTGGTCCTAGGGTCCAGCCAAGTGCTGTAAATAGTGCTAGGCCGATTACTGTATCGAGTATCAATGCCCTGTGCGGCGTCTTGTACCTGGGATGTGTTATTGAGAGCCATTGGGGTAGGGCGCTGTCCTTGGCCATTGTGTACATGTCCCTGGCCACGGCATTTAGTATTGCCATAGTATCCGTGAAGCCGCTATTCGTCACTAGAATCATCCAGAGGATGGCTATGGGTAATAAGCCGTACTTAACGGCTTCGGTTATACCAGGTATGAAGTATTGGAAGTAGGTAGATGCGTTACTGGGTCCCCAGCCAATTATTAGTGCGTACATCATGAATATGAAGAATACGGATAATAGCAAAACAACGGCAATTACGCCCCTCCTAATGTTTACGTGAGCCTCCTTAGCCTCTGCGCCTAGGAATGTCATTGAGCCCCAACCTGCGAAGGCCGTGAAGGCGAAGATAAGGCCCATACCAACCCCAGACCAACCGCCTGGTGCATATGCCGGTGTGAATACGAGTGGGTCCCAGGGCTTGGGGGATAATGCGATTATGATTGCACCACCAAGCATTAGGGCTGCTATCTCAATCATGCCTGTCCAGAGCATGTACTTAACTGAGGGTTTAATGCCTAGGTAAGGTAGCACCAGGGCGAGTAGTGCATCGGCTATGCCTAATGGGTACCAGGACCAGCTCGGGAGGTTGATACCTAGTTCGGATAATCCGTATTGGACGGCCAAGGCAGTCTCTAGGTAAATAAAGGGTGTTGCGGCAACACCTGCATACAGTATGTACAACCACCCACTCCACGCACCGACCCTGGGTCCAAACCCCCTCTCGATATACCTGTAGTAACCACCGCTGGATGCAACCTTAAGGGAGAATTCATAGACTGCATACGCCGCCGACGCCACACCCAGTGCTGCAAGAATAACCGAAAGTGGCGCCGACCCGTAGGCGAAGGCCACAGCACCGCTTAACGTGGCTAAAGCCGCTATCCCAGGTGCTGTAAAACTTAGTGATTGAAAAACAAGCTCCCAAAAAGTTACAACACCGCGTTTTAACCCATAACTAGACTCCTTACCCATCGTTCTCGGGACTATATATTCTATTTTTAAAGCATTTCCTCCAAACATATTTTTAATTAAAGACTTTATATTCAAAATATTCGGCATTGATCATGACTATTTACACAATATGCAATAATAACACACAATAAATGGGACAATTCCCTAACCCCCATCTTAACCGTTAAGGATGGCAATGAAGTCGAGACCAAGAAGACATCCAATTGCCAGGTCACACAATTATCCACAA
>ERZ1669247.320-NODE-320-length-17368-cov-4.405880_pt1 | contig 17368 bp, 18 predicted proteins | sample MGYA00579297_ERZ1669247 | MGnify/ENA primary metagenome ERZ1669247 (study PRJEB41166, sample SAMN08046056) | hot springs metagenome | biome: hot spring; feature: acid hot spring; material: thermophilic sediment; isolation source: thermophilic sediment from acid...
TGAGCTTTTCGCGCACTTTGTTTATATAATTGTCTTTGTTCAGTATGTTGAGCTGGGTGCTTATCTTTATCGGGGATTGGCTCATTGAAATAATCTTGCTAAACAGCGAAGAAAAATTATACTTTTCGTCGTCTTCCATTTCAGTTGAAGAGATGTATACTGGTATCCTTACAAATGCAGTTGCATACACATATTCGCCCTCCCTCCTTGTTATTGCGTTTCCTGTGGGCGCGATGGTAAAGGCCTCTGTTTCATCCAATATTACAGTCTTGTTCTTCATGTGAACAAAAGGCATGAAAATATAGTAGTAATACCTCATTGAAAAGGCGAGGACAGCAAAAATCAGTGCGAGCAACCCAAGGAAAAACTTTAGAAAAGAAGGCGGAAACGTTATAGTAGATATTGCAAATGCGAATGCCACAGCAACAAGCACGCCAAATATAAGTATCTGGAAGTTGGCCACATTAGTCACTTATTTTAATATTTTGTGTAGCAAATTTATAAAAGGTTCGTCAGACTTTTAACAGTGCGCCTCCTGAAGGGGCCATCCCTCCAAGCAGGTCTGCAACAGTGGTGATTGTAAAGTATGTAAGTGCCAGTATAAGTGCCGGATAGAATAGAACTGAGATCCAGAAAGAGCCCATGTTAGCCTGGAGTGTTTTTATTACCTGTGGTATAGAATTTGGGCCATTCTGGTTTAGACCGTTTGTTACTGCGCCGCTTCCTTGGCCTAGGTTATTGAGCTGCGCTGTTGCAGCAACAAAGCTTTGCATTGTATTCTGTGAAGTAAAGAAGAATGCTATAGAAAAGAGAGTTGGCAAAACAAAGTAAAATCCTACGGCTATGCCGATGAGCAGTCCGCCAAGTGTTCTTGTAGGCAAAATCGACCGGAGAAAGATTCCAGGTATGAGGAAGACAGGAATGGAAGCATACATTGCAAACATGATGAGATAGAACTCCATGTAAAGCGTCATTAATCCTTCAACAAGCAGCGAAGCTAAGGCCTGCGCAGGCCAGATAAACCAAATCTCCAAAGGTATAAGGGCGTAGTTAAATATGGTTGAGGCTGTTGCCAAAGAGTTTATGTTTATCGTGATGCTTGTGGCAAATGATGCTACCATATACGGACCGTATAAAGCGTTAAGCACATTCTGTGTTGCCTCGATTGTATTGTAGATATATGTCAAGCTAGTATTGTAAGGGTCCACACCAACATACAATCCAGGTATTATCCCAAAGATAAGCGCAGCAATGAGCATGAAAAAGGAAACGAAGATCAAGCTTGCGCCAGCCTCGTAAAGTTCACCCATTCCATACGCTGTGAGCTTCTTGTTTCTCGCAGCAACGCCAGCCATAAATATTACCGCTGCAATCAGGAAGCTGAATAAGACAGCAAGCATCATCACCGGCTCCCACGATGTAAATGTATTGTATGCTGCCAGGTTTATCTGGCTGCAGTACCATGGGGCTATAGCGTTTATGCTGAACTGGTTTGGGCAATAACCTACGCTTTGCGGCACTTGCCCGGTATTTGGCGGAATGGCAAATCTGGCCTGAACAAATGGGGCCAAAGCCAAAAGCAAAATAATTATAATTATCCTATCTTTCATACACAACCCCTAAATTATTCTTGTCAGTAAAGACATAAAATCCATCCTTTCGCCAAAAGCGCTCGAAAAGTCTGTAACAAAAGTGTCTACCACGATGAAGTTTAGCATCGGCAGTATCAGCGATGCCGTAGCGGTAAATCCTACAAGGTTGGCAAACGAATAGATTGCACTTTCAATGGAGTTTATTATAAATGAGCCTGTTAATATATTTGCAAGCACGCTTTGTAGTGAGGTGCCAAATGCATTTGCTACTGTTCCTAAAAAGAGATCACTATACATGGCGTTGAATGCATTGTTGATGAATCCATAGGTTATGCTAACCATGAGCGGGTATACAAACCCAATCCCAACGCCTAGGGCTATAAGTGCCCCACCAAAATTCCTTGTGGGGCCAAAGATCCTTACAATAAGCCCTATCGCGAGAAAAATCGCAAATATTATAGGTGCTGCAGAGATTATTATAAACTGTAGGTCATTCATTATGAAGAGCCAGCTGATCCCTTCAGTTAGGTAGGAGCTGAATGCATTTAGTGGTCCCCCAGGTGAAAGTGGCACCTTGTCTTTCAAGCCCAAGTTGCCAATCCCGGGCATAAAATCAATTTTAAAATTTATCTCCGGCCCCATATTCATTGCTGCAAAGAAAAGAAGCAAGCCGTTATTCAAATTCGCTAATGGCCCAGAATTTGTAAACCAATAAAGGTCAGAAATTGCAACTTCATATAGGTTCGCATTTTGTGGTACATTTGAAGGGGAAAGATTAACAGCATTTAATAGGCTCTGCGCATTGAAGGTGCAAAGCCACGTGGAGAAAATGCCAAATGCAGCAATAAGGGCAAGGCTAAACAGAGCTTGGTAAACTGATATCTTCACATTGGCCCTAATATCTTCCCTGCCAAATAGAGGTGCTAGCATGTATATGATTGCCAATATACTTATTATCATGGCTGCAATGATTGCAGCGATAGGGAACCATGCCGTATAAGGTGCAGTAAGAAAGCCGCTTATGCTGCTTAAGCAGCTTGCACTTGCTTGCAATAAAATATAATCTATCAAGCTATATCACCTTCTTTAGAACACCTTTGTGCGCTAGCGATGGCGCCCCAAGCAAATCTCCAAAAGCCTCTATAATGTCAAAGCATATTAAAAGCGAGATTATTATGCCTATGACATTTATTGCACTCACTGCTATAACATTTCCAAAAAGTTCTATTGGCAGGCTAAACATAGATTCTGTCGGGATGATCCAGCTGAAAGATGAGGCAGAGAGCTGGCTCAGCGAACCTACATTGTTAAATACATTTGATTGTTTCTGGATGGAAGCTAGTAGTACAGGCTCTATGGAGCCAACTATAGCGCTAAATGAGTAGACAAGCGCTGGATAAAAAACATAGAAAGAAATGAAAACACCCAGCAAGGCGCCTCCTATCGCCCTGGTCCATGGGAAGGAGCGGAATAATATTCCCAGATACAGGAAAAGCGGGAACAGATAGTATATTATGGCAAGCAAGAAAACATTGATGAGTTCCACGCCAGCTATGCCTATTGCAAATGCCCCGAACATGCCCATCATTTTTTGCAATGCATTAAGCCATGCAAGAGGCTGGATTATAATCCCAAGTCCATTGGGCATGAGAAGAAGGGTAAATCCACTTCCGATATTATAAACGAACGAGAGAAACGAGATCTCAACAATGTACCAAATCTGTCCTATCGCATCGCTATAGTAAAATTCGCAGGTATTGTAGTACATGCTTGAGGTGCTTGTTACAGATGTTGTTGTCCCTCCAATTGCTGATGAGCCGAAGTTTGCAATCCCTACAATAAGGTTATCTATTCCTGCTATGCCCCCAGAGATGAAGATTATGATTATGAAATTTAGGACATTTTCCAATATCTCGTTCCTTGAGAATGAAGTAAGCCTGTCAATTTTAAAAGCCATTCCTATTGCATATAGGAAAGAAATGATCAGCAATACAGAGAGTATGATAAGCATGGAGTAGCCGAGCAATCCTTTATATGTAGAAGCGCTTCTGAGCGCGCCGAATGTGCCAGGGAGCGAGCTTGTCGAGCCGAAGATAGTATTGCACGGATCAGGACCAATCTGCGCAAAAGCTCCTCTAACAATGACGAGTGCAATGAACAATGCCAATAATATTCTCAACCTCATACAAACTTACCCAATCCAAGCAAATTCGTATCTCCTCCCATAAGCTGTGAAATTCCTTTTATGGCGGCAATTAATATGAGTATGTTTATTATAGGCAAAATATATCCCGTAACCCCTATTATCCCATAAAGGTCTGTGAAGTGGAATATGAGTGCAAGCGCATTGTCTGGCTGGCAGACTATGTTTGGCAGCGGTGGCAAGGACCCTATAATAGCTCCTCCAAATGCATAGTATATAAGATTTCCTAGCCCAACACCAGGGGCCGCATAAAATGCAGAGATGATAAGCTCACTCTCATATATATTTCCACCTTGCGGATAACAGCCATAGTAATAGATTATATTTGTCGCATTTGGGAAGACATAGAAATTTATACTGTTTGAGTTGTATACAACGCTATTGCCATTTAAAGTTTCTCCAGGCATCGTAAAGACAGGTATACTGTTTACGCTTGCGCCTATTGGTGCTATGCTTGCATTGCTCAGAGAGACATATTCCATAAGATAAATAATCGGGAAGAGTATAAGCCCGCCGATTACAATGCCTATGAGCATGCCGCCAGCCCTTCTTGTAAAGATGCTTGACTTCAATATTATTCCTGCTGCAAGCAGGTAAGGCCAAATATAGAGGAAGACAAGTATCGCAAGTAGCTCAACCAAATAGATCTCAAACGCCAAATAGGCTTCTGTCTCTACGGGCTTCGATATGCTTTTCAATATTGTATAACCCTTGAACGGCTGGTATGATACTGAAGAGCTTACTGCTCTAGGTAAAATTGGCACAATGCACCACCCAAAGAAGAGGGGCAGCGCAGGCTCAGCGCTTTCGCACCATGTCGTGTTTGGGGTAAGTGTGCTAAGGAAGCCTATATAGTCTTCATATTTGTATAGTGCATCTAGGTTATTCGCCATCTGGCTCGTAAGGTTCGCTGTTATAAGATAGCTCGCCATCAAGTCATAATCTGCGAAAAGAGTGGTATCGCTCTTGCCATTCGATATGTCAGTATAAACAGTATTAGTAGCGTAGCAAATCGTATTCGTAGGCATTACATTGGAATTCACAAAGTTTAACTTATCATTTTGCAGTTGTGTGCATATATTGTTTATGTTGCTTCCGACAGCATTTGCAGCAAGAGACGTTACGCTTGCGCTTCCGAAGAACTCTACAACAGCTATGATTATAACGGCTATTACAACTGTGCCTACCACCTGGCCAAGCTCGTCTATGGCCCTTTCCTTTATCTTTTTGTTTTGAAGTACGCTTCCAGCAAGGTAAAGAAAGCTGACAATGAATATGCTTATCAGTACAGCTAATGTAAGTATTGAGATCCAGCTCTTGAAGACGCTGTAGCTTGTCGTGAAGGATTGGGCTGAAGCCACTGGAATAAAGGCAAGGAACGCTATCAATAATATTCTCCTTAGCTCCATATGCTCTCACTCCTAAGCCCAAGCCCTGCAGTAAGGGCCTTGGTCAAGCTTATCGCGAAGGCTACAGTTATGCCCATATCTAGAGCCATAAGGAAGATGCCTTGGAATACGAAATCAGAGACTTCCTGGGCAATTATGCCAATCGTAGCAGGTGCATACAATATCTCATAAAGGGGAATGCCGCTGCTAAGCAGGCTTCCATAGAAATTAGCTGGCATTGAAACAGAAAATCCAAAAGCATTGTAATTTGGATTCGATACAAAGAGAGAGCTTGCCGGCACAGAATTTGCTGTATAAGCTAATGGATAGTTAGAATAGTACGGGTTGCACGAGCTCATTGCAGGGTTGCTGCAATAAGTCCAATTCACTATATATGAATCCATAACAAATGTGAGTGGATAAACAAAATAAAACGCGATTGCCAAGGCAAGGAAAGAGTTTGCAGCTTCCCTGAGCTTAGGCCCAAGGAAAGAAAGGGAGCGCATGGCTATTGCTACAGGCAGGACAACAGTGAGCATAATCCCCTTTACAATAAAGAGTGCAAGGAACTGCAGGAAAAGCATTCCAAAGGTCAATACGACAAATATGTTGTAGCCGACAATAACCGTAGAATATGTAGTAAAAACTTGGTCCAGAGTAGGGGAGGATGTGATACTTATTTTTAAAACAGATGTGGAAATCGGTATGGTGAGCCCGCCAATCAAGCCGTTCGCAAATTTTGCGATCTCCGAGCCTATCATAAACTCTATTGAGGTAGTATAAATATGTGTTGCGAGGTTTATACCGTTTACAAAAAGGAGCTTGCCTATATAGAGCTGCGCAGCTGCAAATGTGTCCATGCCAGAAATAGAATTTGTGAAGTTGCAAGAAAGGCTTGCAAACCCTATGAGTATTAATATAATGAAAAGGCTTAGCATCATCTGCATTATCTCAAATTTTGCTGTAATCTTGAGCTTCTCCCTTGTCGAGGCAGGGAGCAGGTTTGATACAGCATATATTATTCCTGCTATTGAGAAGAAGAGAATTACAACAAGGAGGTTTATGCCAACCCAATTGTTTGTATTTACCCCTCCCCCACCGAAGGTGCATGTCGGGTTAATATCAAGCAAAAACATTTTCTCATCCAATCTTAAGCTTTCCTCCTATGCTGAGCCTTATCGTTCCACCAAGTGCCTTTGCCAACGAGTCTGTGAGCGGGTACCAGATCATCATGTCAAGTATCAAAAGTGCAAGCTCCCCGAACAATAAGACAAAGAATGGTACAATAATATTAAGTGCTGGATAAATTGATATGGTTGCGCCTATCGTAGTTCCTATGGAGCTGAATGGACTTAAGAGCACACCTATTATCCCGCCAGCATTCTGGTTATTAACTACTATGTTTATACTCATTATTTCGTATAAAATATTCGATATAGGCATGTTTATTAGAATGATCAGGAGGGGAAGGAACAAAGAGAGGCCTATGCCAAATGCAAAGAGCGTGCCCCCTATGGGCCTTAGGAAAGGAAACGCCCTGAATATTATGCCCAGTGGCACAAGAACCATCATACCTATATATATTATGCTAGGAAGCGTGATGCCAAGCAGGTATATAATAAGCATGACAGGGAGATAGAGATAGTTCAGGGTATCATTTAGTATAGATTCATACTGCCCTGTGGCTATGGTAGATTCAAGCATAGGGTTATTGTATATATTGAAGGTGGAGCCAAATGTAAATGCGCCTACTATTATCGGCAAAGGGATATACCATCCAATTATAATACTTTTCATTATTCCTATCCCTTCTACCAAATTGAAGAAATTTGTAGCGCCACTGTTGCCAAGTTCATTTATGTTTGAATAGACAGAGCACAAGGCCTGAGAAGAAGCAGTGCTCAGCGAATTCAAAGCAGAATTTATGCCTGCAAACCCATACTGGCTTACTGGCTGCTGATTTATAAGAAGGAGCGAGATGTTGCCAGCGAAGATGATAAAGCCGACTGAGCCTGCTATCAGTATTGCAGACTTTGCCATCTCCCAGTATTCATTCTTGAGCCATTCATTAAGGTTCGTATTGGGCACTGCCTTGCTTATAACAACGCCTATCGCAACAACAAGAAAAGAGAGCATAAAGGCAAGCGCAAGCACGGAAAAGAGCGGGCTTGGGCTTATTGTTATGGGTATTGGTGTGCAAGACAAAGGAGGTGAAGAAGATGGGGACTGTGCTGATGCAGATAAAGGCAAGATGGCTAAGAATAAAGCTGCAAGCAAGGGAATAATCCTACTGGCGCCCATACACTCACACTTATTTGTAAGTATCAGAATAAATATTTAATGCTTGAGTATCGGGAATCTCTTCATATAAGCCTCGGCAGGGAATATGACAAAATAAGGCACTATAAGCAAGGAGTTGAAAATAAGCATAGCATACCTAGAATAAAGCGTGCCAAAAAGGTGTATAAAGATAAAGTCAAAGAAGGTAAGTGTTGCTATAGCAAGAAAGAGCCAGATAAGAAAATATTGGGGCTCTCTAAAGAGAAGCTTTGTGCTGTCTTTTATAGCCCTTACTATCCTTTTGTTGTCAATGACTATGGCACTAGGGGCATAGAATATGAAAAGGAACATTATAAATCCTGCAAGCGAGGTTATAATGCCAGCATAGCCTGTAGGGTATGTTGCCACATCAATTATTATGATGATTGCAGCATAGAAAATGAAGACAAGAAAGACCTTGCCCGTGTATTTCTCTATGCCTTCAAGCATCCTTTTTGTCATCTTTCCATATGTCCTCTTTGTCTTTACAATTAGCGAGATCGCAACAAAGGCGAAGCTCAAGAAGAGGAGGGAGAAGAAGGTCGCTACAATTATTATGGCGAGGTCGAACATGTTCATGTTTATGAACGTGCTTGCTGTCCTCAGGAATATTGCCCCCATGGTTATATATGTAGGCATGGGCACAAGCATCGGTATGGCAAACGCGATTAAAAACGGTATTGAGAAAAGGAGGACAAGCTTCAGGTTCTCCGCATAGGTCTCCAGCGAGTCGTAAATAATATTTGCCATGCGCGCACCTTATTATCTATACAAAACAAAATTTAAATACTCACCTGCTTTTTTGATACACTTTTATTGGTGGCGGATAATATACATAGCTCCCATTGAATATTGCAGGATCAGCATAAAACTGGCCTATATTGGATGGCAAGCCTACATTGTATCTTATCGTAACTTTGCCAGAACCATTAAGGCGTATATAATTTGTATCTATCTCTCCGGGGCTCGGGCTTCCTGCCTCGCCGCTAATAATCTGCCCGTTTATGCCATAGAGAAAGATGCTTCCATTGTAAATTGCAATAACAGTCGAAAGAGTTCTCACATTTGCCCTGTAATAAACTGTCAAATTGTAGTGCAGCATGCTGTTGCTCACGCCAAAGCTCTCGTTGAGTGCTCTCATGTAAAAGTTGCTTGCATATGCATCGTGTTCGAGCACTACAAAAATCACCACAAGCGCAAGCACCAGCGCCATTGCAAGGCTCAACATCCTCTTTTTTTGCCTAGCCAAGCCGGTCCTGCTTCCCTTCCTATACTCCAGGGCCAAGCTTATTATGAATGCTCCAATAAAGAAAGAATAGTATGTCGCTATGCCGTGGGAAAGGAATGCGAAAGGTATAAGGCTCACAAGGAAGACAAGCCTCTTTTCGTTTAAATAGAGCATTAGCAATACAGCAAGCAGGATAAAAGAGAGCGAGAGAATCCCGTAAGAGCCCAGGCTTATGGGGTAGAATGCCGCGAGCAGATAGCCAGCCAAGCCATAGCTATTTGGTATTATATAGGAGGTTGCTGGAGCTATTACATTTTCAAAGAACTTCTGCGGGTTTGCAACGGCAAACGCGCCGTTTATTGCAAGGAACACAATAATGACAAGCGCGAGCTCTTTAATGCCCTGCTTTGACCCGAAATTTGCGAAAGTATAAACGATAAGAAGCAGCGTAGGTATCCAGAGCATTTCTTGTATTGAAGCCGCAAGGCCCAACGGAAGCCAGCCGTATCTTGTGCCAGATTTCGAGTATGCAAAAAGTATAAGCGAGAGCATGAAGGTCTCTGTTGAGGAGCTCAGTATAAACAAGGCAGCAAGGATGCCGACAATGATAAGGTAACTGGGCCTCTTTATCTCTTCCTTTTTGGCTAGATAGCCTATGCTCATGAAGAGGATAAATGCGAATATGAAGACCTGCAGCTTTAGCATTAGCTGCGTATCTATGGGCAAGATTATGAACGGAATCTCAACTATTGGAAAGAGAGCAGGATAATCCAGAACACCAACAATGTTATTTTTTGTTGTTACAGTAATCCCAAATGTGGACATGTTGTAGAAGAGCATGCTCGAATAGTTGCTTTGGTAAGGGTTCTGCAAATGCAGTATCTCCTTTGCGGAGAGCATCTGTATGAACATCTCATCATCGCCGTGCCATGAAATTATCAGTGAAAAATTGTAGTATGCTAGGAGCACAGCAGCAATTGCAAAGAAAAGGAATGCAACTAGCTTTGCATGCTTAAAGGGCCTTGTTTTATATATGAAGAAGCCAAAGAAGACAAGAAAAGCAACAGGTATGTAGAAAAAGAACCACGTGAAAAACTGCATAAATATGCCAATGCCCTTGCTTATGCTCTCGCTAACCGGGAGCAATAAGATTTGCAACACAAATATTGCAATGATTCCAATTGCAATGGGCAAGCTTTTGCGCTCTTTGCCAAAGCTAAGCAGGGATATAGCATATGCAATAAGAAGAGCAAATTCAATCACTGCAAGAAAATTCATGACCGGTATGAAGAGGTAAAGCGGGGGTAGAAAGATTATGCTAAGCAAAACTAAGAAGGAGGCAAACAAAAGCATAAATCTGCTCTGCCTGCTAATTCCAATTTTGCCTATCATAAAATAAGAAAAAGAAAATCAAATATTTAAATCAGCAGCTCACGCTTGTTAGCCCGTTCCCGAATCCAGCAACCATGTTCACAATAGGCTGCGCAATAATTACCAATATCACTCCAATTATGCCACCAAGTATCATGCCCAAGGCCCATCCCTGAAGGTTGGGCTTCAAATTACCTGTGGCCGGAAGGAAGTGGCCTATTGCATACAAAACACCGCCTATCAGAAACATCACCACAGCAAAGAGTGCTATTATGCTTTTTACCGTGCCAACCAAGTAGCAGAACGCAGAGCTTACTGCGGTAAGAGTATTTTGTGCGGTTACCATGCCTATTACTGTTGTAGCAAAGAAAAGATAATACACTGCTTTCCATATGTCCATATTCATCGGAACACCCATTTTCAATATTTATTATACAATAGGTTTTAAATACTTTTCTTAATTTTGTTCCTTTATTTGAGATGTTGCTGTATTTTATGCCTTTAGCGAGGCGATGATGCCATCGATAATTCCATTTACCCCTATACCTCCTGTGGCCCTTACTGCAATTCTGTGGCTAAGCACAGGCTTTGCAAGGAACTTTATGTCGTCGATTGTAACCTCATTCCTACCCTCGGCAAGCGCCTTGGCCTTGCCGCATGCCATAAATGCTATATCTGCCCTTGGGCTTGCACCCATAATGGCGTGTATATCCTTTCTTGTCGCATCGACAAGGGCCGTTATGTACCTTACTACGTCATCAGGAATGACAACCTTTTTCGCCTCTGCCTGCATTGCAAGAATATCTTCTATACCTATAATCTTGTTTACTACCATCTTCTCTTCTCTCTCCTTTATCCTCAACATTTCAGCCTCCTCTTCCATGCTCGGATAATCAACTTCTATCCTCATCAAGAACCTGTCTGCCATGACCTTTGGTAAGGGCTCGGTGCCCTCTACCCTTAGCGGGTTCTGCGTGGCAAATGCTGTGAATGGCTTTGGCAACCTCATATCTACCCCGCCAAGGCTCACCTGCCTCTCCTCGAGCGCTTCTAGGAATGCGCTCATCGTCTTTGGGGGCACCCTGTTGAGCTCATCGAGAAGAAGTATATTTGTAAAGATTGGACCCTTCTTCACCTTAACAGTATTGTCTTCTATGTAGGTGTAGCCTATTATGTCCTTCGGCTCGAGGTCGGATGTGCCCTGTATCCTTTTGAAGTCGGCATCAATAATCGATGCCAGGGCCTTTGTCATAGTTGTCTTTGCCACTCCAGGAACGCCCTCAAGCAATGCATGTCCGTCTGCAATTATAGCAAGGAAAAGAAGCTCAAGCGTCTCCTTCTTGCCGGCTATGTGTTTGCTGAGCTCTTCCATAACCTTTAGGTAAATGGTATGCGCATCCAAAGTAACACCATAGAAATTCTTGCTGCTAAATCATAAATATCTTTGCATTCTCTTTATACAAAAGGTTTATAAAGATGAATTTAAAATAGGTTATGTGGAGGTAGCATGATAGGAAAAAACCAGAGCGAGCCAGAGCCTGTTTCAGCGGTCGAGGCTCTCGAGATACTGGAAGAAAGGAAGAAGGAGGGTGAGCTAGGCTTTGAGCAAGAGCGGGCATATGAAGATGTAAAGAAGTTCGCAAGGCTCGGCAAGGAAAAGGCTAGCAAGCTGGAGAAGGAGCTCATCGAGCTTGGCCTGAGTCCAAAGCTCGCAAAGAAGGTAATTGATATAATGCCCATAAACGACTTGCAGCTTAAGCAGGTCCTCATATTCGAGAAGAGGAGCTTCGATGACCAGGCGATTGCGAAGATACTAGAGACATTGAATGCTTATAGGAAATAGTGTTTATATGCATCCGGTAGGTAGAGAGAGATGGATGAAAAAAAGGAAGAACTTGAAGAGTATGCAGTTGTCATTGATTTCTTGCCTACTGGAAAGTCTTTTTCTGCCAACCCTGAGCCTATAGCAGAGCTGCTTGGAGAGAGCAGATTTACACTTCTCGAAGCTGTGCCCAAACCTGGAGTGGTATTGCACATAGGTGAAAGGGTTTATATAGGCAAGGGCGAGAGGGACAAGATAGCGCTTATAAAATCAAGGCTCTCATATAGCGAGCTTACAGAAGGGGCAAAGAACGAATTGCCTAATGCAATAGCAAGCATAGTAAAAGCCAATGAGAAGAGGTTCGTGGAGATTTTCAATACAGCTGGGCCTTTGAACATAAGGGAGCATAAGCTCGAGCTCTTTCCTGGCATAGGCAAGAGGCACCTCAACGCCATACTCACAGCAAGGGAGGAGAAGAAGTTCGAGAGCTTCGAAGACCTTACAAGCAGGGTAAAGCTCCTGCAAGACCCCGTAAAGCTTATAGTAGACAGGGTTCTTATAGAGCTCAAGGGAGAGAGCAGGTTCTTCCTTCTCACAAGGCCCTATTCGCAGAGGAAATATTAGCTAGCCTTTTCGAGGTGCAGCTGCGGCACTACAATCTTTCTCGATGTGGAAGGAGTAAGCTTTATCTCGACAACATATGACGAGCCGCGCTTTTCTATTACAGTGCCAACCCTGCCCCTGTATCTTGGATGGGGTATGTTCCTGAAGTTTCCTTTCTGTACTATCACTACCTTCTCTCCTATATTGAAGCTCTTTATCTGCTTTGTCAAGCCAAGCCTTGAAGGCTTGTGGTGTCTTGCCAAATGCCTTGTCCTTCCGACAAACAGTCCATGAGATCTCTCAGTCATGTAATCACAACTTTTTTGCATTAGAAAGGTATTTATACATTTTTTGCTCACACTATTATAAATATCTTGTGATGTGGTTTAATGGCTAAGAAGAATTTACCGAAGCCAGACTTCAAAGTGGAGAATATTGTAGCAAGCGCAGACTTGGGCGTTGATCTCGACCTCTATGGTATAGCAAAAGCCTCACCCGATGTAGATTATGAGCCGGAGCAGTTTCCTGGAGCTATTTGCAAGATAAGAGATCCAAAGTCTGCACTCCTGTTATTCAAGAACGGAAAGATCATATGCACCGGAGCAAAGACCGAGGCAGATATAAGGCGCGCCATAAATCAAGTAATAAAGATAGTGAAGAACCATACTCTCTAGCTTTTTCTTATGCGCACGATTGCAAATTTATATACTGCATAGAGTATAATGCCAAATATGCCTATGGCTATCAATACAACATAGCCATTGCTTGCAGAGAGCGCGTAAAATCCAAAGAGGGTAAGGGCCGTGTCCCATATGACAGAGCCGAGCATCGAATAAGCATAGAACTTCTTCTGGTCCATGAGAGCGAAGCCGGCTGGAAAGTTTATTAGACCTCTTACAATGGGCAAGAGCCTCGAGATGAAGACTACAAACGGCCCGTTCCTATCGAACCATTTTTCAAAAGCCTCGACATCGCTCTGCTTTATCCTGAACCAGTGCAAATGCCTGTATACAACATCCTTTCCAAGCAGGTATGCTATATAATAGTTTATGGCCATACCTACGAAGCTACTCAAGAACACAAGGGGAAGGACTATATATATGTTGAGCATACCCTTGGCAGAGAATAAGCCTGCAAGAGGCAATACAACCTCGCTCGGTATAGGGAATGAGCTCGCCTCGAGAATCATGAGCACAAAGATGGAGAAATAGCCATATTTTGTGATTATGTAGCTTAGCGTTGAATATGAGAGGTTGAGCAGGTTAAGCAAAAGCAAAGAAAGCATGATTATTTTATAGCTTAAAGTTTTATAATTATAGCTCGTTTGATTTTTATGCGAGTCATAAGGTTTTCAAGCGATTCAAATGCACTCAAGCTTCAGCCCGATTCATTTGATGATCTATACCTGCTTGCAAGGATTATAAGCCCTAGGGACATTGTAGAAGCAAGGAGCTTCAGGAGGTTCCAGAACAGCGAAGGCGAGAAAGGCGAGCAGCGTGAGGTTTTCCTTTCAATAAGCGTGGAGAAGGTGGAGCTGGATAGGAGCGGCGAGAGGCTCAGGCTCACAGGCAAGATTATAGCTGGCAAGCCCGAAGAATTGATAAGGCTCAACAGCTACCACACCCTTAACATAGGTGCTGGAGACATGATTACAATAATAAAGGAAGAGTGGAGGGATTACTTGCTGAAGAGGATAAAGGAGGCTGTGCAGGATACTAAGAAAGTAAAGCTTGGAGCCATAGCCTTAGATGATGAGAAGGCAACAATAGCAAACATACGCGGTTATGGCATAGAGGTAGTGGGCGAGATATACAGCCATTTGAGCAAGAGGATGAACGAGAAGGACTATGAGAAGGCAAGGAAAGAGTACTTTGACGAGATAATAAAGTTAATAAAGGGGATGCGCGCAGAGACTGTATTGATTGCTGGTCCTGGCTTTACTAGGGAAGATCTTAAGCATTATATAGAGAGCATGCGCATCGATACAGGCAGAAGGCTTTTGTTTGTCCCGGCAAGCGATGCTGAGAGGTCTGGAATAAGGGAAGCTTTGCAGAATCCAGAGGTTGCAAAATATTTTGAGCATGAGCAGGTGAAGAGGGAGTTTCATCTAATGAACCTTTTTATGCAGGCACTTCAGCTTGGCAATGCCTATTTTGGCTTGGAGGAAGTAAAGGCTTCGCTTGAGAGCTATACGGCAGGGGTTGTATTGGTAAACGACGATCTTCTAAATGATGAATCTGTGCAATCAGTCCTTGATGTTGCAGACAGGAACAAGGTGAGGATAGAGATATTCAATGCCAGCGACGAAGCAGGCATGCAATTGGCAAGCTTCAAAGGCATAGCAAGCATATCAAAGAATGCGATCACTGAGGAAGATTTGTAAGGTTGAGCGCCTGCATGCCGAAGCAGTTGCTGGCCCATACTACGGCAAGCTTTACAACGCCGTTGTTGAATGTTATTGTGTCTGAGTAAACAGTCGGGCTTTGGAGCTTCCATGCCGCACCTCCAAACACGTTTACCCACGTATTAGAGCCAGGCTCCTCGTAATAAACCTCTGCAGCTCCGCCTGTATCAAGATAAACTCCTACGCTTCTGCTGGAAGGCACATATATTACAGTAGAAGCAATTGAAAGAGCCGAGTTATAAGGATAAGTGCATAGCGTATTGCCGTTTAGCATTGAGGTTACTTGCGGAAATGGGACAAGCTTGAAGCCAAGCGCGCTGCCCGTATATTGGGGTGTTGAGGTATAGGCATAGCCGTTTGGGTATGTAGCCCAATATCCATTTTCAATTTCGCTCCATCCGCTTGGTATATATGGTGCATTTGAAAAGCTTGGTATTGCGCTTCCTTCTGGCCCAGCCGCTACACTTACTGCAAAGAGCTGTGGCTTTCCCTGCGATTCTTCTAGGGCGAAAGAGCCGCTGTATGAAACGTTTTCATTGCAATTTGAGCCTAGCTTGGCTATGCCTGAGTTGCATGCAAGTGCATGCAATGTGTAAAAGCCCTGTATGTAAGTGCCAAGTGGGGCTATGCTGTTTTTTCCAGCTATGCAAAGGGTGTACATGCCCGGTTCAACAAGGCTTGGCGAGCACGTGCCTGTGAACGTGTTGCTCCTAACATTTACTGTTATATTGGTTACGCTTACCGGCGTGCTTCCAGAATTGCTCAACGCAATTATAAAGAAAGAGTAGCCTGCGCTTTTGTTTGCATAGTATTCTGCAGCATTGCATGTCGGTCCGCTAAAGGCTGTGCAGCTCTCAGGCAGCGTAGCTGTGGGCAACGTTGCAAAATAAAAGATGAGGCTAGCGAGTATGCCTAGCATTATAAATAGGAAGCTGTATGTTGTTAGGAACTCTATCGAAGATTGGCCGAGCATGGTAAACAATAAAAATAAAGAGTTTAAATTTATATACTATTTCATGGAGCCTTTTTTTCCAAAGAAAAAGCTTGGGCAGAACTTCCTTGTCAACAAGCGCATAGCCATAGCTGAGGCGGTGCATGCGAGTGGCAAGAATGTGCTTGAGATAGGCCCAGGCTACGGTATACTTACTGAGGAGCTCTGCAAAAGGGCAAGGCATGTTATTGCGGTGGAGAAGGATCATTTTATATACTCTGTCCTCTCTGCAAAGCTGAAGAGCAGGAATCTCGAGCTCATAGAAGGGGATTTCTTTGACGTCGAAAAATCGCTTGACCTCTCGGAAATTGACATTGTAATCTCAAATATACCATACAATTTGTCGAGCAAGACGATCGAGTGGCTTTCATACAGGAAGAGGGAAGCTGTGCTGTGCATGCAAAAGGAGTTCATAGAGCACATGCTCGCAAGCAAGGGAAGCAAAAAGTATTCAAGGCTAAGCGTCTATGCCCAGCTTTCATTCAGCATGACAAAGATAATAGATGTAAAGAAGGGAAATTTCAGGCCTATGCCGAAAGTAGACTCAGCCATAGTATATATGAAACCCAAGGAAAACACCCCAAACATCGAGGAGCTTCAGATGATAGGTCTTCTTATGCAGCACAAGAAAAAGAAGCTAAAGAATGCAATTGCCGACTCTTCAAAGCAGCTTGGGATAAGCAAAGAAAGGGCCCAGGAACTTGCAGAAAAGTTTGAGAAGAAGAATGAGAGGATATTCAAGATGAGCCCTGAGGAGCTTCTTGAAGAAGCGAGGCATTTGATTGAACTCCTCAAAAAGAGTAGCTAGGCTCCTGTATCTCCTTGAATATTATACTGTTTTTTACCAAGCTAGAGAACCTTTTCTCCGCCTCTGCAGAGCCTTCCCTGCCGAGGAGGATTTTGTAGTGCATGGGGGCGAAGTAGTTTGCATTTATGAGCTTTGTAGCTTCTATAGCTTCATTTAAATCCATTGTATATGTGCCTCCTATCGGAAGGAGCGCAAGGTCGCACCTTACGCCTTTCATCTCCTCTATCTTGTCTGTATCCCCAGCATGGTAGATCCTTTTATCATTCACATTGATTATATAGCCTACCCAGTTGTTTGCCTTTGGATGGAAATTGAGCCTCTCTTTTTTGACATTGTACGCAGGCACGGTCTCAAAGTTTATGCCGCCAATGCTGTATTTTTTGAGGGGCTCTACAAGCTCTGTTTTGAAGCCAGCGAGCTTGCTTTTCGCTTCTGCAGGCGCCACTATAATGGTCTCTGGGCCAGCAACCTTTTTAATGTCATCGATGCTCAGGTGGTCGTAATGCGAATGCGTTATAAAGATGATGTCTGCATCCCCAAAATTTCTTGAAAGCTTGTACGGATCTATGTATATTCGCTGCTCACCCTCAATCAAAAATGCAGCATGCCCTATCCACTTGACAAATTCAAATTCCATCA
>ERZ1669247.322-NODE-322-length-17331-cov-4.405244_pt1 | contig 17331 bp, 19 predicted proteins | sample MGYA00579297_ERZ1669247 | MGnify/ENA primary metagenome ERZ1669247 (study PRJEB41166, sample SAMN08046056) | hot springs metagenome | biome: hot spring; feature: acid hot spring; material: thermophilic sediment; isolation source: thermophilic sediment from acid...
GTAAAAATAAGCTAGTGCAAAGTTAAAATTTACCCGCATTCAAGTTGGTACCTCATTTTTCTCCTTAAAGAGCAAGAAAGTACTAGGATATCATTTAGATTGAGTGTCTCATAATTTGCCTTTAGCGTTTAATACCTTTATGACGTAACTGCCAACTACATCTAATGTATCATTTATGTTTATTAACGATGTATCAACCACTAGGTCGAATATTGATAAGTCGTTCACGTTTATTGAGTATATGGCCATGTACCTCCTCCTATTTGATTCCTCCCTTGTCTTAATTTCATTAATCGCATCATTAATGCTAATGCCCTCCCTACGTGCTAATCTACCTGCCCTGGACATCATGTCGGCCTTTAAATAAACCCTAACATCCGCATAATCCTTTATTATCCATGCGGCTAAATGCCCCTCAATAACTACTCTACCCTTCTTGGCTTCCTCAATTGATACTTGATCCACATGGAGGTCAATACTATGGTCCCTTTCAGCAAGCTCATGAAGCTGCATTAACGTTAACCCCCTCTCGGCCGCTGCCTTCCTAAATAATTCACCTATGGATATGAACCTGTAGCTTAACTTATCGGCAAGGAGTCTTGCTACTGTAGTCTTACCACTAGCCACTTGTCCACTTATTGCAATAACACCCATCTTCAAGCACCCATTAGCCTAACGGATAACTTCAAACCCATTGATAAACACTTGTGGCAAACGTAACCACCATATGGCCTACTAACTCTCCCACTAATAACCGAACCGCACACTGAACACCTAACGACTGATTTCTTAGCCATACTTAACGCAATCCTGGTTAAGCCGGTTTTTAAGCTTTAAATAACCAATACATCAAGTAACTTTCCTCATTCACAAACACATTTAGAGATTAACACTAGCGTATTCAATTCGATGGGTTTTTCACGAGGGCTACATTGATATAGCACCCTCCATACGGTACCTTTGCCTAGCCATGGCAAATAGGCTTCTCCATAGGAATACGCTTAGTAGTATAACGTTGATTGCAAGTATTAGGCTCATCGCCTCTAGCCCAATTATGTTACCTGTGGCTGTGTAGTAATCCATTAAGGCTGTGTATCCATTAACCATGTAAACCTTACCGTTAATGCCTTGAAAGTACTCGGCTATCTCAAGGCCACCCCAAGTTGAACCCACTGTGCTGGCTAACCCTGTTATTGTAGCTGGCATTGCGCCTGGTATCGCTAGCTTAGTTAACTTATACCACGTTGATAAGTTTAAGTTATTAGCCACATCCCATAGACTCCTCGGTATAGTCTTCATCCCTACATACATGTTGTATATTACGTACCAGGCAGTACTAAGGAAAGCAACTATGAAAACCAGGATCTCCAGTGAAATCCTTAAACCAAGCCTAATTGCTAGGTAAGTTACGAAGGGTATCGCCACTAGGGGTAAGTACGCTGAGACTGGGATTGAGGCTAAGACTTCCAGTATCGGCAGTATCATAGCCTCTAATTTAGGCCTAGTCACCATTAGGTAGTTTACTGGGATTGCAACAAGCATTGCAGTTACTGTTACCAGTAATATTCTAAACCAGTCTAATCCAAGGTAATATAGGTACGTTACCCAATTATTATATATATTAATCATTATTGGCAGCCACGTGGTACTCCATGATGAGTAAATGCCATATACTATAAAGGCAAACAGCAATGAACCAATGCCTACTGCAATGTACTTATCAAACCTGGTTAAAACATTCACTGGCCTTGGCCTCACAGTTAACCTATGGTATATTGAATAACTTGTAGCCCTAACGAAAGTTGGTATTAATGCTCTCTCTGCAGCCGTTATCCTCCTAATATACCTCATGTTCCTAGCCAATGAAGCCCTAATTCTACTGGGTGTTTGCCTCCTTACCCCAGTCCTCATAGCCTCAGCGTAAGGGTCGTAACTGTATTTAACAGCCCAATTAACGAAGGGCCTAAGTACCCCGAAGACAGCGACAATAACCATAATCACTAGTACCATTAATGCCACTATGGCGTCAAACCACATACCCATGTTAACCCAACTGAATATTAATGAGCCTATACCAAACACGTGGTAGCTCTTGGTGCCTAGCGCAATGACCTCACTGACCGTTATGTAGAATAATCCATCAGCGAAGCTTACCAGGACATTCCCAGCCACTCGAGGTATTGTGGCTGGTATGTATAGTTTACTGAATTTAGCTATGAACGATAACTTATACATGTTGGCCACATCCTCAAGGGACTGGGAGATCGTCTTAATTGACTCATATTCCCCAACCCAAATGTTCCAAACTACGGCAGTGAAGACGAGGAAGTCCACGGCTAATTCAACACCAAAATAACCCCTTATACTACTTATGAAGAAAACCAGGACTATTGGGAAGAATGTTATTACCGGAACAGCCTCCAGTGTCTGGGTTACTGATAGGAACACCCTCTCCACTAAGCCATTCTTAGCTGCGGCGTATCCAAGGAACCAGCCAGTGATTATGGAGGCGATGATTGTCACGGCAACCCTAGTGAACGTTGCAAGGGTTGCTAATAACGAAATGGCGACTACGCCTAAGGAGCTCATTTACTGTTCACCTTAACCACACTGGTAAGCTCCATGGATTTAGATATCTCACTGTAAAGCATGTCTAAGTATTCTTGGAACTCCTTATCCCTAGGTGACCTAGGTCTAGGTAAGTCAATACTTATATCGGCGATGACTGTTGCGGGTCTACCGCCAAGCACAATGACCCTGTCACTGAGCTCAACCACCTCCCCGAGGTTATGGCTAACCATCAATATTGCCTTAACTGTTGATTCCTCATTAAAAACCATATTATATATTTCACTTTTAAGACCCTCGGCGGTTATCGCATCAAGGTTAGCGAAGGGCTCATCCATGAGCAGTAAAATAGGTTGAGCAGCTAGGGCCCTCGCAATCGCGACCCTCTGCTTCATTCCCCCACTCAACTCCCTTGGGTAATAATTCTCAAATCCACCTAACCCAACTAACTCTAGGTATCTCCTAGCCAACTTAACTCTATCATCCTTACTAAGCTTCTTATGAAGTAGGGCTATTTCCACGTTCTCCAATGCCGTTAACCATGGAAATAGGGCGAAGTCTTGAAATATCATTGAGATTTTAGGAGTTGGACCCTTAACTTCATCACCCATTAGTATTACCTTACCTGTATCTGGTTTCCTTAATCCAGCTATAATCCTTAATAGGGTTGTCTTCCCAGTCCCCGTGGGCGCTACTATGGATACGTACTGCTTCTCGTAGACTGTGAAGGACACGCCCCTAAGAACCTGAAGAGGACCCCTCTCAGTCCTATAGCTAAATGAAATATCCACAAGCTCCAAGACGGGGGATACTGGGATGATCCCACCATGCCAAGGTAACTATAGAGTTTATAAATCTAACCTCATGTTTTCATCACAGTAGACCATTAATAACACTAATGATGATTTCAAGCAACTGCATCTGGTGTTTACGTTATTAACTATGAGAAGGCGCATTAAAGGAAAACCTTAATAGAAAACACAATGCGACTTACCTTTAAGACAAGTGTTTACCTAGTCCTCATTATTTTCCTATACCCTGCCACATCCCAAACCTCAACCTGAACACCCGGCTCAAGCTTCCCCTTGGCCTCATCCTCAATGTAACTACTCGGTATTTCAAAGGTTTGATAATTCCTAAGATCCATTAACTGAACACTATCACCAGTAATGGATATGACCTGCGCAGTGAACTTCTCAATTACAGGAACCTCCACGGCAGCATCAGTTGGGACAACTATGGTTCTCTTAACACCATCAATAACGCCAATACCTACTATTCTAGCCTTAGCGCTACCATGCTTCCCTGTCTTACTCTTCTCAACCTCAACAACCCTGCAAGGCATGTTATCTATCATAATGTATGAACCCTCCTTAATGTCTCCTGCAGAAGCAGTTCTAGTAGACACTTGGCTTCACCAACATACCCCCTTTTCCAAGTATTTAAATAGTTAGCTTTAATGAACCATTATTACGCTAGTTAAAAACCATAACCTAGTACCTTAGAGTTAGGCGGCTTGAATTTTAATTAAAAGAAAGCGTAAATTACCATGAGGACAAATGCATAATGGGGAATAGTGCTAAGAAGTGGCTTTTACTGTAACTGCCTTAAGGGAATTAGGGTTGGCGTTATGCTTACGACTAAAATCCTTATTAAGCTTAGGTTGGTTAGTTTGCGATGGATGTTGAGGACAGGGTTAACTTAGCCTTAAAGTACCCAACTGAGGAGTTACTAACAGTGGAGGAATTACGAAATTACTTTGAGACTGGGGAAACCCTTAGGCATTACATAGGCTTTGAGATATCCGGTTACATTCACATAGGCACTGGGGTAGTAAGCATGTATAAGTTAGTTGATTTGCAGAAGGCTGGAGTCAAGGTATCCATACTACTGGCTGATTTACACTCCTGGCTGAATCATAAACTAGGCGGTGACCTAGAGGTGATAAGGAAGGTGGCTGTAACCTACTTTAAGGAGACTTTAAGGAAATCCATAGGTATACTTGGTGGTGACCCAGACTCTGTGGACTTCATACTGGCCTCTAACCTTGTTGAGGAGAGGCGAGAATACTGGGTTCAGGTCCTTGACTTAGCTAGGCAAGTATCGTTATCTGACGTTAGGCATAGCTTAACCATAATGGGCAGAACATTCACCAATACTGCCAAGATGTCTTGGTTAATATACCCGTTAATGCAGGTTATTGACGTGTATGCCTTGGGAACGCACATTGCGCATGGTGGTGTTGATCAAAGGAAGGTCTATGTTTTAGCTAGGGATGTTTACGACAAGATCAGGCTAATGCCATTAACCCTTGGGGGAAGGGCTGTGAAGCCGATAATTCTACTACACCACCTCTTACCATCATTAACCATGACTGGTAAGGAAAGTAGACTTGACTTATCTGAGACTAAAATGAGTAAGTCAAGGCCTGAAACCGCAATATTCCTGCATGATTCGCCTGATGATGTTGCAAAGAAGATTAGGAACGCCTATTGTCCACCTAAGGTAACCGAAAATAACCCAGTAATTGAGCTAGCTAAGTTATTCTCATTTAGGGAATCCAGGAGGAATCCCTTTATTGTCAAGAGGCCTAGTGAGCATGGTGGTATGGTGGAGTATTGGACATTCGATGAGTTAACTAGGGATTACTCTGAGGGGAAAATTCACCCACTGGATCTTAAGAATGCCGTAATTGAGGAGGCTGTTAAATTCATGGAGCCTTACTGGAAATGGTTCAGTAATGGTGATGGAGCCAGGTTATTAAATGAAATGAGCAGTATGGTTAAAATAACGCGTTGACTACATTACGTAGATTAACATTACCCATATTAATTAATGGCGTGTACTTAATAACCTTTAATCCGATTTTCGGATTAGTTATGAGGAGCCTAATTAACGCATCAATGTGATTGTCGTAGTCAGGTACCTTAACCTCCACGTGGCTTTCACTAATCTCCCTTAATGCTCTTTCAATCAACTCAACATTATTGTAGAGTATGCTGGATAATGTTGAGTACACCTTAGCTAGTTTACCCAATGTACCACTAAGCATACTACTGTAACGTTCAGCAGCACCATAACCGGATTCATGAATAATCCTAGCTAAGATTAGGGAAGTCAACATACCTGTTACAATCCCCCCACCGGTTAGCGCCTTAGTCACACCGGTTGAATCCCCCACTGTTGCTATTCGCCCATAACCGTAGTTAACATTAGATGAACCTCCCACAATCTTCCCTCCGAAAACCCTCCTGGGTGTTACGTTAAACTGATTAATTACCTTCCTAAACCTTAAACCAACGATACTAGTATCGTCAACAACACCTACTCTGAATTCCCCATTACCCTTTGGGACTATCCATGTGAAGAACCTGCTACTATACTTACCATTAAAGAACACAATAATGTGATGGTCATCATTAACCATATTCCTTAAGTAGGGTGAGTAACCATCAACCTGTATCCCACTAACCGTGATTAGCCTAGTGCCAAGTACCCGTCTACTCAATACGTTTCTAGCCCCCTCACCAATAACCACTAGGTCGAATGAATCCTCAAATCCACCATTACCCTTAACCACGCCTCTACTGCTAACATCAATTACCCTTACCCCCATGTGCTCCATCCTTAATGATGCCTCACCATGCAAATACTCCTCAAGCCCCGGCCTATTCAGCATGGTAACCCTACTGTTAGTGAACCTTAGTAAAACCCCGGTTGAATGCAAGTCAGTGGTTACTGTTAACTTATCGTAGTAATTATCAAACACCCTTCTACTTATCCCCAGCGTAATGGCCATTTTCTCACTGACCAACCCAGTGCAGTGAAGCGGTAGTCCAAGCTTACTATCCTCCTCAATCAAGTGAACATCCGCCTCACTCCTAAGTAGCCAAGCTAGGAAAAGGTTACTTGGACCAGCGCCAATTAAACCAATCTTCACGGTACACCCATGCGTTACACTCATTTAAAGGTTACATACACCCTCAGGAAACTTCACTGGGTTAGGATTATGAAGTAGAGACTCAAAGTTAAGCATCATGGAATTAAAAATAACTTTAAGTACGGTTTATAAATTTGAATATTGAGCATTAAACCAGTGTCCTGGAAGGAGCTTAGGGATCCAATACATGGCTGGATTAGGCTAAGCACTGATGAGGCTAGGTTACTTGATGATGATGTGTTTGTGCAGAGGCTTAGGAGGGTGACTCAAGATGGTATGGCTCATTATGTTTACCCATCAGCCAGGGGAAGTAGGTTTGAGCATAGTTTAGGCACAATGCACTTGGCTACATTAATAGCGGAAAGAGTACTGAATGAGACTGATGGGCACAACATTAGGTCCTTAATGGATGCTATTGGGCTTCATGATGAAGGAACCAATGCGATAAAGCAGTACGTTAGGTTAAGTGGGCTGCATCACGATATTGGCCACCCACCATTATCGCATGTCCTTGATGGCTATGTAGCACCATTAGTTAAACCTGAGCAGCCGCTTTACACTGCGGGATTAGGAAAGGAGCATGAGGTGGCTGGCTTAGTGATAATGGGTTCAAGTAGGTTCAGAAGCATAATCAGTGGCCTGGGTATTGATGCAAGCGTGCTCAGGTTAATAACATTCTATAAGTTGATTAAGCGTGCAAGGCTAGCTACTCAATATGGCCTAGTTAAACTAGAGGTAAGTATCCCTGAAGTTAAGCTACTGGGTAATATGGGGGATGAGGAGGTGATGCTTCTAGAATCTCTGGCATCAATAATCTCAGGAGGTATTGATGCTGATAGGCTTGATTACACGCTCAGGGATCTTTACTTCACTGGTGTTGGATCTGGAAGTGGGGCTATTGATATTGCTAGACTTGTTAATTACCTACATTTGGGTAAAGGCATGTTAATATTCGATGATAAGGCTAAGGCATTCCTGGAGGGTTACGCAATAGCCAGGTATAATCTTTATAAGTGGGTTTACATGCATCATAAGGTTCTTCAATATGATGAAATGTTCAGGGAAGCCTTCAGAAACGTAATAATGCTTGAGCAGGCTAAGGACTTTAAGAACGCTGCGCTTAGCTTCCTTAATGGGAACCCCAGCGAATACGACTTGGATACATACACTGATGAATACTTAGGTGCAATATTGAGTGAAACTTACCATAAAGGATTACTCAGTGGTTACGTTAGGGATTACGTGAACTCCATATTGCATAGAAAAACCAGCATGAGGGCCTTATGGAAGAGGGATGAAGATTACATTATGGCTTTTGGACTAGGCAATGCAGTAATGCTTAATAAGTATATTGATGAGCACTTAGAGTTAAATGGATTAAACTGGGTTAATGAGTTTAAGACCCAGGTAGCCAGTGAAATGAGAAGAGCCCTTAACTGTAACTGCAGGGTACTGGTTTCCACGGCATCCTTTAGTAATGACATAAACACCTTTGTTAAGAACAATGATGGATCATTAATAACCATTACTGAGGCATCTCCCTTAATAAAGGCCATTGATAATGCATGGGAGCAGACCCCACATGTATTCCTATTCATGGATCCAAGTGAACTAAGCAGTAACAGTGTAGAGTTAAGTAAGGCAAGGAGTACTGCCGTAAGGATTTTAATGAATATGGTGACTACTGGCTCCTAAGATAATTACTATCTAGACGAGTTATTTGAATAATGGTTAAAAACACAGCCTACAATGGCTCAAGTGATCACTGAGAGTTACATAAACGTGGGTAACTTCAGGGTAAGGTACTTGGAGAGCGGGGATGGTGAAACAACACTCATAATAGTACCCCCACCTAACACGTCAGCTAATAGGTTCATGAACACTATTAGGGAGACGACCGCCGCTGGATTCAAGGTGATCCATGTTGACCTCTCCTCAGCACCAGCAAACATGAGTAAGGTAAACAAGGTTGCAGCATTATCGTTAATTGCAAGCACTATTAATAGCAAGAGAACCATATTAGCTGGGATTGGGCAAGGTGGTGGAATTGCCCTTGATTACGTTATTCAAAGTAGGCATAATGCGCTTTCCGGTATAGTACTTATTTCAACACCTAGGGTGATTAACTACATTGATAAGTTACCTAAACTCAACATGCCTATGTTACTGATTTACAGTATTAATGATCCTAATGCACCTGTTGAGGAAGCTAATGCGGTTAAGTCGGTTATTAAGAACGCTAGGTTAACGTTAATTAATGGTGATTGGTTAAGTGAAATAAATAAGGTTACTCAACTAATGGTCTCCTGGGCGCTTGAAATAACTAAGCCTAAAACTACTTAAAAAGGCTTCTGATGGCGAAGTAGGATACTGAAGCTACTGCAATACCCACTAGTAAGGCTAATATTAAGCCGTAATTCATTAACGAGTCCTCATTAATGAGTGAACAGTAAGCTGTAATAGAACCCCCTCCTGACGTTAACTTAATTGAATTACCCCTGATTACTGCTGGGTTAAGGGTAAGGCACATTAGCGTGTGCTTACCTATGCTTGAGTTAAAGGCAACGTAGTCGCTACTGTTAGATGACGCATGAACATATATTAGTGAGGACATGCCTGGCAGCGAGTACTTAAATACTATGTAGTGGAAGATGCAGACAGTATGGTTAGTAACACCCATGACCCCCCATGCACGTATATCTACTGATTGGGCATTAGTGGTTATGTTAACGTATCCTAGAGTCGTATTTAAGGTTAATGAACACTGCTGGGCATGGGCCATAACTGCTAATCCAAGTACCATCAACAGTATTAGCGGGATGACTGTAATTAGTCTCATGGCTTAGGGATCTCCACACTTGGGTCTATTAAATTTTCCTGCTTAAGCCTATTGAGAAACTTATACATGTGCAGCCTAATGACCTTTGAACCGCATTTACTGCAGTATAGCTTACCCTCAATTATTAACCCAACATCCCTACTACCACAGACTGCGCAAGCCCACTTACCCTCACTACTCATAAATTATGTTAATGCTAATTATGAGTTTAAATACTTTACAGATCTATTAAAGTTAATAAGGACGCATTCACTAGTACGCTTTAGAACCTAAATAATCAAGTGCCTGAAACATGAATGATCTTAGCTCCAATGAGGACTCTTCAGCAAAACACTTAATTACCTTGATTTAACTGGGCTTTTATGAGGAGGTCTTTAGACCTTGCAGTGTGGGTAATAGCATTCATAATGCTGCTGGTGGTATTTGGATTCACTTACCTGGGTTATAAGGGTGGTTACCCGCATAGGTATGCGTATGAAGCCTTTGGTATTGATTTAATACTTTTATTTGCGCTAATATATGGTCTTTACGTAACTATAAAGCCCAGTAAAGTTAAGTGAGCATTAATTAACCAGGGCTTCCTAAGGCTGGATACACTAGGTACCTTGTTCCATTAATCATAACTATCATGCAGTGTTCACTTAGGCTAACCTCAATATTGCTTACGTTAACCTTAATTGCACCTGTATCATTAAGGCAATTAAGCGCGCTTAAACCAGTACTTAATATTTCTGATGAGGAGTAGTTATATGACTTGAAAAGACCCATTAGGATCACTGTAATTGAAACTACTATGGTGAATGTAGTCAATAGCACCAGTGCCGCGACTATACTTGAGAGACCACGCATAATCCATAATGCGTAAACTGAGCCTTAAGGCCAGTGAATATAGGGTAATGGTTAATTCTTCATGCCCCTACTTAAACTATACGCTAATACTAGCTAAGTTTATTTGGCACCAATAATGCATGTGTCACTAGCTAAACCCACCGGCAATATACTGGCCAGTAAGGTAATGGTAAACTTAGGCATTAAGACTCTTATTGAGTATAGGGGCATTGGCGGCATCATTCAAGTTTTCCTAATTGATCAAGTCCCAGAGTACTTGGCGTTAATTGACCCATCATACTTTGAGGAGTGGATTAAGCTCGGTAAGAACCCTGCTAAGTTGACTAAGGTTTACCGTAGGGTTTTAGGTAAATTAGGGCATAAGCCTGATGATGAACACTTCAGTGGTCTTGTAAAAGCCATTATTGATAGGTGGCTTAATGCCTACGGTTCAGTGACTCCATTACTCATGGATGATGATATAACGGACATCTACATTGATACCAATGGTGTTAGGGTTAACCATAGGGATTATGGGCTATGCTTTGTTAGGTTAAGTGAAGTTAAGGTAATTAGGCCCATTAGGCTAATCCCAATGAGGCTTACTGAATCAACATTAACAGTAAGGGATTTGGTTAATCGAGTGGCTGTTAATGCGGCCAAAAGAACCAGGACACCTATAACAGCCTATATGCCGTTAGTATCAGTAACCGACCCTGAATACAAGGTTAGGTTCACGGTGTCTACAATGCCTGTGTCTCAAACAAGCGTGCATGTTAGGATACTGCCGAGTAAACCCTGGACATTACCTATACTTGTTAAACTGGGTATGCTTACTGTTAATCAAGCTGCATTACTGTGGAAACTGGCTGACGAGAAAGTACCCATACTTATTGGTGGATCCATGGGTTCAGGTAAAACTAGCCTTGCTAATGCAATAGCCATAATGCTTAAGCCTAATATGCTGAAAGTGCTGGTAATGGATGTTGATGAAATGAACTTACCAGGTCATTTATCCGTTAAATTATTTGAAAGAAAATCCTTCGGCTTGGGTGTTAAACCTATAACTAAAGATGAGTTAATAGCCCACGCATTAAGAATGGGTGCTGACTATGTCATTGTTAATGAGGTTAGGGAACCAGAAGAGGTTAAGGCATGGTTAAACGCAGTGACTACTGGGCATGGAGGGATTACAACATTCCACGCTGATAATTATCAACAGATGGCTAGGAGACTTTCAGTTCTAGCTCCTGGCTCTGAGGAGGTGTTGAAGAACATGGTAGTAGTGATAGTGGGTTCTGAGCTCATACCGACGAGCATTGAGGGTAATTTAAAGGTTATGAGGAGGCTTAGGTACGTTAAGGACATTATAGTACCCAGTGAGGTTAATGAGGAGTACTTAGGCTTTAAGGATGACTTACACCTGAGGAGGAACGTTATAGGGAACTTAATGGATGCGTCAATTGACCAACTCCTATCAACGATAGGTAAACTCTACTCTTAGGTATTCCCACTAAGGATAAGCGTTATTAAGGTATACTTGAAGTAGTTAACGTGAGTTGGAGCCTACTCACTGCCCTTAGGGAGAGGCCTGAGGAGGTTAAGAGGATGCTTAAGTGGAGAGGGTATGATGAATCAATGGTTGATCAATTCAATTCCCTTGATAACAAGTGGAAGAGCATTAAAGCTAAGACTGATGAACTTAGGCATAAGAGAAATAGCTTAAGCAGTCAAATATCTAAGGCTCCTCCGGAGGCAAGGGGCCTAATGATAGAGGAGGCTAATAGGGTTCTTAAGGAGCTTGAGGGCCTTAACGCTGAACTTAAGAACATTGAGGATGAAAGGGATAAGCTACTTAGGAGATTCCCAAATTTACTTCATGAGTCAGTCTACTTAACGTGTCCAAATGAATCAGCCGAATCAATAACCCTGAAGTACTTTGGGGAGCCAAAGGCCTGGAGGGGATACTTAGGTGAATTAAGCGGCTTCAGCGGCCTTGAATTTAAGATTATTGACTGGCAACCTGTTGGGCATGCAGATATGCTTGAGCGTGTTCTCGGCCTTGGTGACACAACTAAGGCTGGTGAGGTGGCTGGGAGTAGGTTCTTTTACCTCTTCGATGATGTTGCTTGGCTTAACCTAGCCCTATCCCTATATGCGGTGGATTTCCTAACACAAAGAGGATTTAGGTTAGTTATGCCGCCTCACATGCTTAATTACGATGTTATAAGCTCAGTAATAGACTTCGAGGCCTTTAAGGATGCAATATATAGTGTGGATAATGAGCAACTTTACCTAATAGGTACGGCTGAGCATCCATTAGCCGCACTATACCGTGGTAGTGAACTACTTGAGAAGGACTTACCAATACTCCTAGCTGGCTTCTCACCATCGTACAGGAAGGAGGCTGGGGCGGGTAATAGGGACTTGAAGGGCATATTCAGGGTTCATCAATTCTACAAGGTTGAGCAATTTGTCTTCACATTACCTGAGGAGAGCTGGAATTGGCATGAGAAGCTTCTGAATAACCTAGTGGACATATGGAGTAGCCTCGAATTACCCTTCAGGATTGTCTTAGTGTGCCCAAGGGAAATGTCTAGGACAGCCGCTAAGCAGTATGACTTAGAGGCTTGGATGCCTGCTCAAGGCATGTTTAGGGAAATGGCATCATGCAGTAATGTAACTGACTGGCAGTCATATAGGCTTGGGATTAGGGTAATTAGGAAGGGTATGAGGAGGGAGTATGTTCATACCCTAAACAGTACAGCCATAGCCGTGGAGAGAACCATAACCGCAATACTTGAGAATAACCAGGAGGAGGATGGTACAGTAAGAATACCTAAGGTACTCAACAAGTACCTAGAAGCCTTCCCCAAGGCTCCAAGAGACTACATACACCCTAAGGCTAAGATAGTGAGAGATAGTAGCGGTAAAATAGTGGATATTGTTAAAACTTAGCCTATAAGCAAATTAAGTTAACTAATAGTTGCCGCAGGGGCATTTTCATTGCTTAAAATTAAGCCTACGCTATCCTCTCGATATTAGGAAAACAACATACCCATTACCCTCTTAGCCATACCCAAGGTATCCCAACATAATCATACCATCGTTGCTTCCCAAGTCGATAGCACCGTAGCCTACTTATCCTTTAAATTGATGTGAGCTACCTGCCTTTCAAGGCGGGTCTTTACCTTACCCTTAGCCCATGCTAGGGGTGATGCCTCACAGGTAGTCGAGTCGGCTCCTAGACCCGTAAACCAGTTAAAGCTCTATAGCTCCATGTTTAAATACCCCCACCATGAACGGTGAAGTTTCAAGAACGGTTATAATTATTCATAATTAATTGCGCGCATTTCCCCTTATGCTTAGTAATGGCCTTAGTTAATAAGTCTTCAGCAATCTCAATGATGCCTTGGTCAATATTCCTCATGTTCTTTAATGATTTAAGTGAATCCATGAGCATGCTAATACCCTCACATTCCCTCCTTTCATATGGCTTCTCCTTAACTAAAGCCCTATACTTAGCCATAGCTACTTGTCCCTCTTCACGTTTACCAATCTTAAACGCTGCCACGGCTAGGCTATGCCAACTGTAGGCGTAGTTAGGTTCCTTTTCAATTGACTCCTTAAATAACCTATAGGCCAACTCATACTTACCCAGCTTAAAGGCACACCACCCACCCCAGAGTAGGCTTGATGCATCGCCTTGTCTTAGGTTTAATTCAAGAGCCCTCTCGTAAGCCTTCAATGCCTCACTCTTGTTGCCAGTTGCCTCAAGGCATATGGCTAAACCATGCCATGCCCCTGGTATTTCAGGGCACCTAGATAAATACCCCCTGTAGAGCTCTAACCCATGAGAATACTCCATTAGGCATATTGAAGCTTCAGCAGCTTTATAGAGCGCCTTACAGAAGTCTACACTCATAGGCTAGGAGAAGTATCCTACTTATAAATATTACCCCGAAAAGCAAGCCACCACAAAATAACACATATAATCAATACCATGGCTTAGAGATTAGTGCAGAGGCTTGAATCATTTACTTGGATTAAGTACTAAGGTTTAGGATGAACATGGCGTCTCCACGGGTAGTGGATATACGCCTATTGGCCCCTGCGTATAGTAATTTATGCTTTGTTCACTTACCTGAGGGTTACCTGTTGGGTTGAATTGAAGTATGAAGTAGATTGAACTTTGGAAGGCTTCCCATAAACCACCATTACTAGTACTGTAGCACACTAGGCCACTTGACCAATACACTGGTGAAGCAGCGGTATTAACAGTACTTGGATTAATCTGCCAACTACCCTGGAAATCAGTAACACCAAAACCAACAGGGTAGTAGGCGTTTGCCTCCGTGGATGCGGAGGTGCAGAACCAGTTAGGATTCTCAACACCAATAAACCATGCTAAGTTAGCCGTCATTTCAGGTCCTCCAACGATGGTTAACGTTGAGGTTAATGAAGCAATTGGATCACCAGCCACCTCAGCTTCATATAGGAACTCAAGAGATTCACTAGCGAGATCCAGAATTAACTCAAGCTCAGAGTAGCTAAACCATGAGCAACCAGTATTACTGGGTTGGGCAGCGCTGGTAGCGCCAGTCCACGTCATGTATGAATTGTAGCCGTTTAAAACATCAATGGTGTAACCCGTAGTCATATTGATGCCAACATTGTAGTATTGAAATGATCCACTATTAGCATAAGGATTACTACCACTAACATAATAGTTACTGAACCCCAGGTAATTAACTGAGATAGTATTGCCCTCACCCTGATAGTAATTCGCACCTAATATGCAGTAATCAAATGCGTATTGGTTATTGGTTTCTGAATCAGTATAAGATTGCTGACCAGTTGCAATAAGCCAATTATTACTACTAAGATATCCTCTGGCTACTGAGCATGGATCTTGGTTCACGTAAGTTGGATCACTAGGTGATCCTTGGGTTAATGGTGTGGTTGAATTAGCCTTAACCCATTCCTCAATTAGCCCATTAATAGTTAATACATATCCCATACGCACTTGTATAGGACTAACCACCAGATAGTTACGTCCACCAAAGGCAATAATATATGCTGGCCCATTCACATGCATAACTGGGTATCCAATTATATGACTCCTGAAGTGCTTGCCCCAGGCAACTGAGGCAACATCCTCAAGAAGTGGGACTATTCTGGGATGGTTAGTGTAGAGGATCACCAGGTCACCATGCCCAATGGGTGTCTCAAGTAACTCCGCAAGTTGACTGGGAGTTAACTGCGTGACTCCACTGACGTAGTCCCAGTCAATGATAATAATTGATTCGTTAGGTAAGGATGATAATTGACTAATATTAATAGCCTTAACTAAAGCTGGTGAAGAACTAATGTTAATTATTGAACGAATGAACCAGCCAGGGCCTATGATATAAGTGACTGTAGGTAGGGCTAATGATTGACCCTTAACCGACTCATTAATGCTATACCTATATGAACTGAAGCCGTATTTAATGTTTTGGATAGCTTCCCTAACAGTGTTAGGAATCTTACTTACAGTAGTAATGTAATTAACTGCGTTTAAGGTTATGATTAATGCCGCTAACGCCAGCATTACGCTAGCAATAATTAACCTAGCGCTGGGCATAGGAGCTATACTGGTAAGGGGTATATATAACTCTATGAAGGGACATTAGCATTCGAGCTACTAATCGCACTAAGTAAAGACACTAATATTAATTGCTGTTACTAAAAACCCTAGGTCTGTGTCTTTAATGTACATCGCACCAGGTCAATGAATTCCTCCTTGGTTAAGTAGTGAAGAATGATGAAAGACTACAAAGATCACCGAACCCTAAAATTTAAATCGTATTTATACTGTATTCATATATAACCTGTTAGTTACCGTGGCTACCATTGAAGATTTAATGAAATTAGCTAATACCTCCTATTTGTGTATTAGTATCAAGAACCCAATTTTCCTATCATGAATCCTCAGCTATGGTAGTCATCTTCACATGGGAGTGTTTAAGCAAGGCTCCTTATTAATTCATAGCTACGCTACTCTTATCATTGCTTCTATGAGTAAGGAAATATTGCTATATATGGTTTTCTTAACCTATAATTGAAGTTACGCATAGTTATTAGTTGTATGAAGTCTGTGTAACTTATGGCGTTTCTTGAGGACTTAAGTACCTTTTTATCATTGGTCACCAACTTCATGCCGATGCTCTCCGCTACATATACGTAACTAGTGTCGTAGAACGTCAAACCTCTATCTGTCACGACCTTAAATACCTCAGTTAACGGTAGATCACCAAGAACATTAATATGCCTAAGGAGCCTCTGCATATCATTAATAACCCTATCTGGATCACTGATTTTCCTAAGCAGGTATGTCTCCTTCCATAAAGCGTTTCCAACCTCATAAATAATTAGGTGTAGTATGCGGATTCTGCTGAGAAGTATCTTATCAATAACCTCACTATGCTGAATCAACGAGAATATGGCTGACGCGTCAAACAAATAATCATCTTGCATCCCTATTTCCCCTAATTAACCTAGTCCATTCTTCATCATCAATACCACAGAGTAACTCCCTTAACTCACTAGCAATGCTCCTCATCTCCTCCCTCTCCTTCTCCCTAATTGCATTCTCGAGCACCTTCTCAACAATATCCCTAATATTTATGCCAAGTTGTTCAGCCCTTTCCTTCAGCTCCCTCCTAACCCTAACACTAAGAATTACAGTAGAGCCCATACACGTAATACTGAATATTGTAATATAAATTCTTCGTATACTATGAAGTATCTACAGCCATAATAACCAAGTATCATCATCCATATTCTTCAATAGGTAACATAAAATCTCACCCTTTTGGGTTTAGGGTTACGCATTAGTTAATTTAGCTAGCATAAATGGTGGCCCAATCTTCGGTAATAGTGGCATATACCCATTACCTACATCCTCCCACCTAGTTAAGATCTATAATGAGACTAAGGGATTCTGGAGTTCAGTTTCATTGCGGCTAATAGTCATTGACTATTAGTAACTTGGCTTCATTACTCCTTCCTCGCCTTCCCGTGTCGTCTGTGGGTTTGGCTTCCTTTGAGAGTATGGAGGGGTTTCATTGGGTGCCTTCCTTAAGGCTTCAGCGGCATCCTCCAATTAAACATC
>ERZ1669247.323-NODE-323-length-17210-cov-4.184961_pt1 | contig 17210 bp, 23 predicted proteins | sample MGYA00579297_ERZ1669247 | MGnify/ENA primary metagenome ERZ1669247 (study PRJEB41166, sample SAMN08046056) | hot springs metagenome | biome: hot spring; feature: acid hot spring; material: thermophilic sediment; isolation source: thermophilic sediment from acid...
TTCGGAACCGAAAACTACTATGCAATGGATATCAATGGACAAAATTTGACTTCCATACTCACTAGTACTTCGGAACCCCGTTTACCAAAATTGAATAGAAAATAAGATATTTAAAGTTTTTTCATTTAAAATTAATTTTTATTCATTAAAATATTATTTTATCATGACTAAATTTATAGATAATATTGATAAAACAGGCTTTCTATTCAATAAAACAAAAAATTTCCGGAAATCGATTTTTTGGCCAAAGTATATAAAGGTGTTCGAATTATTTCATTTAAAAAATAAAAATTTTTGAATTTATCTTAAAGGACCAACATCTTCGTATCCTTGTCTTAACCCTTTCCCTGCATTCTTTTGGAGATATTCTTGATTAAACAACAAATAATAAGCATTAATTGCGTGCTCCCTTGTTCTTCTGTCGGCCAACCATGCCAATTCTGACTCATTTTTAGCTTCATCCTCATAGACAAAAACTATCAGAATATGTTTACCTAAAAGTGATTGAACTATTATGAGGCCAATAGCAGCTTCATGTGCAGACATTTTGTCTATTTCTTTAGCTCCGGGCATTCCTAATGCCATAACGAGATCCGCATGGTAATTATCGAACAAAATCCTTGCTGCAGCAGGTAGGTCTTTAATTCCAGGGACTGTGTATCTAACTATCTTAATATCTGGGCTCATTGATTTTAACTGATCTATTGCGCTTTTCCCCATGTCATATCTGGCAAATGTAGTATCAGCTATCCCCACTATCTTCACTTGATTCCCTCCTTCCTTCATACTGTTCTATCTCTTTCTGAAATGCATATGCCGATAAAATTTTTCCAATTATCTTTCTAGTCCCGTTTAAATCACTATCTTTAAATTGGGATATTCTTACAACTTTTACATTGAGTCCTAATTCCCTGCATTTTTCGGCTATTTCTTTTTCATCAAACTTTTGGTCATATCCTAATGCTATAATATCAGGCTTTATTTCCATAACTGTTTTATACATATCATCTTCATTCCCAAGAATTGCTTTATCAACGGGCTTCAACGCCTCAACCATCTTTACCCTTATTTCTTCACTCATGATTGGTTGATGTTTTAATTTCCTTGCGGTAGAATCCCTTGCCACAACAACTATCAACTCGTCTCCAAGCTTTTTGGCTTCTGTCAAATAATAAACATGTCCCAAATGCAAAATGTCAAAAACACCTGATGCCATTACTCTGACCATTCATTCCACCATTCTATTATTTTTGACCCTTCTATAAAAAACATTCCATTCTTTTCAGCGTACTTTTTCGCAATGTCCTTTGGCAATGCATTTCCATCATCGCCCATCATCTCTACAATTGTTGCACTGGGAATAAGGCCAGCCATTTTCATCAGAGTTGTTGAAAGTTCAGTATGCCCCCTTCTTGCATTCAACAATTCATCGCTCGCGAGTAATAGATGAACATGACCTGGAGACCTGAAATTTCTTCCAAATTCTTTCATAGCATTCTCCCTGTCCATATTTTCAATTTTTTCCAACAAATTATAGAATTCGTGTATGGTTAATGCCCTATCATTGTCAGTAATCCCTGTAAATGTCCTGCGATGATTTATTGTTATGCTAAATGCAGACTTTTCATCATATGGTATATCATTTGGATACAAATATTGGAAAATCTCGTAACCACTTTTTCTAAATATATCTACCAAATAATCAATTCCAATCTTTTTTCCATATGAATAAGGCAGTGTTGTACAAATTAAACCTCCACCATCTTTTCTCATCATTTTGATTATATCTTTTGTCACAAATTTTGATGATATTGTGATATCCGTTTCCCTTTCTCTATTATCTGAATCGTATATCAATATAGGCCTTCCCAATCTAATTTCTTCCAATACCTCGTCCAAATCCATTATGAAAAGAATTGTTTAATCCTTAATCTATTTTTCTAATTTTTTCTTATCGTTTTTTATTAAAGTGGGGCCATTTTTATCAACCACAATATATGAAAAACCTCTCTCCCTAATGGATTCATAGTCATGTCCTGCGTCTGATGGGTATATTGCAAGGAATACAAGAGGCTCGTCTCCTATGTTTACACTTCTATGTGCATATTCTGGCTCAACGTTTATTATTGCACCTCTAAACATATTATAACTTTTAACGTTTCCTGACCTATTTTCCGTCAATAATATTCCTTTCCCTTTATATACTATATATATTTCTGCTGCGGATTTTGAATGAAAATGGCCTTTTGTGAAGTAATACTCATCTCCAACTTTTCCAGGCATAAGCTCTGTTACGGAATAAGACAGGGCACCTGGATAATCATATATAACATCATATACCTTATAAATCAATGGATCTTCTTTATTCAATATTTTTTCTGCCTCATCCCGGTCATGAAAATAATCTTTAAGGTCGCTCAATCTTCTTTCTTGTATTTTTTTATATTCCTTTAATATTCCTGTTGAAAAATCAATTTCATTAATATTTTCCATGATTAATTCAATAAAAATTCACATAAAAAATTTTTTAATTTTATTCAATTAAAAAAAAGGTTAAATATCAAAAAAGGAATAATAATTTAATATGCCAATCGATTCATACATTACCAGGAAATTTGGAAATCTTTCTTATTCTGTAAGGTTAGGAAATTTAGATGATGATGCATTTGAGTGTCTTGCATCATATCTAAAAAGATCAATATACGATGATTTTATAACAATAAATATAAAAGATTTCATTAATGCATTGAATAATTGTAAAAAGAGGGAATCAAAAAAGGCAATGAAAAAAATATTGGATTTTTATATAGAATTTGAAATCAATAGACTAAAGGAAGAGATTAAAAGAAATCCTGAAAAGAAAAAAGAGATAAAGGAGCAAATAAAAAATATTAAGAAAAATAATTTTGATCATTCATTTTATATTGAAATAAACAGAAGGAGATAATGATGTATACAGTTATTGATTTTGCAATATCTATAAATGATGATGGAACATACGATTTTATGACCTACGGTGAAACAAAGCATGTTGAAAATTTCGAAGATATCAAAGAGGATATAATGTCTTTAGGAGAATATTTTGAAACTGAAGAATCATATGAAAATAAAATGGAAGAATTGGTAAGGGTGTGGCTGGATTCTAAAAAGAGAGGATACATAGTGAGGATATGGAGGTATAAGGGAGGATATAACGACTACATTTATTCCTTCCATATTGTTGGGCAGGGGATAGACTGGATGTCACCACCATCAGGAAGCATGGAAAAATTGTCAGAATTTGTTTTAAAATTTATAAAGATTACTGAAGAAGTCATCAAAAGAATAAAGGAAGAGACGGGAAAAGGCCTTGAAATAAGGGAGAATATGAATAAAGCAAATGTGATGATTTTCTTGTCTTTAAAAGGAGAGGGGTTAATTTAAAATAGTTTATATATGCAAAACTATTTTTGTCTCATAATGAGGAAAATATTGGCTATAACAGTCATATTGTCTATATTTATGATATCGTTGGCATCTATACCTAGTAATGGGTATACTTTTGGAAACCTTAAATTCCCAAACATTGTAATACATATGCTAAATGGGAAAAATTTGACCATAACAGATACCATTTGGAAAGGGGAGATATTTCCAATATTCTTCACAAAAACCATAACGACATATAACTGGTCTTCAGACCCAAATTATAAATACGTATTCTTTGATTATAACCTTTCTTCATTAAATTTGTTTGGTGCCGAATTTGTATTTGAACTAGAGCATTATAGCAACATCACTTTAAAAACAATTGCAGATGCTCTTTTGCAGGCAATTCAACTACCTTCTCCAATAGAAGGATATACAAATGGGCAATTGCTTGATATGGGTATCTTGCCAGGTTTTGCAAATGTCACAATATCTCAACATCATTTGATATCATATTCAATACCTTGGCAAATCGTTACAATTATAATTCTCATAATATCGGTTGTTATTGTTTATTATATATTCAAACCTAAAGAATGATAAAAATATACATAATAGATCTTGAACAAGACGATCCTAGAAAATGCACAGCCCACAGACTTGCAAAATTCGGTTATGCAAAGCTGGTGAAAAATGTAAAACATGTAAATGGCATTTTATTGTCCCCATTTACAGATAGAATATTTTCATATTCTGATTTAAAAGATGTTTTAAATTACGGCATTTATGCGGTAGATGGTTCTTGGAAGAATGGGGAAAAGATATTTGAAAGGATTTCAGGCAAATATAGAAGATTGCCATATCTTGTATCTGGGAACAACATAAATTTTGGTAAACCTTACATGCTGTCGACTGCAGAGGCAATATCATCTGCACTATACATTCTTGGCTACAAAGATATTGCGGAAAAAATAATGGGCCTATTTTCCTGGGGCCACACGTTCCTTGAAATGAACAAGGAGCCCTTGAATGATTATTTCATGAAAAGCGAGGAGGATATTAAAGAAATAGAAAAATTGTATATTTCATAATTATCCTTTAAAATATGTTTATATAATTAAATTAGTTTAAATGACCTAGATGTTTAGAGTCACACTAAAATTGAAAATTCTCCTTTACTTGTCAGAATTTTCAAAGTATAGAGGAATACATGAAAATGGTGATGAGATTGCAATATATCCCGAAGAAATTACGCAGGAAGGTATTGCAAAGGCCGTTGGTATTACCGTATCCCATGTTCCGAGGGAATTAAAGGACTTGATAAATGATGGTTTGGTAGAGGAAATTAAGGGAAGGGTAAAAAATAGGGCTAAAAGGATTAACGTTTATTTCTTATCGCCAATGGGCATCGCCGAGGTAAATAAGATAAAGAATGAGATTGGTGAAAAAGAAATAGAATTTAACAATAAAATTTACAAAGTAAAGGATCTAATTGAAAAATATAAATTTATGACATGGCTTGATTATTTTAATAATTATTTAATACAGCAAAAAAAGGATGGGGAATTTTCAAACATATACCACGTTGAAAATTTAATAAATACAAAATTGATAAATAGAAATATTGAATTAAAAAAGATCAATGAATGGTATCAATCTGAAATACCATTTTTGGTAATTATAGGTGCTAGAGGATCTGGTAAAACAGCGATTATAAGCAAATTTGTCTCTGTAATAAAAAATATAGACAATATTGACATTATAATGATTTCTTTAATTGAGGATGCAAATGTTGAATTTTTAAAGAAAAAATTGGAAGAAATATACAAAAAATCCAAAAATTTTGAAGAAATTATATTGAAAACAGATAATCTGATAATCTTAGATAATTATTATAGAGTTTCAGAGGATCTTGTCGAATTTCTAAATTCAATATTGTATAAAAAAAGTAAAGGAAAAATGATAGTGATAATGAGGGAAGAAATACCTGTATATATGAGATTTTATCATCTAGAGGACATAAAAAATAGAAAGGTAAACGAACTTTATATTAGAAATTTGCCTTTAGATGCCGTGAAGGAATTTTTCAATGATATAAAAGAAGAGGAAAAATTGAAACTTATTTACAGACTAACAGGCGGCAAACCAAGTCTACTAGTATATTTAAAAAATTTTGACGAAAATGGGTTGGTTAAAAATTCGACCTTAACTGCTGAACAAGCAAAGTTTTTGATAGACATAGTCAAAGGACAGGCAAAAGATTCTGAATCTCCCAAGGAGTAACTTCCGATCTATAATAATCAAACTCTTTTGACTTTACTATGTAAAAATGGTTGAATATGTGTTCTCCAAGTGTTTCTTTCATCAATTTGCTCTCTTTGAAATAATTAAGCGCTTCCCCAAGTGATCCTGGAAGATTTTCAATTCCAAGTTCCTCGCGCTCCTTTGGATTTAGCCTATAAATATCTTTTTCAACAGGTTCTGGAGGCATTATATTTTTTTCTATTCCATCCAATCCAGCAGCCAATATGACTGAAAACTGCAAGTACGGGTTTCCGGCCGGGTCCGGATTTCTAAGTTCTATCCTCGTTTTTAGTCCTCTACCCTGTGGTATCCTTATGAGTGCGCTCCTGTTTAGATTTGCCCAGGAAATGTATACTGGAGCCTCAAATCCAGGAACAAGCCTTTTGTAAGAATTTACAGATGAATTTAAAATCGCAGTTATTTCTTTCGCGTGGTGCAAAATTCCACCAATATAATTGAATGCTATTTTGCTGAGACCGTATTTACCATCAGCATCATAAAAATAATTTTTTGACTGATCTGCAGTCATAAGGCTTTGGTGTATGTGCATTCCTGAACCGTTAACACCGTACAAAGGCTTTGGCATAAAGCTTGCAAATAATCCATACTTTATTGCAATAGATTTTATGAGCGATTTTAAAGTAACAATTCTATCTGCCATTGTTAGTGCATCTGCATATCTCAAATCTATTTCATGCTGTCCTGGGCTGACTTCATGATGTGATGCCTCTGGATTGTAATTCATTATTTCCAAATAGTATAATATCTCTTTTTTTACATTCTCGGCCTTATCTATTGGAGTAAAATCAAAATAGCTTCCCCTGTCACTAGGTTCTGGTATTGGCTTTCCCTCCTCATTTAATCTAAATAAAAAGAATTCAAACTCTGGGCCAACGAAAAATTGAAAACCTTTATCATGGGCCTTTTTCAACATTCTTTTCAAAACATATCTAGGATCACCTTGAAACTGTTCACCGCTAGGAGTTGCAATGTCGCATATTATTCTTGCTGTTTTTCTATCATCATACCATGGCAGTATTTGAAATGTAGATAAATCTGGTATGGCTCTCATGTCAGATTCTTCAATTGTAGCGTATCCAACTATAGAAGATCCATCAAAAAGAACGCCATCATCCATAATTTTATCAAACCTAAATGATGGTATCATAACAGTCTTTATCGAACCTAAAATATCTGTAAACTGCATTTGAAGATATTTTATATTCTCCTTTTCAATAATTTTCTTCACTTCTTCTCTTTCCATAATAGATGATAAAATATTGTGTTTAAAAAATTTAGCTTTATTTAAATGGCCCTCATTCTCTTCTTCCCTCTCATTTAATTCCCCTCTTTTTATCCATTTATAAAAATTAAATATATTATTTTTTCTATCTAGAAATTAAAATATTTCTCAAAAATTAAAAAAATATATTTAAAACATCCATATTTTTAAATTTATTTTGGGAATTTTTTTAAAAATTCTTCATAGTAAATATAATATTCACCCATTCCTTTTTTTAAAATGTTTTCCCTATTTTCATAATATTCTCTTCTCAAATTTCCAAATATAAACCAAGAATAATATTTTCCATTAATGTATAATGATTCCCTCAATTTTCCTTCCATTACAAAACCTGCCTTTTCCAGCACTCTGTGGGCTCTTGTATTGTATTCAGCAGACCATGCCTCTATTCTATAATAATCCATGTAATAAAATAAAAATTCTGTTAACAATACGGTGCTTATAGAACCAATATGCGAATTCCAATATTCGCGTTCTAGCATTAACCCTATTCCTGCCTTTTTTGGCATTCCGCTATTTTCATATATGCTTGCTATACCTACCTTATTTCCATCGCTCAAAATCAACATCATTTTTCTATTTCCGCTATTTATGGAATCTTCAATTGATTTCTTGTATCCTTCTTTATTCTGAAAATTTATTGTAATTCCTCTGGAATAAAAAGTAGTTAAAGGATCCTGTTCTAAGGAATATCCAAAATCGATATCCTCCATTGAAAATGGTATATATTTTATATTACCAATCTCTATCATTGCTTCTTATATGCTTCCTCAAATTCCTTTTCAATTTCCGCATACTTTTCTTCTAGCAACTTTTTCTGTTTTTCAAGCGTATTAGACCTTATGCTAAGCATCTCTTTTTCATCCTCAAATTCCTTCTTTAGCTTTTCCCTGTCTTTAACTTCTACCAAGATAGAACCGCTCATTTTGTAAATTTTTTGATTTTCCTCTACCTTGCCTAATTCTTCAAGGGTCTTCTCAATCTCTTTTATTTTGAGGTCTATTTGGTATTTTTGTGCAATAATACTTTCGAGCTGCTGCTGTATGTTTTGCGCTTGCTTTACCTTTTCTTGCAAATAGGGAGATAGATTTATATCAACCATTTTCAATCAACCCCAATATATCCTCAATAAGATTAATCCATCGCATATATGAATTTATGGCAGCCCTCATGGAACTAATATTTTCAGATTCTATATTTATCATTAAATTTTTTTCATCATATTCTAAATGAACCTTTGTTTTTGGGATATCCCTCTCAGTCTCTACGCTAAGGGCTTTAAAAATAATATAAGGATTTGATGGCATAATTTTAAAGTTTGCCTTGATCATTTTTTAAGCTTTTCAATTAGTTTTGGTATTACAACGTATAGATCTCCTACAATGCCATAATCGCATTCATTAAAGATAGGTGCGTTTTTGTCCTTATTTATGGCAATTACAGTTTTTGATCCTCTCATTCCTGCAATGTGTTGTACCTGGCCAGAAATACCAGCAGCTATGTATATTTTAGGCTTAACCCTCTTTCCTGAAAGTCCTACCTGTCTTTCTTCACTAAGCCAATGATAATCCAGACAAACTGGCCTTGATCCTCCAACTTCTCCATGCAATAGATCGGCCAATTGCTGTATTATTGCAAGGCCCTCCTTCTTTCCAATACCTCTTCCTGCTGATACAATTATGTCTGCCTTTTCTAGATTTACGCTACTCTTTGGTTTCTCGATTTCTTTTACCAATGAAACCCTTGAATTTTTATCCAATCTTACTTTATTCACATTTGATTTATATTCCACTTTCTGTGGATCTATCAATCCTGCCAAAAATGTGAATATACGAGCATCAGATTCTTCCCTTATTATTGTTTTTCCGCCGTAGAAGAACCTTTCCGTATAAAATTTGTTGTTTGAAAATTCAATCTTCATAATTTCTGTTATTGCCTCAAGGTTTAAAATTTCAGAAAGAATTCCCGCCATGTCCCTGGTTAAAGATGATGAACCCATAAAAATAACATCATAATTATTTTTCTTAAACTCCTCTGAAATGAATTGTGATAAATTATCCGCATAAGGAAAGTTTGTTTCTATATGGTATACATTTTTTGCACCATAGTCGCTCAAATCTTCTTTAGACAATGTATATAAATCTATATCATAATTGTTCCTTAACAATGTGAGAATTTGTGCAGCCAAATCTTTTGTTTCTGTAAATAAAAGCGCTTTCATTTTGCCTCACTCCTTATTACCTTCGCTACCTCCTCAACGCCTTTGTCTATGTCTTCAAATATTATCCTCTTTCTATCACTCTTTGGTGCTTTATTGGATATTACCTTTTTAGATGAATTAACATTAACTTTTATTTCCTCCACCTTCATTGGTTTTTTGCCTGCCATCATGATCTGAACAAGTGGAGGGAGTCTCGGTTCATTGATTTCCTGTTCCACGCTAACTATAGCTGGTAATTCAGATTCAATAATGTAATCCATTTCATCGCCACTCCTTGTAATTCTAGCCTTTCTACCTTCCAATTCAAGCTTAATTGCATTTCCAAGCAAAGGTAGATTGAGTTTTACAGCCAATTTCCCAGGAAGAAGACCGGTATAGCTGTCTGCAGACTGATTCCCCATAATTATCAAATCATACTGCATTGTCTTTATTTTTGTGGCAAGTACTTCTGCAGTTAATGTGGGATTATTTTCCTTATAACCTTTTAATATAATTCCTTCATCGGCCCCCATTGCTAATGCTTCTTTCATAGACATTGTTGCCTGGTCTCCCCCAAATGTGATTGCTATCACCTTACCACCATACTTTTCCTTTATCCTAACAGCCTCTTCGATTGCATTTTTGCTAAGATCTTCAATTTTATATGGGAGATTCTTCGTTATAGGTTCTCCAGTCTTCTCATCAATCTTCATTTGGTCTATATCCAAAATCTGCTTAAACAAAACTATTATATTATACATTCAATCAATCCTCCTTAAATTTTTCTTATACCTTTCTGTAAATGATACATATATGCTTTTGAATGATATCCATTGATTTTTATAATCTTCGTTTATTTTTCCTTTAGGTTGTGCAGGTATACCTACGACGATCGTTTCTGGTTCAACTACCTGCCTTATCTTAACAACTGTACCTTCAGCCAAAACTGCCCATGTACCAACAACTGAATAATCTGTTACTACCGATCCTGTGCCTACAACAGCGTAATCTTGTATTGTCGCAGTATGTATAATACTTCCATGTCCTATTGTGACCCAGTTTCCTATAACCGTTTTCTCGCCAGGCCTGGCGTGTATTACAACATTATCCTCTATTGCAGTATTATTTCCTATTATTATTGTTCCATAATCGCCTCTGATTGTAGCGTTTGGGCCAACCCATACACCATCTCCTATTGTTACATCTCCTATTATTACTGCAGTTTCATGCACGTATGCTTTTGGGGATATTTTTGGTACTCTACCTTCAAATTCATAAATCATGAATATGGATAAATAACAAAGATATTTTATTTTTATTACAAAATATCAAGGATTAAATGGAATTTTTTTCTCTGATAGATCGTATTCGTAAAAAATGTCAGGTGGCCTCTTATCTTCTGGATCCTCTTCTCCAGGCTTAACAATGTAAATAAATGCGGATATCTTTTTTATATCTTTCAGATATTTCCTAAGGCCAAATTCGTCCAGAATTCCATCAAGGTTTGAAAATTTTTTCTTGTAAAACTCTGGATCTAGATCTCCCTCCATGCAAAAACCGAAATATTCTTTCTGTTCTTCGTGAAAATGATATTTTATATTTTTTGATTCTGCAAATCTCTTAACATATTCTTCCAAAAATTGAATCATTTCTTTAATTTCCTTGGATCCAAATATACCATGCCTATGAATTTTTAATATTACCTTTATTGCCCCTCTTTCTTCCATAAATAGATATAATTAAATTTAATTAAATAAATATTTCGATTTTTAAATTTTAAATTTTTTTTAAAATTAAATATATGCAAAACCGAGAAAAATTAAATAACATGATTTTTGCTATAAGCTCTATGGCAGCATATAACTATCAGCTTATATTAAAAAACATTTTCCCAACATCATTGAGAAATTTTGGGGATCAAGAAATAGTATATTCAGACAAAAAAAGGTTTACTTTTAACGAATTTTATGATAGGATTTCGAGGTTTTCCAATGGTTTAAAAGAGATAGGTGTTCGCCCAGGTGATAAGGTAGCTGTTTTGGATTGGGATACAAACCATTACATGGAGAGTTATTTTTCAATACCAATGATGGGGGCAGTTTTGCATACAGTCAACATAAGATATCCACCTGAATTGATATATCTTACAATGCAGCATGCAGAAGACAAATTCGTTATAATAAGGGACGAATTTTTGCCATTGATTGAAAAATATGCTTCTATGTTTGATTTTATAAAGGGATGGATTGTCTATTCGGATGAAAATGAGGATGTAAAAACATCATTAGAACCTTCTTATAACTATGAAGAGCTTGTAAAAAATAATGAACCTATGAATTATCCAGATTTGGATGAAAATACTCAGGCAACAATTTTTTACACATCAGGAACAACAGGGTTGCCTAAAGGTGTAACATTTACACATAGGGATTTAATTTTGCATGCTACTGCACTGGCTTCCTCTGTAAATAGAGAACCTCTATATGTATCAGACAAGGACGTTTTCATGAGTTTAGTTCCTTTATTCCATGTTCATTCATGGGGGCTGCCATATGTTACCATTATGACTGGGAATAAATATGTATTGCCAGGTAGATATGATATGGGAAAAATATTGGAGTTAATTGATAAAGAGAAGGTTACTCTCTCATTGATGGTACCTTCTATATTATATATGATATTAAACCATCCCAAGGCAAAGGAATATAAAGATGCCTTATCGAGGTGGAAAGTGGTTATTGGAGGTGCAGCACTTCCAAGAGGGTTGGCAAAACTTGCAGAAAGTTTTGGAATAACAATAATTGCAGGATATGGCATGTCTGAAACATGTCCTGTTCTAACTCTGGCTTTATATAACAAAAAAATATCGAAAATGAAAGAAGAAGAAAAATTTGAATATAGGATATCAACAGGAATACCAATTTTGTTTGTGCATCTTAGGGTTGTAAATGAATATGGTAAAGAAGTTCCTTGGGATGGAAAAACCATTGGTGAAATAGTTGTCAGGGCACCATGGCTTACAAAAGAATACTATAAAGATCCTGAAAAAACTGAACAATTATGGAAAGATGGATGGCTCCACACAGGGGACCTTGCGTTTGTAGATCCTGATGGATATGTTCACATAGTTGATAGGGAGAAGGATGCAATTAAATCGGGCGGAGAGTTCATACCATCCATTTTAATAGAAAATATTGTATCTGAAATGCCTGGAATTGGAGAAGTGGCCTTAGTTGGTGTATATAACGAGAAGTGGGGAGAGAGACCTGTTCTTTTTGTGAAAAAAATATCGAATGTTACAAAAGAGGATATTTATAAACAATTACAGAAATATCTAGATATAGGAAGAATACAAAAGTTTTGGATTCCAGACGATGTAATATTTATTGAAGAATTTCCAAAAACAAGTACAGGAAAGATAGATAAAAAAGCATTAAGAGAAATGTATGAAAATATGAAAAAATAAAATATACTTTTTTTATTTATTCAGTATGGGAGGGACAATGGGCGAGGATTTGGATATTATTATAAAAAACATTGATGAATTTTCAAAGAAATATATAGAGCCTAATGCCAAAAAAATAGACATTGAAGATCATATTCCAGACGAACTTTTTGACATGTTTTACGAATATGGATTATTGACTTTAAGGGCCGAGGAAAAGTATGGTGGAATAAATGCAGACATGAAAACTATGTTGGAAATACTAAAGATTATTTCTTTTTATTCTGGAGGCGTAGGCTTAAGCATTGAGGCACACAATAGCCTAGGGCTCGAACATGTCATGAAATTTGGAAGCGAGGAGCAGAAAAAAGAAGTTTTAGAAAATATTAAAAAATATCATAGGCCTGTTGCATGGGCTTTAACGGAATCCACATCTGGCAGCGATGCAAAAAATATGAAAACGGAATACAAAAAGAGCGGAAATAAATATATATTGAATGGTTCAAAGATATTTATTACACATGGAGTTTCATCTAAAAATATTGTCCTTATGGCAAAAGGTGAAGAGGGTATAAATGCATTTTTATTAGATGCTGATATCAACGGCATTGAAAGGAACAAATTAAAAGATAAAATGGGAGTGAGGGGCAGCGACACTGCAGAAATTTTTCTAAATGATGTTGAGGTAGAAAAAAGTAGTGTCATTGGAAAACCTGGAGAGGGTTTTAGACAGGTTTTGGAAATATTAATAGGTGGAAGAATAGCAATATCTGGTGTGGCCATAGGTATAGCAAAATATGCCCTTCAAAAAAGCATTGAGTATTCGAAAGAAAGATATGCATTCAACCAGAGGCTTGCAGATTTTGAAGGCATACAATTTTACTTAGCGGAAATGGCCACCGAAATAAGAGCTGCAGAACTTTTGGCAGAAAAAGCTGCCGAATTGTATGATATGAATATACATTCTAGATTGTATTCATCCATGGCCAAGTATAAGGCAAGTCAAGTAGCTATGTTCTGTTCTAGGCTTGCAATACAGATACATGGAGGATATGGATATTTCAGGGACTTTGGAATTGAAAGGTTGTTGAGAGATGCAAAATTGATGGAAATAGGTGAAGGGACAAACGAAATACAAAAAATAATAATATCAAAGGAATTACTGAAATAAAGGGGGAATTTTTTATGGGAAATGATAGAAAAGTGGCAATGATAGCCGGAGGTCTTACCACATTTGCAAAAGCTAGGAAGGATTCAACCCAGGAAGAATTGGTAATGGAAGCAGCAAGGATGGCATTTTTCCAAAACGATCTCTTGATAGATCCACTGGATGTAAAAAGAATGGTTGATGGTGTTGTAGTTTCATATTTTTCAGACCACTTTGAGAGGCAGCTGTTGTTTGGAGCTACGATTAGGGATTATCTAGGTTTGAATCCAAACCAAGGTGTAAGAATAGAAGGCGGTGGGGCAACCGGTGGCTTGGCAATAAAAGCTGGATACGAAATGGTAAAATCTGGTGATGCTGACTTAGTAGTTGTTGCAGGTTTTGAAAAGATGTCTGAAGTTTCAACTGCGAAAGGTAACGAATTTATAGCTCTCGCATCCGATACAGATTTTGATTTCCCAGTAGGTGGATATTATACTGCCTATTATGCAGCAATGGCTACCAGGTACATGTATGAATTTGGCATTACAGAGATACAGATGGCAAAGGTTGCGGTAAAAAATAGAAACAATGCACAATACAACCCATTTGCTCAAACAAACGCCAAAAACCCATATGCAACAAGGTCAACATCAGGTTTTATCACGTTGAAAGATGTTTTAAATTCTGAGAAAATATCATATCCTTTAAAGAGGCTTGATTGTTGCCTGATGAGTGATGGCGCTGCTGTTGCAATATTGGCAGAAGAGAGCTTGGCTAAAAAGTTAACAAAAAAACCAGTATTAATAAAAGGTGTTGGAAGTGGCACTGATACCATGAGGCTTGCAGATAGGCCAACATGGAAGGGAGGATTGTTAATGGAAGATCTTTTATTGCCACATGAAAAACCGGAATGGTATGAGGATATGGTATATCCTGGATTTCATTCATTTAGAGCTGGACGAAAGGCTGCAAAAATGGCTTACCAAATGGCAGGGATTAAAAATCCTCTTGAGGAAATAAACGTCGTAGAATTGCATGATGCATATACATCAAGTGAACTCCAGACCTATGAAGATCTTGGTTTTGCAAGATATGGAGAAGGTGGAAAGTTGATAGATTCAGCACCATTTGATGATGAAAAGGGCATATTCAAAGAGATAAATCCTGCATTGGCTGGAAAGGTTCACATAAATCCATCTGGAGGACTAATTGGGTGCATGCATGCAGTAGGCGCTACTGGAATTGCCCAGACAGTAAGCGTATTCTGGCAATTGCAGGAAAAAATACCAAAGTTTTATGGAAACCCGGTTTTGCAGGTAAAAAATCCAAAGATGGGGTTGGTTCATAGTCACGCTGGAACAGGAACAGATGTGGCTGTTATTATAATGGATAAGGGGTGGTAAAAATGGCAGAGAGTTTAAATCCAAATCCTCTGATTGTTGATTTGCCATACCATATTAATTATAAACATTCATATGGCAAAGTCTCGCCATATTTTGTTGGCTTAAAAAATAAAAAGTTGCTTGGAACTATATGCAGAAACAAGGAAAAGCACAGGTCAAAGACGGAATTACTATTTCTACCTCCTAGAGCTGATTGCCCAGAATGCATGGCTGAAATTAAAGAATGGGTAGATTTAACAAACAATGAATTCAGGATATATACATATACAATAGCATATTTTGCCGGAGAAAGCTTTTTAAATCAAGTACCCTACATATTAATAAACGTTGAAGTTGTTGGATACGATACTTCATATTCAAAGCTAACAAGCACATTAGTAATAAATGAACCTGGAGAGATTAACATAAAGCCTGAGGAGATAAAAATAGGCATGAAGGTAAAGCCAAAATTCAGGGATGTACCGTTAGAAAGCATAACTGCCAATTCATTATACTTTGTACCGGCTGAAAAACCATAGACAAAAATTAAAATACCTCTTTCTTTATCTTTTTTTACTACGGCAGGTGGATCATATGGTAAGGAAACCTGGAAGGATGTATACGCCTATAACAGGACCGGCGTACACAAGAAAGGAATATATTGCTGGAATTCCTCAACCTAGGATACATGAATTTGAGCATGGAAATCTAAGTGGCCAAAACGATTTTGAATATCAGATAGAATTGGTTGCAAATGAAGCCTGCCAGATCAGGCACACAGCACTGGAAGCGGCAAGGGTTTCAGCAAACAAATATTTAATGACAGCTGTTGGAACAAACAATTATTACCTTAAAATCAGAGTATATCCACACCATGTTTTAAGGGAGCATAAAATGGCAACTGGAGCTGGAGCGGACAGAATTTCGAGTGGTATGAGCCTTGCTTTTGGTAAACCGGTCGGAACGGCTGCAAGGGTGAAACCTGGAGAAGTAATAATGTTTGTGAGGGTAAATTCAGGAAATATTGAACAGGCAAGGGAAAGTTTAAGAAAAGCATCATATAAATTGCCAACACCAACGAAGATTTTGATAAAGCCTTTTAAAAAGGATTAAGAAATTTCTATAAAATTTCCCTTTAACAATCCCAATTCCTCCTGTGTGAATGCGGAATATTTGAAAGGTATTAATAGAATTGATTTTGATGTCGATATTTGATCTTTTATATATGTTAGATATCTTAGCCAATCCTCTTTTTTATCTGCAAAGAACTTAATTGTTTCCAATCCTTCCAATAAAATCATGGATTCTTGATCTTTTATATTTTTCAAATAATCGGAAATTAATCTGGATATTTCAACCATGTTTGATGGAGACACTGTATCAAAGTTTCCAACATTTTTAATATTTGTCAACCAAACATATTTTACATTAATGCCATTTTTTAAACTTAACATTTTCATTAAATAATGGTTTTGAGGATTTTCCTTTAATATGAACAATCCATTTTTATAATATTTACCTATTATGGAAATTATAAAAATATTGTATACTTTATTTTCTTCAAATTTATCGGTATTTATCATATAGGATGATGAAAATTGCAATATTTGCATTATCTTTTTATCCAAAATATTTTCAATTTTAATTATCTGGTCCTTATATTTTGTTATTAGATTTTTTATATACTGTGACTGTATAACCGAATAATTTGTCAAATTTTCTAAGTCATTCAACAATTCATTTAACAAATTCTTGTAAATTTCAGATGAATCCAAGGCTTTTATATTTGATCCTTTCATAATTATTCAAATAAAAATAATTAAAAATTTAAGTGTTTTTAATAATTTCCCGATAGATTATTCAAAATTGTATTTGCAACGTTCTGGTCTTCAAAGTAACTTATTCCCCAAAGAGTATATTGATCCCAATATGGTGAATGCAAATCTGGAAATACATATTGATAATCATGATAAAATCCAAGCGCAGATGGAACTGATACCAAACCATCGTTATCCTGTCCT
>ERZ1669247.324-NODE-324-length-17208-cov-6.914709_pt1 | contig 17208 bp, 14 predicted proteins | sample MGYA00579297_ERZ1669247 | MGnify/ENA primary metagenome ERZ1669247 (study PRJEB41166, sample SAMN08046056) | hot springs metagenome | biome: hot spring; feature: acid hot spring; material: thermophilic sediment; isolation source: thermophilic sediment from acid...
CAGATCTCCAAGCTTTTCGAGCTTTCTTTCTGTGCTTCCTTTCGGCAATAAGCGTACTTTGTTAGTCCTTTTATTGCTGGGCTTTACTTCAATAACCTGTTTTTCGGCGAGGGCCGGTATAGCCTGAGGAGTCGGCTCAGGCGCCCCACCAGCATCAAGTTGACCGGCTCGCACCATAAATGATAAAGAACGAAAAGGCTTATTCCGCCGTGAACGGCGAAGCTTTCTGCTTTTGTAAAAGCTGTGCTGGTCATGCAATCAACATACACTTCACGTGAGTTTAACGGGCAACGTTTTATCGAACAACAAAGCATTATTCTGTACAGCAAGTAAATTTGTCGCGCTCTTTAAGGAGCTACCGTCAGACTATAAAATTGGATCTCTGGCCCTGAACGTATATTAAGCTAAAAACTTTGATCTTTAAAGCTAAAAAAAGGTCAGAATCTAATCTGTATCTGACGATAAAATTAAAGGCTTGCTACTTTCTCAGCTACACAGTTTAAAAGGTCTTTTACGATTTTTTTGACTGTATTAGCAACAATAGAGCTTGATAAAGTCCCTATCATTCCAGAAACGTTGACATCTGCTGCATAACACAGGTTGTGCGCATTTTCTAATTTATTTAAATATATTGTAATGTTGGCTTTAAAATTTCCAAGATTGCTGTTTCCCTGTAGCTGAAGTAGAGCTTCTTTTTTTAAAGAATCGTTTTTTGCTATAACAGTCTCAATATCAAACGTACCTTTTATAAATCCGATACCTTGTTTTATCTTTGCTTTTATAACGTTCTGTGAAACGCTCCATTCAATAACGCCAGGTATACATTTTATTATTTTTTCTGGATCAGATAAATACATCCAGGTTTTTTCAGGGTCTGTATCTATTTTTTCACAACCTTCTATTTTCAAATTGGTTTTATTTGTAATACAGCTTATAAAAGTTTTATTATCAAAAAACGCATAATTTTTTCATTAAAAATTTAATTGTTAAGACTTAGAAAAGTGATCGTAATACTTTTTTGCTTCTTTAATGGCTTCTTTTATCTGAAAATAGGTTCCGCACCTGCATATGAGGCTTTTGAGTCCTTCATTTATTTTTTCATCATCGGCATCTGGGTATTTATTCAGGATATAGTGTGATGTGAGTATGAATGCTGGAGTACAAAAACCACATTGCATTGCCCCATGTTTTACAAAAGAATCCATCAGCTTCCTCGCTCTTTCATCAGAGTATAAACCTTGAGCGGTAATGATCTCCTGACCGTCAGCTTCGATTGCGAGCATCATACAACTTTTTACAGGTATACCGTTAAGGAGTACAGTACACAACCCGCATTCTCCTCTCCAGCATGCTGCTTTTACGCTTCTTATACCTAGCTTATTTCTAAGAACATCCAGAAGAATTTCGTTATCATCTATATTGACTTTCATTATAACGCCGTCGACCTTAAGTTTAATTTCTTTCATAACTAAATACCTCCTTTATTGCCCGCAAAGTAAGATATTTTATAATGTTCTTTCTAAACTTGGAAGACGAAAGCAGATCATCCACAGGATTTACGTTTGAATCTATGTATGCGTTCAGTTTTTCAATGTTCTTACTGAGGTCAGATTTAAAATCCCAGTTAACGTCCGCATTGTTTATGACGATCGGCTTTTCTGTTATTGAACCTAGTACTAAATTAAACCGTTCTTCTTCGTAAAGATAAGTCAGCGCAACCGTTGCAAGGCCATATTCGCTAGAATTTGCAAATTTTAGGTAAGTCCCACGCATTTTTCTTACAGGAATTATTATTTTTGATATAAATTCATCCTCTTTTAGATTAATCTGTCCTAAACCTTCAACAAAACCGTTGACCGGAACCTTTTTACTTGAACCTTTTTTCATTACTTCTAAGCTTGCATCAAGAGAAAGTAAAGCCGGATACGCATCTGCCCAAGGAATAGCTTCAGCCAGATCTCCAACCAGCGTTCCCATGTTTCTAATGGTTGGATCAGCAATGTTTTTGACTGCTTTGAAAAGTGTCGGCACAGTTTTGCGTACAAGTTCATATTCCAGCTCACTAAGGTGAACGTTCGCGCCTATTTCAAACGTCTCGCCGTCGTTTTTTACTTTCTTAAGTTCGGGAATGTCGGACAATGAAATTATATAATCAGGAGATATCAGTCGTTCTTTCATGAACGCTATAACTCCAACCCCTCCTGACATTATTTTTGCATTTGAGCCATATTCTGATAAATAGTTTAAGAGCTCGTCCACAGACCTGGGCTTTATGTATTTGAATTTAGGTAATGTAAAATAAGCGCTCCCAAAACTCATTTAGCTGTTACCTCCTTTAGAGAGCCTTCAAAGTTTTGGAATGCTTTGTAAAAAAGTTCAGGCTTTTGACTCATTATCTGTCTCCATATGTTTTCAGCGTTCATTGGCAATTCATTGATTTTAACGCCTGTAGCATTGTAAACCGCGTTTGCTATAGCGGGCGCAACACCTATCATCACGTGCTCCCCTATACCTCTTGCTCCAAAAGGACCATCTTTTTGAGGCGTTTCCAAAAATTTTTCTTTAATTTCAAAATTTATGTCTGTAATGCGCGGTATATAGTAATGCGTTAGATTTGGATTAAGCACCCATCCGCTGTCATCAAACTTGATTTCTTCGAACAATGCTGAACCCAAACCCATTATAAAACCTCCATCTGCCTGCGCTATAAGACCCATGAGATTTATTATTTTTCCTATGTCAAAAACCTGGACTGCCTTTATAATTTTGATTTCACCCGTTATCAAGTTTATTTCAGCTTCTACAGCAGTAGCTCCGAATGTATGGAACACAGTATTAGAACCGTGACCATTCTCGTCTAGGAACGTATTAAGAACAGGCGCATATGAACCCCTGCCTATCACTGGCCCCCCTATACATGTACCATCATCAAACGTGTAACCGTTAGCAAATTCTTTTAACTCTTTCTTCACCCATGGATGAGACTTTGAAAAAACATATCCATCTGAAATTTCTAAATCATCTTTTGGAACTTTAAATACAACCGAGGCCATGGTTCTGATCTGATCTTTTGCGTCATCAACAGCTCTTAAAAGTGCTATACCATCCGAAAATAGTCCCCTGCTTCCGACTGTCTGCCATGTATATGCGTTCCTGTCTGTATCTACCCCTTCAGTCTGTACTACTTTTACGTTTTCAAGAGGCACACCGAACTCTTTTGCCGCTATCATTGCGAGACCTGTTGGTGTACCCTGACCCATGCTGCCTGTTCCCGTTATTACATCTATAGTGCCATCTTCATTTAATTTAACGATCGCTGAAGCTGCGGCGTTAGATGGTTGAGAAGGAGCCTTGACCAGCATAGATAAACCCTTGCCTCTAACTAGCCATGGTGCAGAAGATTCTTCAACTTTCTCGATCTGGATAAGTTCGGCTGCAGTTTTTAAAACCCCTTCTGGGTCGCCTTCGTCTTCTCTTACCCTTTCTCCTGTGGCTCTAAAAGATTTTCCTGGTTTTAAAAGGTTTATCCTTCTTATGCTTACGGGATCCATTTTTAGTTCATGCGCGGCTCTATCCAAAATCTGTTCCAAAGGCCAATGGTTCTCCGGATGGCCAAATCCTCTCATAGCCGTAGTCGGTATTTTGTTTGTATATACCGCAAGTGATCTTACATTTACATTTTCAATTTCGTAAGCACCTTCCGCAGAATAACCAGAAGTTCTCGATACGTTAACTGTATAGTCAGCATAAGCCCCTGCGTCCATAAAAAATTCAGCTTTATAGGCCAAAAATTTTCCTTCTTTTGAAAAACCAGCCTTAACTTTTGCCAGAAAAAGATCTCTGCTTGGGGCTGCAATCATCTGTTCAGCCCTGCTGAGCGTAAGCTTGACTGGTTTGTTACCGGCTTTTCTTGACAGCAATGCCACCAGCGCTTCCCATCCAAGCCCGGCTTTAAGCCCAAAACCCCCACCTATGGGGGGTGCGTGTACTACTATTTTGTTTAAAGGCATACCCAGCGATTTAGAAAGTAAAAATCTTGTTGCATACGGAGACTGCACACTGCTCCATACTTCAACGGTGCCGTCTGGTCTCCAGTAACCTATTGTATTCTGCACTTCCATCGTAGCATGGCTTATTTGTGGCATTTTGAAAGTATCTTCTATAATCAGGCTGGATTGCTGTAAGCCTTCGTCAACATTACCCTTTATGAGCTTAAATTCGTTAGCTATGTTCGTGCCAGGTATAGGTTTAAAACCAGGGAAAGAACTGTATTCGCCCAGATGCTCGTGAACAAGTGGAGAATCATTTTCAAGAGCCTTTTCTATATCAAGAACAGGCTCTAAAGGTTCATAATCAACGACCACTTTTTCTACCGCTTCTTCGGCAGCACCTATATCTGTAGCTATCACGGCCGCTACTGGGTGACCAACCCATCTTACTTTATCTATCGCAAGAACGTCTCTATCTGATACGTAAATTCCCAGCCTATAAGGAAAGTCCTTTCCAGTAGCTACAGCTACAACACCGGGTACTTTTAAAGCATCTTCAAAATCTATCGATTTTATTTTCGCATGGGCGTATTTGCTCGTCACCAGTTTTGCAAACAGCATATCAGGTAAGCTTATATCAAAATTGTACCTGAGCGTTCCGGTTACTTTAAGCCATGAATCGACTTGCGGTATCTTTTCTCCTAAAATAGAGTTGGATGTCAAGCGATAAATTTAATATTTAATTTAAATATTAAACTTGTTATAAACGTACGTTTAATTTAATAGGCATATATTGCAAATAATGTTTATTTTTTAAAAAATCAAGAAACAAAATATACTAAATTCTTTAAAATATTTAACTTGTTAGAGTATTGATAAAGTCAACGATAAATTTTATACTTAATGAAAAATCAAGCGTTTTTATTTTACAGATAAGTCTAACTAACAGAAATACTTGGTTCGTTAGTCATTTGGCTAAAAAAAGTCTTCATTGATTAAAAAACGTTTACGTTTATATAATTGTGTATGTTAACTTTTATTTAAATTGGATCCTGTAGAGTATTCAAGAAAGTATGGGGGTAAAATACAGATAATACCTAAAGTGCCATTAAAAAGCTATGATGACTTCGCAATAATATACACTCCAGGCGTTGCCCAGGTTTCTAAAGTTATTGAATCTGATGAAGATAAAAGTTTTGAGCTGACAAGCAGAGGAAATACAATAGCAGTGTTGACAAACGGGACAAGGGTTTTAGGGCTAGGACCAATAGGCCCAACAGCCGGTCTCCCTGTCATGGAAGGGAAGGCTCTCCTTTACAAATTTTTAGGTGGAGTAGATGCAGTGCCTTTAGCCGTTAAAGCAGAGACGACTGATGAAATTGTCAAAATAGCCGAAGCTATTCAACCCTCTTTCGGAGGAATAAACTTAGAAGACGTAGAAAGCCCGATGTGTTTTGAAGTATGGGAAAAACTGCTTGAAAGGCTTAAGATACCTGTATGGCATGATGACCAGCACGGTACAGCCGGAGCGATACTTGCAGGTTTGATTAATGCTATAAAACTTACAGGAAAAAAGAAAGAAAATGCTAAAGTTGTACTTTTTGGAGCTGGAGCTGCAAACATAAGGACAGCCTATGTTCTTATAGATTATGGATTTAACCCAAAGAACATAATTCTTATAGACAGTAAAGGGCCCCTTTACGCTAACAGGGAAGATGTAGACAAGCTTATGTTTACTCATAAATGGAAGTATGACCTTGCAATAAAGACAAACGGCGAGAATGCAATAACAATAGAGGACGCTTTTAAAGGTGCTGACATTCTCGTTGCTGCGAGCAAACCAGGACCGGGTACTATAGATAAGCACTGGATAATGCAAATGAACGACAAGCCAATAACTTTCTTGCTGGCTAATCCAGTTCCTGAAATGATGCCTGATGAAGCGAAAGAAGCTGGAGCCTATATAATTGCTACCGGAAGAAGCGACTTTCCGAATCAGGTTAACAATTCTTTAGTTTTTCCTGCAGTTTTTAGAGGCGTACTGGACAGCAAAAGCAGCAAAGTTGACGACCAGATAGTTATTGCAGCCGCTGAAGAGCTGGCAAGACAGGCAGAAATTAAAGGAATTTCTGAGGATTATATATTGCCCAGAATGGATGAATGGGAAGTATTCATAGAAGAGGCGGCGTCGGTTGCTGATGCTTCAGCAAGGCTCGGGTATGCTAGGGTCAAGCTATCTAGAGAGGAATACAGAGAAATCGCAAAACAAAAGATAGAAAGCAGCAGGAAGATTTTAAACAGCATCATTCCTTTTATTGAAAAGGGCTAGTTTTTAAAAAGTTTTTACGTAACGATTTTTGTTAAAAGCTCGGATATATCCATAACTGATTCATCTTTATAGAGGTTTACAAAACAAATTGGGCATGAAGTAATAATAATTTCTGCTTTTGTCTGCTTGAGCTCTTTAAACCTTTTATCTGAAATCTTTTCAGAAGCTTTAGGATAAAAAGCTTCAATAGGTCCCCCACAGCAATAAGTGTTTTTACCATTATGTATCGGCAGAACCAGATCTGATGTGTTTTCAATAAATCCCTTCGGCAAGTTATGATCGGTATGTCTTACAAGGTGACACGGTTCATGATAAGTTACTTTTTTACCTAATCTTGACAATTTCAGTGAGTTCAGATGGTCAAGGTAAAATGTTATGTTAAAATCAAAGCCTTCTACATATTTTGTATACTTGTTGAGTAAAACATCGTAGGTGTGAGGGTCAACTGTAATTATGTTCTTTACACCTTTTTTATGAAACAAATCAGTAACCCACTGAGCGTATTTTTTAAACTCATTTACATAACCCATATCTATCATCAGCGTACCCGGATATGGTTCTTCCTCCCCTAGGTAAGAAAATTTGATGCCCGCTTTTTTTAAGAGAAAGTAAATATTTTTAAGCTGGCTTTCAGACCTTTCTTTAATCTTTTTATCATAAAACTTTGAAAAAATAAAAGAAGGATTGCCTAAAGATGAAAGCAAGGGTGTTAAGAATCTGTAAAGTTCTCCTATTGATTTCAGCATTTCGCCAAGCTTTTTGTTGTACGCCATGAGCTGATACATGTGTCCAGTATAAAGTATAGTTTCGTATGAATTTTCAAATTCAAGGCCTTTAGACCATTCGGTTAATTCTTTTTTTAAACCTAGAGGGTCTTTGTATTTTAATATAAGTTTGGTTATCATCTCGGCTACCTGATGCTTCTGGTCCTCTATTTGACCCTCTGCTATTGCCTGTTTCATAAGCTCGCTGACAACTCCAGAGTTCACATGCGCTGGACATACCTGAAAACATGCATAACAGTCAAGGCAAGATTCAAAAGGATCTCTAAAGTTAAGGCTGTGATTACCGTTCAAAAACTCTTTGGCTAAGTTTATCCTTCCTCTTGCGCCCATCGATGTTTTATAATCGAAAGCGGGTATTGTCGGACAGACAGCCTCACAAAAGCCGCAGTTTATACAGTTTAATGCTTCTGAAGAGAGAGCTCTGGCAACGTCACTCAATGAGCTTTCCCCTGTTGAGTATTTTCTTTGGATCAAATGCGTTCTTGATCTTTTTCATAAGTTCGAGGTTTATCTGGTTGTTCCTGTAAGCAAACTCTTTTAAGAGAAGTTCTTTTTTCTCTAAACCTATTCCGTGTTCTGCTGAAACGCATCCATCATGTTTTACTGCTATCATTCCTGTTTCAAGCAGCAACTCTTTTGCTTTGTCCATATCGTTAGGACCGGCGAATATGTTTATATGGACATTACCATCACCTATATGTCCAAAAATAGCAATTTTTAAGCCGCTCGATTTGGCTGCATTATATATTTCGTCGACGGTCTCCGAAATTTTTGATGGGGGAACAACTATATCCCCTATTATAACTCTTTGTTCAGGGTTTTCTCTCTCTAAAAGTAAAGAAGAATATAGACCTTTCCTGAGCTTTAGCGCGTTGTCCATCTCGTTTTTATCTTTAATGGTTCTTACTTCGATTGGCGAGGTTTCGTTTAGTGCTTTTAACACTTCGTCGCTCTCTTCTGAAGTTATTATGATTAGCAGCGCCTTCGCATTATTTGGATACGGTATGCCATAGCTCTTTACTGCATTCATTGAAACCTCGTCTAAAAACTCAGCTGTGAGCGGTATATGCCCTCTTTCATTAAGAGTGCCTATTACATCCCCAAATCTTTTATAGCTATCGTAGAAAGCGAGAAACATAGATTCCCTTTTCGGTAATGGAGCTATTTTTAAAATTGCTTTGGTAATAACACCTAAAGTGCCTTCGCTACCTATCATCAAAGCGGTAAGGTCATAGCCTTCTGACCTTTTTAGAGTTTTTTCGCCAAACTGGGCAATCGTGCCATCAGGAAGAACTGCTTCGAGACCTAACACCCATTCCTTAGTTGCCCCGTACTTTGCTCCTCTTACACCTCCTGCGTTAGTGTTTATGGATCCACCTATGGTTGCGGCTATATCGCTGGCTGGATCCGGAGGATACATATATCCATATTTTTCTAAATAAGCATTAAGCTCTCCAACCCTGACACCAGCTTCCACAATAACATATCTATCTTTTAGGTTTACTTCAAGTATTCTGTCAAACCTAAGCATGCTCATAACTATGCCACCTTCAGGTACAGATGAACCAGTTAACGATGTACCTCCTCCTCTTACATATACTGGTATGTTATTTTCGTAGCAAAGCTTAAGGACCTTAGCAACCTCAGAAGCGCTTCCCGGGATAACAACAGCTATGGGTTTTTCCCCTTCGATGTACGATGCGTCTTTAACGTATGGAATAATATCCTCGTACTTTGTCAAAACATATTCTCTGCCAACTATCTTTGCAAGCTCATCTGTAATGCTCATTATCACTAAATAATATTAACGATCCTATATAAATTATAGTTTTAAATTCGTTAATAAAACGATTTATAAATATAAAATCTATCTGTTTTTAAAAGAAATCATAGATATAATCGTGAATTTGCAGAATCTCTCTTGATATTTTCCTTCTCTTAACAGCCTTTACTAACATGTCCCTTGATGGGTTTCCATCTTTATCCCTATAAACCGGGTTCAGTTTCTTATCCAAGTAATATATTGCATCAAGAAGCTTTCGTCTTGTTTTTGCATCTTTGTCAGCCAACGAGAAAAGCACTCTAGCGCTATGCTGAATATATTTGGGAGAGAATATCTGCCTTTTAAGGATGTCCATTATTACTGGAGCTTCCATACGGTCAAACATAGGTTCGTTTGCTTTTATTATTTCAAGCACTTGCTTGTACTTAAGTCCAAGCTTTCTCGATATGTTTCTTGCCGCTTCGTTCAGAGTAATCTTTTTCTCATATTTTGGCTCTTTGCCATAAGCTTTTGAGATAGAGTCCTGTACTGATTTTATATTCTTAATCACCTTTAGCATCCTATCAGTATACTGAACTCCAAGCAGCATTGCTATCTTTTTAACGGCGCTTTCGTCAAGTACATTGTTAAGAACGATTTCTTTTAAAACTTCGTCAAGCTTTTGTGTAACTTCTTCATATGTTTTGCCCCCCTCTAAGCCTACCTTAATTATTGCTAACCGATAAGCCACGAGCCTGTCGTAATCTCTATAGAATTCTGCTGTCCATTTATAATGCTGCTCCCAAATTTTTTCAAACATCTGCTTATCAAATGTTGTTCCAGCTTTTATTTGGTATACATTTTCGTCTGGGATTACGCCGTCTTTTGTAAGCTTTGGCCCTTTTATGAACCCATCTTTTGTAACCTTTGCACCGTTATTAGCCAAGGTCCAGAGCCAAGAAACGAATATCCTGTAAGTAGCAAGATCATTCATAAACCTTACGAGCCTGTTTGCGAAGGCTCTGTAATCGTCTATTGCTGCAGCAAGGTTTCCGTTAAGTACCTGAAAGCCATAGTTTGCTGCCATGTAAAATGCATGCTGTATGTTTTCGACAGTTACATCTCCTTCCGCTATATCATAAAGGCTGCTCCATAAGTCTTTTCCCCTCCAAAGTTTATCTGACAAAATGAACTTTTCAGGTGTCTCTAACATGTCCCTAGTCACTATCCATGGAGTTATTTTGCCGTTTTCATCTACAAGTCCAAGGCTGTTCAGAAGCTTCTTCTCGTCTTCCGTTAGTCCACTCTCAACTTTCGGAGCAATCTTTTCCCCATTCTGTTCTTCCCAAACAACAGGTGCATCTAGCATTTTTTGTAATTCTGAGACATCAGCTCTTAAAGGTCCATTTCCTGCTGCAACGTACTGATCATCAGGAGATGCCACCCAGCTCTGTCTATACGCATCGTAGAGCTTTCCTTTTACAGTTCCTTTTATAACATCGTCAAGTGTTATTTTTTTACCAGATACGTCTTCTTCAGGAACAAAAATAAGGCCTATCAATCTCTCCCTTAATTTATCAAGCTTCATTGCTCTGAGCGTTACGGCGTTGTGCCTGTGCCTACCGTATGCGTCAGATTTCTGATAGAGCATCACAGCGGCCATTCCACCTATAGGTGCACCGTTCTTCAACTCACCATTCTTCATGCCCGCCATCACGTTTAACAAAGCGTTATACCTCTGATATGCCATCATGTGAGGCGAGGTCATTCCCATGCGGGAACCATTCTGCGGATCTGGAAGAATCTTTTCGTTCTTCCACATTTCGATAAGGCTTGCTGTATAGTCCCACCTGCCTACGTTTGCCCCAATAAGCCAGTACCTCCAGGTCCACATTATCGCAGGAAGGTGCCTTCCTGCATTACCCTCTTCATAAAGCGCCTTGAATTTGATCAGACTACCAGGTTTTTCAGCGCCCATCAGCATCTCTAACTTCCAGATTGCTTTTGCTATCATGAAAGCTTCCTGCGGGGTTTGAGTCTTTGGCAGGTAAAATAACACAATCCTCCCAGCTTTCTTTAACGAGTCAAAATCGTTCAGCGCGTGAACCACAAGGTCAACTATAAAAGATGGAGCAGGTTTTCCGTCTATTTTAACGTTAAAGGTTAAAAGATGTATGCCGGGGATCCTGTGAAAGCTTGCTGGCCATTTTTCCATCGGTTTCTGCATTTTGTAAACCCTGAGCTGACCCTTCTTCTCTATCTTGACTTCAAGAAGCTGGCCAGAAAGTATCTTCTTTTCGTTCAACCTTGATTCAAAAAGACCTATTGAGGACTTGTCCCTGCTGCTGTAGGGTATGTAATCGGGAGGAGCTGCATCTTCGTCATCAGGTCCCATCGTAGCTGCAACGTCCGCGTTTATCTGTTTTATAGCCATATCTGGAGGGCTCCAGGGACCTGTAATCTCGAGTCCCGGGTTCTTGAGCGGATGAGCATAATCCGGTATCGGTACCAGATCGTTCAGACGCCATGAAAGCGAAGTGTTCTTTCCCAGAAAATTATCGATCAGCCCCTGTACTATTTCCCTGTAAGTTCTCTTTTCCCCCGTCACTGGGTCCTCATAAACTTCATCCCATTTTGGTATTGAGTATTTTTCCCTTACTTTGAGAGTAGAATCGAGCAATTCTCTTCTCTTTTTAAGGGCGGCTTCCCATAAGTCCTTGACTTCGTCGTAGACCTGGGCTATAACGTCTTCCACAACCAGTTTTCTGCCGTTTACCATTTTTTCACCAAAAAGCTCAGAATATTTCTGAACTACTTTATTAGAAAGTTTTACTCTTTCCATTTTAAATTATATTAAAAAAGGGTTATTATATAAACCTTACAGTAAACAAAAACAGATTAGTCGCGCGTTTAACTTTTTAATACTATGGATTAAAAAGCTATAAAACAGTTTCTGATAACAAATATTGTGGAAGAAAAAATAGAGAAATTAAACTCTTACGATTGGAAGGTCAGGGACCTTTTTATCGAGGATAAAATCGAGACTTTAAATAAAATGTTCCAGAATCACGGGGGTTACTTTTATGTTGCTCAAAAGAAAGCTTTACGGGACACACTTCTAAGCATTATAAAAGGAAAAAGGTCCTTGGTTTACACAAACATCAGGGCAGAATATGAAGATCTTGTAAAAAAGCTCGAGTTAGAAACGATTATCAAGCTTGAAAAGGGTTCGGTTGCAGACGCTAAGAAAGAACTCTTTGATGTAGACGTTGGAATCCTTGAGCCTGATGCTATTGCAGCTGAATCTGGTTCGATAGTACTATTCGACTTTGATGGTACGAAAAGCTTTGTTGCATTTTTGCCTGAAATATTTATAGCTGTTGCTGAAGAAAGTGTAATTTTTGATACGGTACCTGAAGCTTTAGGCAACCTGATCAAAAAATACAGCAAGATGCCGGCTACGATACAGATAGTAAACGGACCCAGCAGGACAGGAGATATCGAAAACAAGATAGTTAGGCCGTCACATGGACCAAAGGACGCATATTTGTTCCTGGTGAAATAAATGAGCTACAAACAGGTTCATAAAAAGATACTTAAAGCGTTAAAAAAGGAGGACCTGAGAAAAGGATCAGAAGCGGCAACAAAAGACGAATTAAAAAAGAGAAAGTATGCGATAGCAACACACAAGTACTCCCTGGACTGGGCTGAAGACGTAAAAAACGCGAAGTCGACAATGCTGTTTGACGTGGTCTCTTCAGTTGAAAAGTTCAGAAAAGCTTTCGAAGGAAAAAACAAATACTTTTACTTTGCAAGAACACCACAGGATCTGAAGAACATAATCGCTGAAATAATAAAACCGGGGAGCACTGTGGTTAAAAGCAAAAGCATGGTCGGGGAAGAGATCGAGCTAAGGCAGTTCATGGAAAGCCACGGCATCAAGATATACGAAACTGACCTTGGTGAGTTCCTTATACAGCTCGCAAACGAAAAGCCAGCACATATGGTGACGCCTGCTGTTAACATGAGCGAAGAAAGGGCCAGACAGCTACTTGAGCCCGTTGTCGGTGAAAAGCTGAACGACGTAACTTCAATGGTCCTGGGTGTAAGGAAGTTCATGAGAAAGATATTCTTCTCAGCCGACTTCGGTATGGTTGGGGCTAACGCTCTTTCAGCTGATACCGGTTCTGTAATTTTTATAACAAATGAAGGGAATGGGGCACTCACATCAACGCTGCCCGATAAGCTCATCGTGATAACTTCTGTAGAAAAAATTTACCCAACGCTGCTGGATGCTATAAAGGCTGTTACAACACAAGCAATATTCAGCGGTTTTGAGTACACTACTTATGTTCACATAATAAACGGGCCTTATGACTTTTATGGCCCCAAAGAGATACATCTAATACTTCTAGATAACGGACGAATAAGAAACGATGACCTTAAAGAAACCTTGCTCTGCATAAAATGCGGAGCATGTCAGTTTGCATGCCCGGTCTTTCAGGTAGTCGACGGAGCATGGGGGTACATATACACAGCAGCGATCGGGATCCCGTGGACTGCAATAACAAATTCAAAAGAAACAGCCAGATCACTGGCTGCGTTCTGCCTCGAATGCGGAAAATGCAGGGAAGTCTGCCCAATGAAGATAGATATACCCGAGCTGATAAGAAAAATAAAGGCAGAAGAAGTTTAAAAATTACTTTACAGCATTGAGCTTTTTCGCTATATAATCTCTTGCATAAATAGAAAGCTCTGCAACGTCAACACCGGTAGGGCACTCTATATAACACCTTCTGCAGGTGTTGCAGGTGTATATTGAGTCAACGGCCTCCTCAATTTTAAAGTTCGGATCGTTGACCATAGCCTTGATAAGGGTTACCCTTCCGCGGGGGCTGTAGTATTCATTCATGCCGTGAACGCTCCAGCTCGGGCACGAGTAAACGCAGAATCCGCACCTTATGCACTTCTGAGTTACCTGTTTCAGTATTTCTTCTGAGTTCATTTTTATCAGAGAACCTCCACGAGGTCGTAAAGCTTGAAATTTGCATTAGATACGTATCCCGCCGCCCTGAACATCATATCACATGCGGGGCATGAGGTAACTATGTTGCTCACGCCCGTTGCGAGGAGCTCATCCAGGCGGATCTTTGCTGTCTTAACTGCAGCTTCTGGGTCGGTATATTCAACTCCTCCACCATCGCACCTCGTCCTGAGCCTGTTGTTAGGTGGGTCAATAACTTTGTAGCCAGATAAAGAAATAAGGTTCCTTGGTTCTTCAGTAATTCTCAGATACCTTGCCAAATAGCACGGATCATGGTACACGACTTTATCTTTTTGTTCTTTCTGACCTTCTGGCTTTAGGACTTCTGATACGTGTTTTACATCAATATCGAAACCCTGGACAAATTGCGGATAGAACTTCTTAAAAACCGTTGCCGTTATAGGGTCCATGGTTATCATGTTTTTAACTCCATATTCTTTCAGCTTTTTGTAAACACCGTTTGCAACTTCTGAAAAATCATCTAGCAAACCAAAAGTGTGAAGCGCAACGCCCGAATCAGGTTCTTTTTTTCCTAGATAAGCTATGTCTATGCCGCTTCTCTGAAGCACCTGAACGCCCTTTCTTAGAACTCCCCAGTAGTATTCGTTTCTTCGATCATTTTCTTCAGCTATGGACCTTAACTTTGAAAGTGCCTCCGAAGAAACGCCCAGTAACTTGCCGAGAGAGCTCATTGGAGATTTCAGCAGCTTTATCACGTCCTTCATCGTGCTCTTGTAACCGAGGTACTTTGCTTTCTTTGCCATGTCCAGCATCTGGGCTATGCTCATTCCTTCTTTTTTAGCAGTATATTCAAGGAGCAGGGCTGTTTCAGCATAACCCATGTAAGAGTACATTCCAGTATAGAAAATCGTATCACCGTTTTCTTTAAGGTTAAGACCTTTGCTCCATTGAGAAAGCTCTTCCTGGGGAACGCCTACAGGGTTACCGTACTTGAGTATAGTTTCCTTAGTGAAGTTGAGGACCGCAAATATTTCTCTATGTCTCTCATTCATTCCATTCTTCACCGAGCGCATATTTATCAGGGTTCAGAATGTTCTTGGGATCAAATATATTCTTTATTTCTTTCATAAGCCTGTAAACTGGCATCTGGTTTCTGACTCTAAACTGTTCCAGCAGCATGTCTTCTTTCAGCTTTCCGATCCCGTGCTCGGCTGTGATCGTGCCACCGAGCTTTATGGCAAGTTCGTTGATCTCTCTAGCAGCTTTTTCTGCCCTTTCCCACTCCTCTTTGTTGTTCATATCAGCTCCGATGTTAGGGTGGAGGTTTCCGTCCCCAGCATGACCGACGGTTGCTATAAAGACGTTATACTTCTTTCTTATTTCATCAACACCTCTGAGTGCGTCCTTTATCTTTGAGAGAGGCACAGCGATGTCTCCATCGATAAAACCGGGATAAAGGTGCCCTGGAGCTGTAAACGCAACAGCTCTGACATCCAAAAGCTCGTTCATTTTCTGAGGATCCTCAGCCTTTATTATCTGCGCAGCGTGGTTTTCGTTCATTATCTTAACAACTCTTTCAGCGACTTTTTCTAGGCCTTCTGCATGTCCGTCGACGTCCACGAGCACCATGCCTCCATCAAGAGCTGGATAGTTATAACCCCTGACTTTGTTTGCGGCTTCAATACCCTGTTTGTCAGCAAACTCCAAGATCAGGGGGTTAACGCCTTCTCTCCTTATCCTGAAGATCGTTTCTCCTGCATCGTCAAGAGTGTTGAAGAAGCCTGCAATTCTTACTATCTTCTCAGGCAGAGGCATCATCTTCAGCCATGCCTTTGTTATTATCGCTAAAGTGCCTTCACTTCCGACAACCAATCCAAGGAGGTCATAACCGGCCCTGTTCTTGTAAGTGCTTTCCCCAAAGTATGTTAACGTGCCATCAGAAAGCACGACTTCAACCTTCAAAACCCAGTCCCTCATGACGCCGTACCTGGCACCCCTCATTCCTCCAGAATTCTCAGCCAATGCTCCTCCTATGGTCGCAACCCTGCTGCTCGCAGGATCTGGAGGGAAGAAGAAACCGTGTTTTCTGCATTCTGTATCCACATCTAGAACTGTAGCTCCAACCTCTGCTTCAACGATTCCGTTATCAACGTCAACCTTTATCTGATTAAGAGCTCTCAGGTCTAGAACGATGCCGCCCCGGGCAGGGACCACCGCGCCCGTGACGCTTGAACCGGAACCCCGTGGAACTATGGGTACCCCATATTTGTAAGCAACTTTAACAACTTCGGGGACAAGCTCCCTTTTCGTAATGTGAACGACAACTTCAGGCTTTCTTTTAAATGCATCCACAGCGCCCTGCTGGAAAAGGTACTTACTTGCTTCATCAAGAAAAACGTTTTCAGGGCCCACGATAGACCTTAACTCAGATATCCACGGATTTTGGGCTTCCATTGAGCAATTATACAAAGCTTAAGAATATAAATTTTTACAAATGTCTCTTTTATACTTTAAAAACTTCCGTTTTTAAAACAAAAAAATTTTTTATTAGATAAATTTTTTAAACACAGCCTGAAGCCACGCATATCCATTCTAAAAAGTTATATATTCAGATCGAGTAGATAAAAATATGACAGAAAATATAACCCTTGAAGAAGCCAAAAAGATGGCTGAAAAAGCCATAGAAAAGGCAAAAGAAATTGGCATAAAAATAAGCGTAGCTGTGTACGACGTTAACGGTCACCTTGTATTGCTTGAAAAGATGGACGATGCGGCTTGGATAACTCCGGACCTCGCTATGGGAAAAGCCTTTACAGCTGTTGCGTTCAGGCTGCTCGGGGAGAAGCACTCGGATTCTGGAGCCGTCGGTAGAAATTTTTCTGAAGCTCAGTCTTTGCTATTCAGCCTGTCATTAAAGTATGATGGAAAGGTTATAGGCAGACAGGGAGGTTTGCCGATTATCAAGAACGGAGCTATAGCAGGAGGCGTAGGCGTAAGCGGGGGTTCACCCGATCAGGACGAAGCCTGTGCCAAGGCGGCGCTGTCCTAGCCATGGATATTTATGAATTTATAGACCATTTAGCAAAAGAGTCTCTAAAAGATTTAATGCCAGCAAAGATTCCCAGAGAAAAAATTATCGAAGATGATACTGATCATGAATATCTGCTTTATACGGGGCAGCTTTACCAGGTCACTCCCTACCTTGATATAATAAGGGATCTGCTGGAGAAAGTTGAGAACATTGAAGAGTTACTTTTTTCGCTTTACACACACTTTGATTCAGTATGGAGCTTTATAAAACCCAAAAAACAGGTAAAAGAAAGGTATCAGAACATAGT
>ERZ1669247.327-NODE-327-length-17164-cov-7.555848_pt1 | contig 17164 bp, 19 predicted proteins | sample MGYA00579297_ERZ1669247 | MGnify/ENA primary metagenome ERZ1669247 (study PRJEB41166, sample SAMN08046056) | hot springs metagenome | biome: hot spring; feature: acid hot spring; material: thermophilic sediment; isolation source: thermophilic sediment from acid...
CCTCACGGAAAGGAACCTTTGCCCGTTTAACCCCAACAAGTTAAAGCAACTGTTAAATAAAAAATCATGTACATAAGTATCATGGGAAGGCCTGCGCTGATAGTGATCGATATGCTTGAGGAGTTTGTGAACGGCAGGCTTTCTACTCCTGAAGCAAAATCAACTGTTAATCCGGCCAAAAAGGTTCTTGAAGAATTCAGGAAAAGGGGGCTTGATGTATTTTACGTTAAAGACTCTCATCAAGAATCTGATTTTGAAATCAGATTATGGGGTCCTCACGCAATGAGAGGATCAAAGGACGCTCAAATCATAGATGAACTGAAGCCTTTATCTGGAGAAGAAGTACTTGAGAAGCACACCTATTCTGGCTTTTTTGGAACACCCCTCGATTATCTGCTGAGGTCAAAAGGAATCGATACAATCTTTCTCATAGGCCTTGATGCCGACATATGCGTCAGACACACTGCTGCCGATGCGTTCTACAGAGGCTACAAAATTTATGTCGTTGAAGACGCTGTAGCTGCTTATATTGATAAAAACTGGAAGGAATACTTTGAAAAAGTTTACGGCATCACAGCAATAAAAAGCGATGATGTAGGGTTTGTTTTAGATAAAAACTGAAAATTGTAATTATTTATAAGCTAACCACGCATAAAAACGTTTAATTTAAGTTAGAACCATATATGTAGCATGCAGCATCAAGTTAAAGATCTTAACCTGAAAGATCAGGGCAAGAAAAAGATAGACTGGGCATCAAAACGCATGTACGTTCTTAACGAGCTCGTCAAACAGTATGAAAAGATTCAACCCCTTAAAGGTGTTAAAGTTGGAATGAGCCTTCATCTTGAAGCAAAGACTGCATACCTTGCAGTTTCTCTTAAGAAACTTGGAGCTGATGTAAGCATTACCAGCAGCAACCCAATTACAGCTCAGGACGATGTCGCCGCAGCTTTAACTGATTATGTGGACCATGTTTATGCATGGAGGGGGGAAACTCCACAAGAATATGAGCTGAACCACAAAAGAATTCTTGAACTTAAACCCAACATAATAATCGACGATGGTGCCGATCTTTCAATAATGTCTATAAAAAACGAGGTTTATCACAGCATATACGGCGTTTCAGAAGAAACAACAACCGGCGTAAGGAGGCTCAGGGCGCTCGAAAAGGAAGGCATTCTAAAATTTCCCGCAGTGGCCGTGAACGACGCTAAAGGCAAATACCTTTACGACAACAGGTTTGGCAGCGGACAGAGCGTCGCTGATGGCTTGATGAGGTCAACAAATTCTATGATCGGTGGGAAAGAAGCCGTGGTGGTAGGTTATGGCTGGGTCGGCAAAGGAGTTGCAGAAAGATTGAGGGGGTTGGGAGCAAGGGTTACAGTAGTTGAGGCTGATCCGTTTAAAGCCCTGGAGGCTTATTTTGACGGTTATAAGGTTACAAACATGGATGAAGCATCCCGTTATGGTGACATATTTGTAACCTGTACTGGAGATGCTAAAGTAATAACGGGCAAGCACATGCTTAACATGAAAGATGGCGTGTTCTTGAGCAACGCCGGACACTTTGATGTAGAAGTAGACATGGCCTGGCTCAGGGAAAACGCCAAATATGCTGGAGAAGCCCGTCCAAACGTATCAGAATATGTACTTCCAAATGGAAAGAAGGTCTATGTTCTTGCTGAAGGAAGGCTTGTAAACCTTGGTGCCGCAGACGGACATCCAATAGAAATAATGGATCTTTCATTTTCTCTTCAACTTATGAGCACGCTCTACCTTAACGAAAACAGGGGCAATCTTCAGAAAAAAGTGTACACTGTGCCGGAAGAAATCGATAAAAAGGTTGTAGAGACGTTTTTGAACATAAACGGGATCGTGCTCGAAAAGCTGACAGATGAGCAGAAATCCTATCTCGAAAGCTGGAGATAAAGATAGCTTACCACTTAACGATCTGGAAAAGAAAATACTCGTGCATATTCTGAAATACGGTCCAGATAATTCCTGGCTTATGGCAAGGAGGCTTCTTGGAATAAGCGGATGGAGGCCAACTTACAGTGAAGATGAGATCGAGACAGCCTGTATGCATCTGGAGAATCTGGGGCTCCTTCAAAAGTACAACGGTTCTTTGAAATGGTTGCCAACGTCATCAATAAAGCCGTGGCTTAAGTTTAAGCAACGGAACAGGGATAAAAAACCCAAAGGAATTTATTACGATCTTACAAAAGAAGGAAAGAAGGTTGCAAAAAGACTAAAAGAATCAATGACTTAAAATTTTATTTTGATGCTGTTAAACTGAATGGTATCACTAAAAAATTATGTTATTAAAAAGTAAACTTAATATTTATCCTAATTAAGGGTTAAGCGAAGAAGTATGTCAGAAAGAAACTTAATTGTGATAGCCCTCGGTGGAAACGCATTACTCCAGAGGGGTCAAAAGGGTACTTTCCAGGAACAGTATGAGAACACTAAAATAACAGCAAAAAAGATAGCAGATCTGATTGAAAGAGGCTATAAAGTTGTCATAACTCATGGAAACGGTCCTCAAGTTGGCGCAACTCTTCTGAGGCACGATGCAGGTCAGAAAGTTTATGGTGTTCCAGCTTTTCCGATGGATGTAGCGGGAGCAGAAACACAGGGTTTTATTGGCTACATGATTCAGCAATCACTGAGGAACGAGCTCAAAACCAGAAAAATAGACAAGTACGTTGTCACAATAGTAACCAGAACCATAGTGGATGAAAACGACCCGGCATTTAAGAACCCGACTAAACCGGTCGGTCCTTTTTACAAAAAAGAAGATGTGGATGAACTGAAGAAGCAATTCCCTGAATGGGTCTTTAAAGAAGACTCTGGAAGGGGATGGAGGAGGGTTGTACCATCTCCAGATCCTAAGTTAATAGCTGAAAGGTACGCAATAAAGACTCTCGTAGACTACGGGTTCATAGTAGTAGCCAGTGGAGGCGGTGGCATTCCTATAGTAGAAAAGGACGGAGTAGCCCACGGTGTTGAAGCTGTAATAGACAAGGACCTTGCTGGCCAGAGGTTAGCAACCCTTGTTGGAGCAAGCAAGTTCATAATAGCAACTGACGTTGACGGCGCATACCTGAACTATGGTACTCCAAACCAGAAGAAAATTGATAAAGTTTCTGTAGAAGAAATGAAAAGATACTATGCTGAAGGACACTTTAAAGAAGGAAGCATGGGACCAAAGGTCTTAGCAGCAGTAAGGTTCGTGGAAGCTGGCGGAGAAACTTCAACAATAGGACATCTATATGACCTTATAGAACTCGTTGAAGGAAAGAAAGGAACTACAGTTTACTCTTCAACTGGTTAATTCCTGAACAGCTTTATTTTTTTCTTCGTTTTTCTTATCTTCTTCTACTATTTGGTTTATCTTCCACTCAAGAGCTTTTATAAATTCTGAATTATCTTCCTGCTTAAGAGGGTTACCGCACTCGGGGCAAATGAAAAAGTACTCAATAGCCTGCTCAAAAGTATACTTTTTGCATGTAGGAGTTCCACACCAGTAAAACGCGTGAGTTTTTTCATAATCTAACCTGCTTCTTAACTTTTTCAGTATAATTTCTCTGGTCCTTTTTAAAAATACATCGACCTGGTCCCTCTGTATCCTCCATCTGTATACAAACCAGCCTTTTTTGGGATCTTTGTCTCTTATTCCAGCTATCAAACCTCTTTCATAAAGATCATACAGAACTTTTCTAACTTTGTTGATCTTTAACCCGGTTGCGCTGGCTATTTCTTCGTCTGTCGCGTCAGGGTTATTTAGTATGGCCCTCGCAACCTTGATATAATCTTCATCGCCAATCATCGCAGCTACTTTTACGAAGGTGTCCTCGTATTCCAGCTTTACCATGACATTTTTAAAAAAGTCTCAAATATAAATTTTATAATAAAAACAAACTCAACATTATTGCTTTCTGTGGTTAAGTATCTTTGACCATTATTCTTTTAAAGAAATTTTAGTTTTTATTAAACATAGAATGGCATCTTCACTTATAGTTAGTTTTGATCCTCCGTTACCTTTAAATAGACTTTTTGTTAGCGAACGGTTTGTCAGAATAATTCATGAATTAAATATAGTTGAAAGATACTTCGATAACAAGATGGTTAAAGAAATGTTTGATTATTATGATAAAAACTCGTACAGACCTCTGGTAAATGCGCTTTTAACTGCAGCCAAATTGAACATGCCCGTTTACGTTTCAACCACAGGCGTTTTTCTTGAGATGGCTTATAAATATGATCAGGAGCTCTTTAAACAAATTTATGCAGCTTCATCAACGGGCAAGCTAAAGGTTATACCTAGTACCTTCTATGGCGGGCTCTATCCCCTCTGTGAAAATTCTGGCGAAGAGATAGGAGAACAGTTAAAACTTGTGTCAGACCTTGCAGGCAAATACGGACTTAACAAAGCCTCAGCGTGCGTCATGCCTTACCTGATTTATAACGAATCTGCAGAAAAAGGGGCAAAAGCTGCAGGTATTGAAACGCTGATAACGGAAGAGGTTAACGGTTTTACAGATCACAGGTTTGTATACACTAACGTGCCAGGAGATCTCAGGATAGCCATAAGAAACAGAGAACTTTCTGAAGCTCTGACCACAGGTTCTTTCGAAAATATAGGAAACAAAGATGGTATAATATTTATCAGCGCAGAAGAAATAGCCGCAAAGGGACAGAAGTACGCAGAAGTCGTTGGCAACTATATTTATAATGGTGGGCTAGACCTTGCTGAGATTCCTCCGGTAAAGAACCCCACAACAGGCACACTTTATGCTCCGCAGAAACCATATCTCTTTAATACATCTTACAGCGACGGTTCTCCTTTATGGTACAGGAGCAAGTCACAGACGATGCTCGTGGACAAGATGTGTGCCCTTTATCAATATGTAAAGTGGCTTGGGGATCAGAAACTTTTGCAGGTGTGGAGGATATTAATGCAGGCAGATCTATTTTACTCTCTTATAGGTGATAACACGAGAAGGGCTAAACTCATAGCAGATCCTGATGAAGCAAAGATAGTATATTCTTACATCTTGAGCGACTTTGAGGGAAAACTTGCAACCATGGTTCTTAAGAAAAAAGAAAAAGCATCAGAAACTGAGATAAAGACAAAATTATAAGCAACGTTTAAACGCATAATTTAAAAAACAATAACATAATGGAAAGATCAAATATAAGCAAATTCTTGAACATAGAAAAACCCTATTTTCTTATTCCGATTGTTACAGTTATTTCGTTCGTTCTGTTCTGGTTCGGGATTCTGCTTTTTTCATATTCATCACTGGCTGAGATTTACTGGTATGCTTTTTCTGTAATTCTGGCTTTGATCTTTACTTTCTCTGTTTATTCTTCTGAATCTTTCAGGTCTTTAAGGGTTTATGCCGGATCCATTTTGCTTTTTTATTCGCTTCTTGCTTTTATTGGCGCGATGCCCGGTTATTATATGGCACGGATGCTTCCTGCTGTGGTTAATCAGGCTAACCAGACAATAGTTTCCATAAGGACAGGTTACCCAACAGTTTTATCAATGGCCACTGCTATATTTCTTAACAATGCGAAGATAGATATAGCAAGTTTTATTCCGTTTATAGGTCCATTTGTGCTGGGAATAGCGATAATAAACACAAGTTCCGTTGTATGGGGGTTATCTTTTACTCAACTTTTTTCAAGAAATCCATTCTGGTTTCTTGGACCTTTTGCAGTGATTATCGCGCCTGATACTTTTACGGAGTTCAGCTCTTATATTTTATCTATGATAGGCGGGTTGTACCTTTTTAAAGCCCTCGCATTCTATGGCGCAGGGACACCGGTTCCAAGAAAAACTCTGTACATAAAAGCTTTTGTGTATTTTGCTGCATCTCTGGCTTTGCTTTATCTTTCCGCTCTGCTGGAAGCCTTCCTGATTTTAAGGCTAGGTCTTTAGATCACGAACTTGAATAATTTATTTTAGCCTGAATGCTGTTGATGCGGGTAAGTTCCTTCTGTAAGAAATAGGACATTAAAGAAATGTCTTCTGAAGCTTTCAGCACACGAAATTTATAGCTATTTTCAACATTAAAAAGAGCGCGTAACTGAGAAAACATAAACGCAAATCTCCAGAGAGTTAGCTGATGTGAAAGCCACTGTTGCGTTAAATCTTGAAATTCAAAGTTGGGCAGTTCGCACTGGATGCGTTATGTTCATAAGTTAGTGTCATGAAGATACATTAGGTGAAAAACACTAAAGCCGTTCTCTATGGCTATTCTACAGAAGGCATAACCTTAGTTAACAGCATGCTTAAAAATGAACCGTTTATGATAGTTGATGAGAATACAAGGTTTGCGAACCCTTACGAAAAAAATGTAACTAATACGGCATTTAACAGTGATATAATAGATCTTATCCCGGGGGACATAACTATAAAAGATTCAAACTTCGTTTTTTTCGGCCCAAAATTAAAGGTCGTATCCGATTGGCCTTTTATAACGTTTCATTTAAAATATGTAGCAGGAAACATAAAGAAAGGTCAGCACTTTATAAATCTCCTGCCTGTTGAAATTGGTAAAAATGAACAAATGGTAGAAATAATTGAGGCAGTAAGCGGCCTCAAGGCAGGAAAAGATTTTGGGTTCCATTATTTTCCTGTGGGGAGCCCGTCTGTCTTAGCTAGTTCTTTTGAAGGGAAAAAAGAATCATGGATGGGTCAAACATCTGATTTTAACAGGGCAGAAGAAAGGTTTCTTCTTGATGCTTTGGACGCATTTACAGAAAAGTTCAGAAAAGTCTGGCTTAAGGGAAAAGCTCAGATATTTTACTCGTACTATGTTAGAGGTTATTATACGCTTTCTTTAATTCCTAACAGTTTTGGAAAAAATTCACCTGTAAGCGGTCTTTCAAAGATTTACATGAAATCAGCTGAGGATTTTACACTGGCCATTCTTGATAAGATTAAAGAAAGGGTTAAGACCTTATCCATAAAACCCACAAAGGCATCAGTATATCTTGTCTGGGACGTTGATGCGTATGAAATGCTTGGTGAATCAGAATATTTTAGAGCAAGGCTTGTTGAAAGGCTAAACGAGTTCTTCTCACAGACAAAACTTTTAAGCATAGAGAGGCTTGAGAGCTACATACTTAACTATCAGTTAGCAAAAGAAGAACTTTTGCTGATATGCGATGAAATTTTTGAAAACAGAATAAAAGATAAAGTAGATGCGCAGAAAATAATACGGGCAACTGTTTAGTCAGTGATTGCATAAAATAAATTTATGAGCTGAAAATATTCTAATATGTAACGATAAAATTTTCGAGCGTTAGTGTTTTAGACGAACAACCTATGTTAACGATTGATGCTTCTTCGCTATATCAATCAGGACTTTTAGTCATAGTTCCTCCTGTAATAAATGGACGTTTTATCAGCGTGCCGCAGTCAAAACATTATTGCGTCAAATATTATATATTCTGTACAGCTCGTAAGTTTGTTGGTTCCGCAAAATCTCTGCCAGCTTGGATGATGGAACTTCCTCGCCCTTAGCATTCAGTAATGTTAACCACCCCAACCGTAAGGTTGGAGCTTCTCGCTTCATTCAACAGGATTCGCAACCGTGAAGGCCGTGTTGATCCTGCGTTCAACGGGCAGAGCCCCTTTATCGCTGTTTTACTCGATCAGAGTGCTACCTTCTTCAAGGCATCGCGTATTCCTCCTAAATAGGTCTGCAGGATCTTTGTATTCTTTATACGGTTGAAATTAAGCCTGTAAAGATCATGAGCTAAGGCTTCAAAAAACATTTTCATAAGGGAGCTTCTGTCCCCTTTACCAACGTTACATTAAAAAACTTTTAAACCCGCAGTTTCTTTAATAACCGTATAACTTGAAATTCAATATATTTGGCAAAAAGGAAAGGGCTGAAATGACAGAAGATGAAGCCAAAAGAAAGTTAAACATCCTGAAATTTCAAAAAGAAATAGTTTCGGATGCGCTTTTGAGGGTTTACAGCATGCAGGAGTTGGATCCTGATATAAAAAACAAATTGATTGAAAAGTACAAGGAAGAATTAAAATCAGTAAACAAAGAAATCTCAAAAATCTCTACTTTAATAGAAGTAAAAGAGCTTCAACTGTTAAGAGATCAACTTTTGAACATAATAAATGAAAAAATTTTTGAAATCGACAGGAGACTTGACGAGCTCAAAAAAGAAATGGAGAAAAATCAAATTGAAGTTAAAGAAAACAAAGAAGAAGAAAAAAATGAAGAAAAGGACGAACTGGACATGCTTTATGAGCAGGTTAACTCTATACTGGAAAAGCTGGAAAAGATAGACGCTTAAAAATTTTTATAACGCAGAAAGCATATAGAAACACATGAGCGTTAAAGCTGCCCTTTTATGTGGAGGCACAGGTTCCCGTTTAAGGCCATTGACCTACTATTTTCAGAAGACGATGTTACCTATAGGTACATCTCAAAAGCCTATACTCGAATTCATAATTTATTATTTAAAATCTCATGGAATAAACGAAATAACGATGCTGGTAGGATATAAAGCAGAGCAGATAGTGAACTATTTTCGCGATGGCTCAAATTTTGGAATAAAAGTGGATTATTCATACGACAGTGAAGAACTCAGCGGTAACGGAGGAGCGCTTATAAACGCTTACAGAGCTGGAAAATTTGACGGTTATGAAGATGTGCTTATCTATTACTCAGACATACTTACAGAAATGAATCTGGCTGAACTTCTTAAATTCCACAGGGATAAAAAATTCTCCGCAACTGTAGCCGTTTCTGATCATTATAAACTTCCTGTTGGTGTGGCCGAAATAAAAGGAGAAAAAGTCGTTTCATTTAAAGAAAAACCATCCATAAACATAAATCCTACAATAGGAGTCCTAGTAATGAAAACAGAAGCAATAAAGAAATTTTCAAATTCTAAAGGTGAAGTAGACATTATGGGTGACATGGTGTCCTCTCTTGTAAAGGATGAGAGCGTTGGAGGATACATAACTAACGCTTACTGGATTGACGTAGGTACTACAGAAACATACGAAAAGCTGGATCACGAACTTATAGAAAAAACGTTCAGCAAATACATGCATTAATTTAGCAATGTTTATTTAACTCTTATGTAGCCTATTTTTAGAGTATGTCAAACGTATTTATGAACGACATCGTCTACATTTCAAACATAATCTGGATAATGCTTATTGTAGTTTTCATAGCTTATGGTCAGAGAATTCAGCTTGAACTTAACATGAGGTCCGTATCAAAGCATCTTAATGTTCTTGAGAACATGGCTAAAAGTTCTCTTGACAGGTTTATAAACGAATTAAAAAATAGGGGCGTCAAAGAAGAAGATGCAAAGAACGAAGCCAGCATAATAGTTAATTCTTTTATGATATCTCCCACAGATCTTGATCCTCACGGGATAATAGAAAAGCTTGACCAGCTAGTAAAAACATATGAGAAATTTTTCATAACAAGGCTAAAAACGCTGGTTCAGGCCGATGACGTTCAGATCAAGAACCTGAGCGGTTTGGCTGAAAGTGCTCTGGCTTTGAACGAGATTTACAAGTATGCCAGACACCAGTACCTTTCTGCAAAAAACTACCACGATTATTACTCGCTTATAATGCTACAGGTGATGCTTCCTTTTATAATGGAAGAAGCAGAAGCGTATTATGCTAGCCTTGATCCTATAATAAACGGGAAAAGTATAGGAGATGCTCTCGGACCGCTTGTTGCTGTGCAGCTTGCAAACGGTGCACAGTTTAAAGAAATTGAAGAAGATACAGAAATAGCAGAAATAGACTATAAGGGAAGAAAGGTGCTGATTCTAAAGGCCAAAGGTCCAGGCTCTACTGTCGGAAGACCAGGAGATGCGGTAAAAAAGGTAATTGAAAACTTTAAGCCTAAAATCATAATAACTGTAGACGCAGGCCTGAAGCTAGAAGGGGAAGAAACAGGAGAAACTATCGAGGGATTTGGCGTAGCCATGGGAGGACCCGGAAACGACAGGTTCAAGATAGAGGAAAGTGCCACACAGTATAATGTTCCAATTCATGCTTTTATAGTCAAGATGTCCTTAAAAGAAGCTGTAGGTGAAATGAACGATAACGTAAGGAGGGCTGCGCTTCAAGCTGTTGAAAAGGTAAAATCCCTTATGGAAGAAAAAACCTCAGAAGGAGATAGCGTTCTTGTTGTTGGCGTGGGAAACACCATAGGCGTTCCATAAAAATTTTTAAAAACAAAAGATTTTAAACCTCCTTGAATTTTATTTAATCATGAGCTCAGCTGAAGATATGCTTGAAATTTATGAAAGATGGCACTCAATGTTTTTGCCCATAGATGTCAAATTTGATGTAAACAGCTCTGGCAAAGTTTTTGGATGCGGTTATGGTGCATCTCTGATACCTCTGCTCATATCAGGGCTTTTTTATGGAGAGGATAAGATTTCGTGTTTAAAACCAGGCGAGATGCCAAGTGAAAAGCATAGAGGTGAAACATTAGTGGTAGTAAGTCATTCTGGAGAAACGGTTGAAACTTTAGAATGTGCCAGGAGAGCGCTCCAGTTAGGTATGAAAGTATACGCAGTTACTGGCGGTGGGAGGCTAGAAGAATTTGCCATCAAAGAAAAAATTAATTATGTGAAGATAAATAAAGAAAAAAGCACAAGGTTGGGCTTTCCGTACATAATGTCAGGGCTTGTTCCACTGCTGGATAAAATATTGAACCAAAAAATGACAGAAAATATAGGATTATACTTTAATAAGCTCTCAGAAAAAGAAGAAGCTCTTGGCGAACAGGCCAGAAAAATAGCTGATTTTTTGAAAAATTCATTCTTGGCCGGCGTTTACTACTCAAACGGCGCTGAAGCACACGCTTTAAGGTTCAGGTACCTTCTGAGCGAAAACGCAAAACTTCATGCTGTTTATGAGAACATAATGGAGGTTGCGCATAACGGCATAACCGCATGGGAAATGTATTACAACATGCCTATCATGATGATTGGTTCAACAGACGATGACAAACTGGTTTCAGAAAGGTTTAAAGTTATTTCAGAAGCTCTGCAAGGATTAGGACATAGGGTTTATGAAATGAATATAGGCAAAAACGATGATATTATAGACAAGTTGTTCGTTATCGATGTGTCAACGATTTTTCTTTCGATCTACAGAAACGTCAACCCTTTTATTACAAGAACTCAGGAGACCGTCAGGAGAAAGGTCGGTCTGAATTATGGGTAACAAGAAAAGGGGTTATGACTGGGAAGATAAGGTCGTCAAAATTTTTATAAAAAAAGGCTGGAAAGCTATTAGGCTCGGAAGCCCATCAGTGCACCTTCCAGATGTTTTAGCAATAAACGATCAAAAAAACATGATCGTGGCTGTAGAAGCAAAGGCTTCTAAAGACGATAAAATATACGTCCCATTAGCCGAAATAACCAGACTTTTTAATTTTCTTGAAATGTTTGGCGCTTATAAAAGAAAAGAAGCTGTGCTGGCTATTAAGTTCTTGAAGGTTAAAGGAAAAAAGATGCGTGAAGAGTTTTATAGGCTGAATTGCATACCGGAAAGAAGCCTTTCTTTCAGCAGGAATTCTGAAGTTAACATAAAATGTCTTTCAAGATGGTAGGAAAGGTTAGCTCTGAAAAAGTTTTTATCGATTGATTTGCTTTGTTAAAAATATGAGAGCTTATATACTCGCTGGAGGGCTGGGCACGAGGCTGTATCCGTACAGCCTTATTCTTCCAAAACCCCTCCTTACGTTGGGTTCAAAAACGGTAATAGAGCACATTCTTGACTGGTTAACAACCTATGATTTTGAAGAAATAATAATAGCTATAAGCGGAAGAAAGTGGGCATACGACCTTGTGCTTAAAGACAGCTATAAAGGAACAAAGATAAAGGTAAACAGTTCAGAAAAGCCTCTGGGAACAGCAGGACAGCTAAAGTGGGTTGCTAAGGATGAGCTTGATACATTTTTTGTAAGCTATTCTGATTCGCTCATAAATGCTAACATTGAAGATGTTATAAGAACTCATAAGAAAAACTCAGCCGTGGTAACTGTTCTTACGGCCAAAATAAAAGAAAAGCTAAGATACGGGGTTATAGATGAAGATAAGGGGTTGATGAAAGAATGGAAAGAAAAACCAGAGCTGTACTACAGGGTTGCCGCAGGCGCTTTTGTGTTTGAACCCGAATTTTTAAGATACATACCCGACCAAAAATATGGGATGAATAACGCAGTAATGAATGCAATAAATGCCAAAGAAAAGGTTCTGGTTTATGACGTTGAATCTTTTGTTGACGTTGGAAACGTAAGTTCTTATAAAAAAGCGGCTTTTGAATTTGCTGAAAAATTTGGGGAGATTCCTTGAAGTTAAAATATGCAGTTTATGAAGAGGCTTATCCGGACGGGTTTTATCCATTTTCTCTCATAAAACCGTCTTCTTTTATTATATACAGATATAGAAAATTAATAGAATGGATAAAGGAAGAGGTTGGAGAAATCGAAGGGTTTATAGCCCCTGAATATATAATGGACTCCTACGAGCTTAAAAAGGCCAAAAACTATGATGTCCTAATAAACTCAAGAATTAAGCCAGAACTTATCAGAGAGGCTCTCGATCAGCTAAAGGATGGAGAATCTTTATGGGAAAACAGTACGCTTGTAGCTTTAAAAGGATCTGTAAAAAATTCAATCAAAAAGGAAGTTAAAGGTTTTCTTTTTAACGGTTCATGGGAAATTACAAGTTCCCTTTTCAGTCCACCTTTTAAAAAAAGTTCGATAGAGGGCGAATTAAACAAACTTTCTATAATAGATGATTCGAAAGGTCCAGTTATTGTTGAAAAAGGGGCTAGGATTGAAGCCATGACAGTGATCTATGGTCCAGCCTATATTTCAGCCGGTTCTGTAATTTCTTTTGCAAAGATCACCGCATCTTATATAGGAAAAAATTGCAGAATAGGTGGCGAGCTGGAAAGATCAATAATCGAAGATTTTGCAAACAAGGTACATTTCGGGTTTGTAGGGGACAGTTATATAGGCAGTCATTCAAATTTAGGAGCAGGAACCACTACAAGCAATTTAAAAAATACTTATGGAACAGTTAGAGTTTTTAATGGCAGGAAAAAAGTTGATACCGGCAAAATAAAGGTAGGAGCTTTTATCGGTGATTTTGTAAGAACCTCTATAAATACTTCAATAATGAGCGGTAAGACTGTAGGACCGTTTTCCCACGTATCAGGAATTGTTGACAGTGATATAGTGCCTTTTTCATTTTATGGCGTACCAATGGATCTGACAAAGATTATAGAGCAAACAAAAAGATATCTTGTAAATAAGAGCACTGGTATAAAATCTCACATTGAGGAATTAATAAATGAAGCATACAAGGCTTTTACTGAAAACAAAGCTTAAGATTATAAATTAGAAGTGCTGTGTTGAATAAATGTTATAAAGCGCGGCTGCTTTCGTTATTTTATGTGCCAAGAAAACAGCCGCAATAATGATAACAAAAGATTGGATAATAAGTTTGTCGACAAGGGATTGGACAAAGTACAACGAACGGCTGGTTGTCAGGGGAGAATTCTTACTTCCTGTTGAAATGTTTTAGAACTGGGACAAAGGGCTTGAGACAATGAACAAAGGAAGTTCGGGAAAGACATTAAGTCCAGAACTGTGATAGGTCTCCTAACGTAAGCTATGCAAAAATTTTGGGCCTATGATGAAAAAGAGGTTTTAGAGAATTATTAAACAGAGCACTGGAATTGCCTCTTGCTGATTCCAAGCATGTCAGCAGCCTGTTTCCTCGTTATCCTCATCCTTCTGGCGCTAAAGTCCTCGCTACAGCAAAGTACCTCTGCTTTACATATTCTTCCTCACTGTTTATTAGCTGTGTGTATCATTAAGATACACATTCTCTCGCATGATGGTTATCATCGATATCACCTCCATGCGTCGAGGGGTGACATATGTCTATTGGTTTACCATATTATATGTATCAAAGCAGTGCAAACAGATTTTTATAAATTGGAATAAGCTTCGTTTATTTTTTTCTTAAATTTATCATAAAGTCTGGGATTCCTTAATACTGCAGCTGGATGATAATCTACTATTACTTTTGCTCCCATAAATTTATATTCCTTTTCAAATGCTACATTGATCTTTTCTTCTCCTGTTAAAAATTTGCTAGCAGTAGAACCCAGAGCTATTATAACTTTTGGTTTTACGATCTTTATTTCTTCTAAGAGAAACTTCGAGCATGCCTCTATTTCGTCTTTTTTTGGTTTCCTGTTGTTAGGAGGCCGATGCTTTATAACGTTTGTAATGTATACTTTTATTAAATTAGAACTTATTGTATTTCTGAGCAGCTTTCCGGCTCTACCTACAAACGGTTTACCGGCTTTATCTTCTTCCCTTCCTGGAGCTTCGCCTATTATCATAATTTTTGCGTCTTGAGGTCCTTCCCCTAAAACTGCCTGTGTAGCACATTGCCATAGGTTACAGCTTTTGCAACTTTTTATTTCCTGGTAAAGTTCTTCTAATTGCATCATATTTCCAGTTCCAAAAGATCTTTTGCAATTATTGTTTCTTTAAATATTTTTACGGCTTCTGCTTTCATTTTTGCTGTTTGATTTGATATTGAAGGAGGTATATGTGTAAGTAATAGCTTTTTAACGTTTGCCTGTAAAGCTTCATTCGCAGCCTGTCTTGCTGAACTGTGACCTACACTGTTAAGGTATTCTTCGTTCTCAGCAAAACCGGTAGATTCATGAATTAATAATGAGGCTTTTTTACACAGCCTGACAATACGTTCGTTGGGTGATGTGTCACCTGTGTAGCACAGAGAACCCAATCTATAAGCAACGTCCTGAACAGAATGTTTTCCGCTCTCTGTATTTAATTTTAAACTGCCCAGTTCAATGTTTTTCCCGGGCTCAATTTCTATGTATTGAACATCAAATCGCATAAAAGTTCTCGGGGTGTTCGCGAATTTTATCAAAGAATCAAAAGCGTCTTTGACACCCTTTGGTCCTATCACAGTAACAGGTTCTGTCCTACCGTAGTAAGACATGCCCCAGAAAAAGGCGCCGATATCAAAAAAGTGGTCTCCATGCAGATGAGATATTAAAAAATATTTTATTTTTAAAGGGTTTCCCCCGTATTTTAAAAAATTTTTATAAGAACCAGGCCCCGCATCAATTACAATTTCGGAGTTCACAAGGTATGAAGAGCATGCCCTGTTAGCGCTTTCAGCTGAACCGCTGCTTCCTAAAACGACTATCTTCATCAACATTTCCTAAAATAATTTGACATAAAAGCTTACCTTGGGAAAATGAAAATATGGAATGCTGTCCTTATCAAATTTATTATTAATAAATATTATGTAACTGGGGCATCATGAAACCTCAGTTACAGCTAATAGCAGTTACAGTATTTAAAATAAACTAAAGAAAGCTCAAGTATTTATGAGCAATTTTCAAAGGAATTGGGAAAACAAAAAAGATGAAAGCATAGGTGATAAGATTAAAACCGCAGTTAAATCTGATGAGCCTCTTAAGAGAAAACTCGAACAAGCAATAAGGCTTATTCAGATCCAGATAGCTAAGCTAGACGGAACGGCATCAAAACTAAAAGAAAAAGATCAGAAATACTTTGAAAAGGTTGTCTCATATTTACAGAAACACGATAACGAAAGGGCAAACATATATGCAACCGAGCTGGCTGAAATCAGAAAGATGTACAAAATGCTTACTCAGGCAAAACTTGCGCTAGAACAGATTTCAACAAGGCTCTCTACCGCGACTGAATTAGGAGATGTGGTGGCTGTTCTTGACCCCGCTATGAAGGTGCTGACTAGCATAAGAAGGGGCGTCAGCAATGTAATGCCAGCTGCTGAGGACGAATTGGGAGAAATATCAACGCTGTTAAACAACATAATGGTAGACGCTGGACAGATTTCAAGTTCAGGTATTAGCTTCGAACCGACCAACGATGAAGCTGAAAGCATACTATCGCAGGCGTCAGCTGTAGCAGAGGCAAGGATGAAACAGACGCTGCCTGATATAAGCGGCCTGGGTCTGGGTGCAGAAGGATCTAAACAGTAAGCTTTAAGCAAAAATTTTTAATCCAGTCAAAATTTTTTTCTAAAATTATCTTGTTTTTAAAAGAGCATATTTCATCCTTTAGTTCATCTAAATCAAGAAAGATGTTACAGCTCTGCATTTCCTCGGTAAAACTCTGAACGTTTTCTAAAAAGTCCATGTAGCTTTTAATCTGTATCAGACCGGGCTTAACACGTGGTCCCCCAAGCACCAAAAGGTTTTTTATAAAATTGGGGGAGGAAAGAGTGAAAAGGTTAGAAACAGTAATGGGACCCTCTGTTCCAAATAAGTTTTTCATAACACTCATCATTTTACAGAGCCTTTCCGATGCTTTTTTATAATCTAAAACGTTTTTATTCAGCTTAACTAGCGAAAATCCAAGATCTGTAAGCACTAGCTTATCCATAGCAGAATGCATCTTTGTAATTTGAGGGATCTTTTTTTCGACCATTTTTGTTATAATTTCTGCGTTTATATCTTGATTCGGCAGCTTTGCTGTTTCAGAAGCAGCTTCGATTATTCTGTTTTCTAGGTAAAGCGGAAACTTTTCAGGAGCGTTTCTTTCACTTATTGGCGTTATTTTTGAAGGCCTGGGTTTTAAGCCTTTAATTAATTCTCTTGTTTTTTCGATGAAGTCGTGATCTAATTGTAAAGGATCTAAAATAAAACAGTGATAACCCAAGTACTTTATTGCTCTTTTCTTTAGCTCACTTATTTTTGAATTGGTAAAACAAAATGCCGCGCTACCTATTATAAAATCAACCTTAACGCTAAAAGAAGTGGTTATCCAGAACGTTTTTTCAACCTGAACTTCATAATTTTCTTTTACCCCCTTAGTAAACTCTTCCAGAATTTCTGTATGTTCTCCGCTCCAGTTCAATTTAGACAAGCCCCTTATATCTTTTTTACCATTCTGTTTATATTTATTTTTTATAAATGTTACAGCTATAGGATGTCAAAACAGAACGATAAAACGTCGTTAAAAATGAAGCTGGAAGCGGCGCTGTTAGCTTCAGGAAGGCCCGTTTATATAGAAGAGCTTTCTAATATTTTAAAA
>ERZ1669247.330-NODE-330-length-17032-cov-4.836661_pt1 | contig 17032 bp, 32 predicted proteins | sample MGYA00579297_ERZ1669247 | MGnify/ENA primary metagenome ERZ1669247 (study PRJEB41166, sample SAMN08046056) | hot springs metagenome | biome: hot spring; feature: acid hot spring; material: thermophilic sediment; isolation source: thermophilic sediment from acid...
TGTCTTCAAAATAACCGTTATTAGTCCATATAATTTTTCATTATTTATAATATAACTGCATATATTCATTTAAATCAAACTCCTTGAAAATTCCATATATAAGCAGTATGTTCATTTGGTGTTACCATTTTGACAAAATAATATTCTCTGTATTTTCTTGCCGTAGATACTTGAAATTCCCAATAGGCTTTATTAGAATAAGTTCTGTATTTATCAACCGTCATAATCAGGTCATCTATGGCTTCCACCCACATAGTAAACCCCCATTCATACGAATGAAGGCCTGTATTCAAAATGACCGTTATCAGTCCGTATAATTTTTCATTGTTTATAATATAATTGCAGATATTCATTTAAATCAATCCCCTTTAAGTCCCCATATATAAAGAATGTGTTCACTTGGTGTTATCCTTTTAACAAAATAGTATAATTTATAATCTCTTCCAGTAACTACTTGAAGTCTCCAATAGGCTTTATTAGAATAAGTATAGTATTTATCAACTGTCATAATCATGGAATCTATAGCGTCTGTCCACATAGTAAACCCGTATGGATATAAATTAAGGCGTGTCTTCAAAATAACTATTATCAGCCCGTATAAGATTTTATTATTTTTAATTAAATTACAGAGATTCATTTAAATCGTCTCGATAGGTGATATGAAGTATATGTATAATTTCTTGGCGTAGTTCGATTTGTAGAAGAAATATTCCGAATAATCCACAGTTTGTTTTTCTGCACGGGCTTCAAAATCTGAATACTCTACTACTTGAATCAAAGTGGGAATCTCGATCTTTTCGAAAACGAGATTTATATAGTAGTTATTGAGTGCTGTCTGTGCGACTGCATCAGTTGATCTAATATAATTAAAACTCTTTATTTTCAGGTTGGCCATTACCGCTCCATATAAGATTTCATTATTTATAATGAAATTGCAGATATTCATTCTACCCTCCATATATTGATCTCTCTTCCCTTTTTATTAAGCGATCTTTCGAAGAAATACATGTCCCCCATGATCTGTGAAGAGCGTATTGGTGGAGACTGCCAATTTCTCTTATTAATTGAAGGCAGAGCATAATTGTTATTAGCATCGTAGTTTATTAATTTTAGTGTTAAATAGGTATCCTCTATAATTGCCCATATATCGAACTCATAGGAGGCAAATGGCTTGACCTTTCTTATATTGAATATTTTCACGAGCCTATAATTTTCTATATTGGTAAGAATCATTCCATACAAAATACCGTTGTTTTTTATGTAGTCACATAGGTTCATTTAAACCACGTTGATAAATTCTATGGACTCCATACATTGAACGTATTATAATAATATGGAGAGGTTGATTCAAAGAATGGATAGAACTGATCCATATTCTTTTCATGTCTTATATATACTACTGCAGTTATATAAACCCTATCGAAGTCCATTTTGTATTTTTCTAATCTAAGCCTCATGATATTATGATTATCTGCCTCTATCCTAAAATATTCTTTGTCATGACCAAAATCAATCTTCATATTTAGATCAAGAATTATCAATCCATAAAGATTTTTGTTATTTTTTAGGTAATTACACATGTTCATTTTACCACCTCATGAAGTTCTACGGGATTCCCATACGTCCAAAGCATAATGATATGGATATACTGGATCGTGCATTTCAAAGAACGGGATCATATTTTTTTCACGCACTAATACTGAAATACCAACCTCATAAGAATCTGAATCATAGTATACGCTGTGTTTTCCTAATTTAAGTTTCATCGCATTGTAACCATCTATCTCTATTGTTAATAGTGCTTCAAAAAAATCAATCTTCATTTTTACATTTACTATTATCAGCCCGTATATATTTTCGTTGTTTTTTATGTAGTCGCATATATTCATTTCATCACCTTTAATTAATCCATTTCCATATTTCTACATTATCGTATGATGGAGCAGAACCTTTATAGAAACAACTCATCTTATGTTCATGCCCTATGGTTACCTCACACACAAGATAAGCATTATAAGGGTCATAACTGTATTTATCAAATCTGAACCACAAGACATCGTTACTGACCGCCCACATTGAAAATTTTTTGAATTCTGGAATATAATCACTCTGCATATTTAGATTAATTAATGTTAGGCCATATATAATTCCGTTGTTTTTTATGTAATTAAGCAGATTCATATACAGAACCCCGTATTATAGATAAACCCACAAATCCAATTCATCATTAAACGGCCCAGTTCTTTTAAAAAAGAAATCCATCTTATCACCTGCTGTATATGAACGGCTCTGAATGTAAATCTTATCTGGATCGAAATTGAATTTATGAATGCTAATCAACATAATATTGTCACTATCCATTTCCATTAAAAATTCTTGGGTTTTGGAAATATAACGGCTCTTTGTGTTTAGATTAACTACTATCAACCCGTATAATGTTTCGTTATTTTTTAGATAATTACACAGGTTCATATTTATCATTCATTTGAATTCAACCACATATTAATATATATTCCGTGAGAAGAGAACTCCAGATAATTTATACTATTATAGAACCACCATGTGGATATGTAATCGTAATGGAACGTGTATGCAAAATATTCTGGAATGTCATTACTCCAAGGCATAAATATGTGTAGCAACGGGTTATCCCAATAAGTCCTAAAGTGAGATTTACCCGCATTTACTACACTTATGAGCCCGATAATGAATAAATTCCTTTTGTAATCACAAAATTTCAATTATATTCCCGCTCCTGCCATATGGAAATTTGCTTATCAGAATAATTGAATTTTACAACGTCCATGATGTTCTCAAAATACCAATGTGCTAATATGGCATTATCATGGAGTTCAAAGGTAATTTGTTTTTCCCATCTTTCATGTGTAGGTTTAGAAAACAGAATCATTCCACGCTCCATCGATTGATATTTCCTTATATACCAGAATCCTCCCGTGTCCGATACAATCATAAGCCCCATAATCAATAAATTATTGCGATAATCAATCATATTCATACGCCAATCACCCCGTTGAAACATTTTATTCCTGTGACCAAATTTTCAACCCCTCGCCGATTCTTGGGTCTTTCACGAAAATAGTCCCGTAATCCCATAAGAAGTTTACTTCGTTGTTGTAAAATATGAATCCATTACGTAAGGCTGTTTTCCATACTAATACCACTCCAATAAATTTACAATGAGAATCTTCACGTTTCACACCAATAATGACATCTACACTTGAAAAATCATGAATTATGGCTTCTGATCCGTGGAGGTGAAAACTCATAGTATATTCTTTATGAGCGGAACGTAGCAATCTGGCAATATAGAAGTCTTTCTCCCCCGTTTCCAAGTCCATGAGGCCAAAGAGCATATTCAAATTTTCCTCAAAATTTATTATATCCACGAAGTCCAGCCTCCATCAAATTAAAATAATTATGTTGTATTTATATATGCTGATCGACGATATCATTCCCATATCACAACTTCTGTATCGAAACTCATTATACGTTTACGGTAAATTCCATCGGGTTCTTTGAAATAATACCTATACCAGTTATACAGTCTAAAACTATCTACAAATCGGTTTATTTCTACGCATAATGCTCCAATTTTAATTGTTATTGTTTTCTTCTTTCTTTTCTCTTTCTCCTCCTCTATTATCAACTGTCCGAGTAATTCGTTATTATCCAATATCCCCATGTCAAAATGAAAATATAGACTAACGTCCACATAATCTGAATATTCGAGTCTTTGCTTGGAAAATCCTCTCTTTCCAGCCCCCATACTTGAAATATTGAAGAGAATCATCGTATTCATCAGGTAACTGTCTATATTAATCATAACCGCTTTTAAATAAATGATATATTTATTATTCTATTTAATAAAAAGCGTAATTTGTGCATCAAATAGAAGGAGAGATTATTCTTATTATCTACCTTCACATAAATGCTATATTCAACCTCTGTGACTTTTCCAGTATCGAAATGAATTAGGATTATACTATTACCAAAATCAAGAAGTGCGAAAAGAGTTTCTTTTCCTATTTTTCCTATCTTGACTAAATCTTTAGGGTTAATCGGCAATAGGAGTGTTTGGGTGAAATAATGCATGGAGATCACATTTCGAGAATATTTATCTAATTTCATATAAATTAAATATGGTATCCATATTTAAATATTCCATATGTGGCACTATAAATTTTGAAAATTACGAAAATCTTTATATAAATACTACATGTATTATGGAGATCATTGAAGAGGGATCGGGATGGACATTGATAATTGCCTGTGCAATTATACTATTATTTCTCTGATGAGTGGAGTAATAGAGAGCGTGCAAATGCCAAAAATAAATTACTCTGATAGAGAGAATCAAGAGTATAAGGATGAATACGATAGAGAATATGAAAGGACATTGGAAAGAGAATATCGAGAACTTGTGAACGCAGTATATAAAGACATTATCAACGAAAACCCAGATATCGATGAGAATGAACTCAACGACACGGTGCAAAGCATAGTTGATTCAGAATGGCCTCTAATTTTAGAAGATATAAAAAATTCATTTGAGGAAAAATACAATAAAGAGATTAACGGAATTTCGAGATGGATATTAGAATACTTCAGCATAGAGTTTAAAACACCATCGATGCTTACAGAGGTATCATTTAATGAAGGGGATTATGAATCTGAACTGGAACTCGACAGCGTAGAGATAGAGGTTAAAATGCAAACTGCCCAGACCATCATAGAACTTACTCATGAGGGATGGGCAATAGGCCCGCTCCTTATAATCGATCTACCTTAAATACTACAGCAACTTTTTTATTTAGGTATATTTTATATAATGGTGGAGAGTTTAGACCTATGCAAATATTCCATGAACATAGAGATACTGCTATGCGGGATATTTGCAATAAAGCCTGAAGTGGAGGTCTATCGCACAAAGCATTTTGAGACCTTTGGAATTGAAACCTTCATTGGAAGTGATTATTATTCCGATGATTCAGTCCATTTGATTAAACACTTGGGTAGGCATGAGGACACCATGATTACTTCAGTTAGAAAAATTATGTATGCCAGCCACATGGCGGATGCTGGCTATTTAGAAATTACAATGTGAATTTCAAAACCTGCCCAAATGGAGGCGTCTTTGTGCTATCTGGAGTCAGTAGCCATAGAACATCATATGGCGGTGCTTTCTCTGGATAATCACCGTCACCATCTGTGAAGAATATGAATACATCTGGCGGTGGGTTCATTCTGTTCACAAGTTCAAAAGCAGGCCTGAAGTCAGTTCCTCCACCTTCTGGAGTGTGCTGGGCTATTTCATTTACCGTTGGTAGAGGAGGAATCTTTACTGCCCACACAACATCAGCAGTTGTGAGCATGAACACTCCTGAATACCCTACCTGCTGAAGAATGGCGTTGAACAGGGCGAATATATTGCTCATGAAGACCCCAATTTCAACTTCCCCGATAGAACCTGACACATCTATGGCGATGGCAACCCTTATTGAACGTGACTTCAATCTCGGCAAGTATGTGTTATGAATATTTCTTGGCAATACATCTTCTGGATAATACAGCGGTTTTGGAGGTATCCACGTATAATCACCAGCAACGAGGCTCTTCAGATACCTCTGGAGTATGGTATTCCATGGCAATGCTGTTGTCATGTTGAGTGCTTTCATTATTCTTTCTACCGATATATTGTTGTTAATTTCTGAGGAATGATTCTCCTGATATTTCCTAACTGATTCTCTGAGTTTCCCCAATACCTCGTCTTCGGTTTCATCATGCGGGTTAGGTATCACATCCTTGCCGTCGAAATCACTATTTATCGGTTGTCCTCCTTTACCTGAGTCTAACTCACTACTGACTGGCTTTCCTTTTCCTTTACCTGATTTCACTTCTTTTAACAGAATCCTGTAAATGCTATCGGTATCCATGTCTAACAGAGATTTATCAATGAGCGTTATTACCTGATTCCTTTTATCTGGTGGGGGGTTAATGAATTCCTTGAGAGGCAGAGGTTTCCCCAAGAATGGAAGATTTGGCAGGTCTATGTAGTGAAGGGCGTTATTTATTACGTAGTCACCAGCAACATTGTAAAGGTAATTGTCCTTTCCTGTTGATCTCCAAGGATGCCTAAGTAAAATGTGATTCAATTCGTGAGCAATCACAAAAGCCTGTTGCTCTGGAGTGAAATTGGGAAATTCTGGCCCGATGTAGATTTTCTCTCCATCGGTGGCCATCACACCTTCCTTCATTGATTCCAGTTTCACATTTGATAGAAAGTCCTGAAACATTGCGTATGCTGGGGACTGCAGAATAAGAAAGGCTAATGCACTATGGTATCTCTTTGATAACTCTTCGCTTATCATATTCAGCAGGGTTCTATCTGTCCTGTTATGCTTACTGGATTCCCTTCATTATCGTATAATTTGAGGTTTTTGAGGTCAAATTTGTTTCCATTCTTCAATGCAAGGAGCATATTGACGATAGACTGCCTCATTTCCTTCTGCTTTATATTGGAAGATTTGGCCCATGTGACGTTGAAGAATTCCAGTTCAGCCTGAAGCAATGTATCGGTTAGTTCCTGATCCGCACCTACGAATACTATCAATGCCCAGAATTCTGGAGTCTGGAGAATGCTGAGGAATTCATCTGCTCTCTTGTATGTTGTCATTAGAGATGCGATATCCCTTATGAGTTTGTTCAATACCTGTTTCAATGCCGTATCCTCGATATAGATTTGGCCGTCTGGTGTGAAAGCAAGTCCACCTTTTAGGCTTGTCTTTACCGTATATTTCCCGACCGTCAGTTGTCTCGATTGATCTGGCACGTAGTATTTTTCCTTTACCTTGTTGTAGATGTATTTTATCGAGGCGTTAATCCCGTCTATTATGACCGATCTATATTTCCCGAAATCTTCGGGTCTTACCTCAACTGGATTTCCATTCTCCTTTATCACTATCAAATGCATTACAGATTACCTCCCAAATCATATTCTAAACTGGCAGATTTATTTCCTTTTTCCTCCTCCTTCTTAGCCCTATACCATTCGTTGAATACGACACCTACCGCAACCCCAAGGCTTCCTATGAAGTCTTCCTTCGTATCGAGACCGAGATTAATCAGTTTACTCACTCTTTCCCATGATCTTGGCGTTGCCCTTCCAAGTGCTGGTTCTGTTGGATTAATGCAATACCATCTCTGTGGCTTATAACGATAATCTGGGTTTGGCTCTGTATCCCTCGCATACTCTGCGTATTCAATCACGTATCTGTTTAAATTGTTCGCCTTTGCCCATTTAATCCAGTCATCTATGTTTGGCTCAATGAGATATATTTCGAATCTATTCGCTAACGGCAATCCCATCTGTGTAACTCCCTGAAAATCTGATACCCTGTTCCCAGCACCGATTCTGAGTGCATGGGTGATATCTATTGAGCCCAATCTTCCCTCCAATATCAGCCTGTAAAAGGCTGATTGTGTGGTTGATGGGGCCATGTTCAACTCATCAAAGAAATACACCTTCGTTCTCTTCTCTTCGTCCATGAACCTTTCATCTGGATACCATTGAGTTGTTTTTCTTTGCACATTTGGATATGGCATTCCCTGAATCTGTGTCGGATCCATTGTCGAAGCGATATATGTCTCCACATTGACATGGTATTTCTTTGCCAATGATTCAACTATCTGGCTTTTTCCAATCCCGGGCGGGCCAAATATGAAGATAGGCAATAGTCGGGTTAGTTGTGCAGGATCAGAGGCGTTAATCAATGCTCTGAATATTATATCCAATCTTTTTTCCAATTGGCTTGGCGTTATTTTTGGTGAGTTCTTTGTTATTGGGTCTGCATCCCATAGGTCTCCCGCACAACCAGAAAATTGCTTTGAGAGACCTACTTTTTCTGGAGGAAGTGGCATAGTTATTATATATTCTTCACTAATATATTATTTTCGCTTTCCTTTTTTCTCCAGTTTTGCACCCTTATATCCTAACTCCTGAATTATTCTCATGGCTTCAGAGATATTCTCTGCATATATGGGCACACGGTGTTTGATGTATTCGTCAGAGATTGGATTGTATGATTCATATACAAATACATATCGCTTATTCTTCTTCACCATTTAATCACCTTCCACACGTCTTTTTTATTTTCAAAGAACCTTCAAATACTTGCCAGCGATTTTGATAGGAATGCACATTCCCCTGCCATTGATATCGAGGAGATATGCCCATTCACTAATAGCGTATATCCTTGCTGTGGTATTAGGTAGAATTCCACGTAATTTTCGTGTAAATACCACGTTATCCCCCACTTTGAATGTCTTCATTTTTATCTCCTCCTTCCCAATTGTTCAATCAATGATAATACAGAATCAAGCATCTCACTTACGATGTAATGTTTCCTTGCCTCAAGTTCTTCCCTCTTCTCCTTCAGAATCAACCTCTCCTCGATTATCTTCTCCCTTTTTGCTTTCCTCTTTCTAATGTATCTGGAAATAGGGTTCATTTTCAATCATGCCTCCTATAAATTTAAAAAATAATATTATTATCCGTAATGAAAAAGTTTATTAGTTGGAACGGATACCAACTTTTTGTTAAGAATATTTCGGGCAATTGAACATGCACTTTATGGAGACGAATGTTCTCGATTATATCTTTAAATTTCTGTTCAATTGTTGTTTTGTCCTGTGTTTCCATTAATTTCGGAAGCCATTGGGATATTTCATATTCATACGGTAGAAGGTTTGTTATGAATATTCCCTCACCAACGAGAGTAAACCATTCATATTCAAATGTATATCGTCTGAAAATACTTACTGCAATGTATTTTGACAGATACGATATCTCTGGTGTTTGATTGTTTAATACAACTAAAAATTTGCGGTTATAATTCTGCATAAATGATGTGTAAAACTGCGAATATTTATATTCGGCATAAATCTGTGTTATGGGTTTATAGCCGTATATTTCGAATAGTTTCTCTATCTCGGGTAGTGTTGTTAATAATACTGGCTTATTCTCCTCAAAGTAACGTTGTCTCTGGCGGTTGAATTTCTCTTCCATTTCCTTCGTCTGTGATTTTGTCTGTTGAGATTGTTGCTCTTGGTTACTTTGTTTATTTATTTTATTAAAGACTTTCCACATTTCGATCATCCCCATTCTGTTTTGCCCCAATTCACCTGCACCGTTATAATCAGAAATCCCGTATATCTGAACGGAGAATAGCAATTATTAACTTCTATCACGTTCATATTTCAATCATCTCTCTTAATATTTCCTCGATGCTTTGATATTCCCTTCCACAGTTCCTGCATCTGTATGTTATAGTGTAATCGTCGCTTAACGGTTCAGGCTTATACATTATTTGCCAATCTCCGCAATCTCCACATTTACAACAAAGCGATATTTTTTCCATTTCAATCACCCCTTACCATTATCTGCCTGAAATCTTCCTTTAATTTACTTCTCTTTTTCAATATTTCAGGGTCTGTTGGGAGGTATAGGCCCTCCTCGTTGAGTTTCCTTCTCATTCTCGTAACAGTCTCGAGTGAGATTCTGGAGAGCCTTTCCCATGTAACGTAAGGTATGTCTATACCCTCAAAAATTCTCAGATATAGAAATTCCAGAAGAGTATCGGAATTCCTTGCACTCGGATAATGCTCAAGTATCCATGCAACTCTTTCTTTCGTTTGCTTCAGTTTCTCTGCCAGTTCCATGTTGTAAGCGTATTCCATTATTTGATCACCTCCTTGAAATCTCTGAGCCTGAGGATCACCAGATCGTTCTTCCTTCCCTTTTCATGGATCACAATTAGCGGGATTTTGTTCTCCTGCTTTGCGTTCTTGATCGTTTCTTCGATAACCTTGTAGAACGGTATCCTCTTTCTCTCCTTGATCTCCACGTAAAACCTATCGTGGATCACGTCCCCAGATGTGACCTTCGAATTTGACCCGCTCAGGGAATTCCTCTGCCCTCCCAGTTCCTTCGCAATTCTCCGCTCGGTTCTCTTCCAGAGTTTATCCATACTTACCAGACCCTCTGCGGTTTCTTCTTATCCTCTATGAAATACTGATACACCCTCATAGTTTCCTCTTGAACTCGTAATAGTTCGTGTCCTTCCTCGCTATCTTCTCGTTCATCTCACGGATTATCTGGTCTGCTTCCTGCGATGTGAGTTTATCTCCCTCCCCCTCTATCACTACCGCCTTGAACTTGCTTGCGAGGTCTTTGATGTAATCCAGTTGCTTCTGGGATGCCTTGTTGTTCACAACCTTATACGGTTGCACTTCGTCGTCCTCAAAAACGGATATCTCCTCCGCTGAGAGTTCTCCCCCTCCTATGAGTTTGGATATGACCCTGTTATAGGCTCTCGCATAGGCCAATGTCTCTACATTGTGGATTGTGTATGGGATTGCACTTTTCCCCTTCTTCTGTGCTATTTCATTTCTCATATCGAACTCCTTCTTCTCTGCTATTCCGATGTCCTCTTCCTTTCCCTGTATCCATGGGCAAGTTGCCGATACCCTGTATCTGACTATATAGTTTCCGTCCTGCGTTGTCTCCCTCACTACCTCTTCGATCTTTGTTGTTATTGAAAAAAACCTTGCGATCTTTGTCCAGCCCTTCTTCTTGATGTATGGATTTCCCTGAATTATAGCCATGTCGTCTCTGCTGATTATTCCCGTGCTTGGATTTTTCACTTTATTGAAGGCCTCCATGATCAATTTGGTGTCGTTGATCATTTTATCGATGTTCAACGGCATTTGAGTGTCCACTTTCTCGATATCAGTCATGTTTCTCTTCCCCTCTCTCATTCTTTACTGCCTTTAGTGCCTCGATATACTGGTCTAACAACTTTCTGATTAATACGGCAAAAGATATCCAGTTGTCCTCCTGTTTCAGAAAGTCATACTGATCCTTCCTTATTCTCACGTGCATTATCACATAATCCCCATTCTCTCTCCTTTTCAAGGATTTCACCCGCTAATAGAATATTTATATGCTATATAAATGTATCGCAGAGTATCTCTTTATATCTCTATTTACTGAAATAAATAAAAAAATTAAAGTTCAAAACGTTTCTCCTGCTTATCCAGCAGAGAGGCAAGACAAGCCTCATTATTGCGATATTTCAGCGATATATTCTTCCATTTGGCTATGATTTGCGGATCGGACACGTAAATGACGATCCTTCCTATATACTTCTTCTTTTGCTCTTGGGGAATCTTGGGTCTCCCTGATTTCCTCACATTATTTTTTTCATCAGTCATATTATCCCTTCATTATTTCCTTAATTCCCTTCCTAAACTCTGGGTCTGTCATATAAAGATATGTGAACTGATCCTTATTGACTAACCTATTGTGTTCGTCTGTGATGAATATCGGTTCTCCATTGGGTGCTGACTCCTTCATAACTACCGCTATATCCTTCTTTCCCCCCAACTCAAATTCCTTGAAATCAAATACCTTTGAAATCTCCCTCAAATCCCTCTGGTCAAGTTGAACCTTCTCGTATGGGTCTGGAGACCATTCCTTCGGCAGTTCAATGAGAGGATTGCCCGCAGTATCAGTATCTGCTGGAGGTGGTGCTGGAGGCTCTTTCTTCGGCTGTGGTGGAGGTAATGTTACCTCTGACTTCGGAATAGGTGCGTTCGCATGTTCAACTGGCTTAACTTCCGCTTTTGGGGGAGGACTAACCTCCCCCTGCTGTTTTTTTGGTGGCTGTGCAGGAATAAATGGCTTGTTCTCAGGTGGAGTGACTGGCGTCTGCTGTGCTATTCCGAGTATTGTCTGAGTGGATTCTATGATCGGTTCTGCAACTTCCTTTATATTGTTCACAATTTCCTTTATGTTCAATCCCTTGTCCTTGTTCTGACCGCTTCCAACTATAGTTCCCAGTTCTTGGAAGAAACTCTGCAAGTCCCTATAGTCGTCCATGGCCTTCCTCAACTGTTCGAGAATTGACATGTTTCTATTGACCTGCTCTACCTGATTCGCTGGTAGAGAGTTCTTCATTGCGTCAAATTTGGAAGCCAATTCGTCTATCTTGGCCTCGTAATATTGCTTGACCGCTTCCAGTTCCGCCTTGGCCTCCTCTTCCTTCTTCTGGTGTTCCATCTCCAGTTCGTTCTGTTTCATCTGCATAACAGCCTGCATGAAAGTCTGGAGCATTTCCTTTGTCTCCTTGTTAGTCTGGGTCATGATCTGAATAATGGTTTGCGTGTTCTGTGCCTGATTCGATATAAGCATCTCAATGAGTTTCTGGAAGTTGTCCTGATTGGAATTCGTGATTGGCTCTTCCTTGAATGCGTCTTTTACTGCCTTGTATAGAATGATCCATTCCATTGCCTCGGAGAAAGTTGAAGGCGATTTCTTGCCCATTGTTTCTATCAATGTTTCATATAGGCTCTTTGGTTTGCTTGGTTGTGTTGGCGTCTGTTCATCTGCCATTCTCAATTCCCTCCCTTTTCCATCTGCTCTATCATTTTATCCGTATTGTCATATAATTGTTGAAGTTCCACTATCATTGCTGTGAGGTCTGGCATTATGCCAGATATGGCTGGGTTTCTCTTTGCAAGTTCAAAGAGGACTGAGATTATTTCTATCGCCTTTTCTTTTGATTCAATATATTTATAGAGAAGCATGTTCTTCTCATATTGAACCTGCCCGAGTTTCATGCTGAGGCTCTGAACTAATGAATCCTTGTTTTCGAGCCCCATCAGGATGTATGAATCGATGTATTTGATAACCTGCCTTGTGGTCTCGTCCTCGTCCTCCGTATCGATCTTATTTTTCAGTATTATCTTATTGAAGTATTTCTTATATAGATTAACTAATTCATCGGAAATTTCAAGCGATTTTGCCCAGAACTTCAATGCCTGCTCAATCTGTGTATGTGCATCTTCCTTGAATATGGAAGATACAACCTTGTTGCTGATTGCGTCCGCATACTGTGATTGATTGGATTGTTTTTTCTGCGTGCCCTGTGCCATCTTTACCCATTGGTCTATATTCGCATTCCACATACTCTCTAATTCCTTCACATTTTCTTCGGTCAGTTTTTCATTTCTGATCCTTGCCTCTTCTTCGATCTTACTCAGCCATGCATCAAAGTTTCTGTTTACTACTATGTCAGGAGTTAAAAAAGCCTTCACCAGTTGCTTGGACTGAATATATTTCCTTATTTCATCTATAAGCATGAATATAAAATAAATTATTGCTATTTATATATTTCTTCAGAGTATATAACGGAGATTCCTCAACGCTCTCCTTCGCCTTGTCTTTCTCCTCATGTATTCCCTCTGAATTTCGTTGTATCTCTGTCTAAACTCTGGGTCTTGTTTAATCTTCTCCCGCCGTCTCTTATTATACTCCTTCGTCCTTTCCATTTCCTTCAATGCCAGTTCGTATTCCCGCTCATTCATTGGAGAAAAATACTCCTCTATGAAATCCGCTCCCCATTTCAATTTCAGTTTGTCCATCAGCACTTGCCTGCTGGTCTTCTTCCTTCCCATTTAATCCCCCTCCATATGCTGTTCTCTGAATTTCCTATAATCCTCTATAATGTTGCCCCACCATGGTGCTCTGTTGTATCCTGCCATGAGCGATACTCCGATTTTTGCGAGAAATGTATCCGCTGGTAAATCGTCATAGTCTTCTGGATTTCTTATCACATCCTGAAATCCAGATTTATTCTCTATCTTTACTCGTAATTTCTCCTTGTATTGGAGTATCAGCGAGTCTATATCATAGAATGCATTGGAATCGTGAAGGTTTTTCGCATTCCATCTAATATACCATGCCAATGCTTCCTGCTCCATCTTGATTTTCATTCTTTCTTCATCTTCACGCTTCATTTTCTCTATGATAAATTCTTCCTGTGCTTGAAGCGTGGCAATCTTATTCTGATATTCTTCGATCTGCTCCCTGATTCTCTGGAGAGTAATCTCCTCTTGGCTCTTTCCCATAAATCTGTATTCCAGATATTGACGCACCAGCCTTGAAAAATTGAGTTCCTTTGGAATTGCATCAACTAAATTTTCTGGAACTGAAATAGAAACAACTACTGGCCTTTCCCCCTTCTTGTATTCCTTTCTTGGCCTCCCCGCCTTCCTTGACATCTTCCCGCCTCAATATATATATTCTTCCGCCTATATAAACCTTCTTTATTCTCCCTGTCCAGAATTTCTTATTAACGTAATTCGAGGTAATTTTAATTTGCTTCGTGATCCCGTATTATTCAAGGAATTTAAACACAAAAAATTTCGATTTTTAATTAATTATTTGTTGTTTTTCTGTTCTTCTTCTTCTTGTAAAATACTGTATGTAGATGTATTTCTAAGAATTTGTTTATTTATTTAATTATTAAATTAATTCATTCTATTTTTCAATAATGGGAATTTTCCAATGTCGTGAAAACTCAAAAATTATACATTTCCTATTATCTGAATAATTTCATTATTAAAAAAATTATTTCCGCACGAGCCTGAAAAATTGGGCATCGTGAATACACTCATAAATTTGCGTGTTTCCGCATGTAGAATTTTTCGAGATATTACAAATTTATGAGTGAAGGTTGCCATAGTGCCTAATTATATCATCCTTGAGTATTTATACTTTGAGGATCGACCAGCGTAAAGGTATCTCAATGTATCTCTTTTCAAAAAATGCGAAAAATGATTTCTCAAAATAATCCCAGCCAAGACCTTGCCAGATATCCATGCTTGGAGGCCATGGCCTCCAAGAACTGAGCCAAGCGACGCTGACGAGGTGAGGTTTACCACAACAGGAGGTTTTTACCTGACATAAAATAGGGAATTCAACCCTAAGAGGTATTTCAGACCCTTATTTTTGATCCAGCGAGGGAGTTTCCACAATCCACAATATTTTTATACTAATTCGAATTATATCGATAAGGGGAGGAAGAAAATGCACAACAGCAGATGTGAAAATTCTAAAATGCCTCCAGAAAAATGCAGATGCTCCTGTAAGGGGGCTCTGCATGGAATAGGAAACCACAAGAAGGAGGAAGATTTGGGAATACTCATGACGGAGGACATGGGAGGGGAGGTTGCCGAATTCATTCGGAAATACAAAGGAGCGGAATACTACTGTTTTGGCACTCATAAATCGGAGCACGACGCAATACACGTAGCAGAGAATTTTTACGGATACGAGCACGATGGGGGATTAGCGGACAAGAACGGTAAAAGGTGGTGGGTCTTCGTAAGATGCACAAAACCGAGAGTGAAGGGGCTGGAATATGAAACCTCCTTCATGCATTTCTATGGGGCAGTAGAGAAAGCGAAGATAGAGAGGGAAGCACAGGCATACACGGAGAGCGGTCAGACGGAGTGATAGAATGGATTGGAAAACCGCATTATTAATTATTTTAATTCTTATTTTTGGCCTCTACGGCTTTATTTTATTCGTGTTTTTCCGATAAAATACAAAGGATAATCATAAAATTGCCCATTTTCTCTTTTTTGAGTTCAAGGATTTGCCAATTGTCCAGAATGCACTTTTCTACGAATTCCCTGAATGAGTCCAGAGTCCATTCCCTGATGTGGAATGAATGATTCTCCTGAAGATCGCTAACCTTTTCGATTAATTCTTTATTCCGTGATTTGAGGTTGTGGTAGAATTCATCGAGGCTACCGTATTTTTTTATGGTATCATCAAGCGTATTGGTATGTGGAAGGGCAGAAGAATCCCATTCCTGCTCTATAGGTGTGGTGATAACAATCCTGCGGGAAACTCTCATGGCCTCCCTAAGCACCCTGCACGGCTCTACCACATGCTCCAGAATCTCACCAAGAACAGCCGTTTCGAAACTCTTATCCTTGAATGGAAGGTTATGGGCATTGCATTGGACAAAATTAGGGTGATTCCACCGATCCATATCGCATCTTACAACGTATTTTTCCAATTCCCAGCCTCTGAATACCGCTCCATCCTCCGATCCTATATCAATTGCAGGCACATGCGTATTCATTCGTATCCAGTCAAATCGAGTGATACCAGTATATTGCACATTTACACAAATAGCCGTAAATATAAATTTTTATTCATATTATTACATCATGTCATCCCCCGCATACCAATCGATCATTGTAAACCTTTCAAAACCCGCACCAGCATTAGGTTATTACGGATACAGACGTCTTAAAGATCAACTGGAGGAACTCCTGAGCAAGGGGGAAATATCGGAGAATGAATACAATTACGCCATCAAAATGGCAGATTATCAACTGGAATATTTCTATCCAAAGCACGAAGATGCAATTTACATAGTGAGCATCTCATTGTGGAGATGGTCTTCCACATGCACCTATTTGGGGAGTCAGCAGATTCCTCAATGGCTGGTGGCATACATAAGAAATTCATGGCAAGTTGATACGGAATACCCAGAGAAGGGATTTCCAGAATTCCTGTATTACAAATTGGCCGATTTTGTGAAGGAAATGCCACCGAAAAAATGTTTCGATTTCAGCATAGTGTATGCGATGGGATTCGATCCACGCAAGACGGAAACCAGAACCGCCCACGAAGAGGTATCACATCAACAGGAACAACAGGAACAGCCGAAAACGGAGATCAGGATCAGCGAGGTTAAGATACCTCCAGAGATTCAGGACAAGATAGACCAGATTTCAGAGGAACTGAAGGAAACACGGGAGAAGACCCAGACAAACCTAAAATCGCTCGATGAGAAGATCAATTATCTGCTTGAGAAACTCGAGAAAAGCCTCACACAACAGCAACCCGCACCGCCTCCGCCACCGCCTACCAGAGAAACACAGCAGGAGAAACCGCCTCCGCCACAGCAGGAAAGCAGATTCGACGAGGATACAGTTCAGCAATTTGAGTTATTGCCATCTGAATTGAATCTTCTCAACAGGCTAAACGGAAAGAGGGGAAAATGGCATGAGATAAGACAGATAGGGAAGAGCGGAAAGAAGGTTCAGGTCTTAGTCCTCAAAAGTCCAGATGAGACATATGGAGATTTCA
>ERZ1669247.332-NODE-332-length-16952-cov-7.092561_pt1 | contig 16952 bp, 14 predicted proteins | sample MGYA00579297_ERZ1669247 | MGnify/ENA primary metagenome ERZ1669247 (study PRJEB41166, sample SAMN08046056) | hot springs metagenome | biome: hot spring; feature: acid hot spring; material: thermophilic sediment; isolation source: thermophilic sediment from acid...
TCCCAAAGGAGCTTAAACAAAAGATCTGCAAAAAATGTAACAACTTCCTAATTCCCGGGATAAATTGCAGTGTAAGAAAGGTTAGTGGCAACCCTGGTTATTTGGTATGTAAATGCGAATGCGGAGCCGAAAAGAAAATATTTCTAAGGGCAAAGCTATAGTGGCCTTGGAGCGGTTGGCCTGCTCCTCAGCATTTCCTCAAAAGAGGCAATCAGGTCTTGCATTTTCGAGCTGTCAGAAGCAGTTACTATGCCTTTGCTAGAAGAAAAGTCAAGGTTTGAAATAGCTCCTTGGTAAAGCCCTACCAGCCTCTTAGTCTCTTCATCTTCGACTTTTGCAAGCTTTACCCCTTTTACTATGTTCGCCTTTGCTAGTATCTTTATTGCATTTCCGACAGCCGCTATTGGCCTTTTGCCCTCATAAGCAAGTTTTATCCTATCTAGCAACGGCCTGTTTTCAAAAAGCCTTTCAGCATCTATGCCTGGTCCATCTACAAGTAATATGCCATCAAAAAATTCAGGCTCGAACTCGTCTGCTCGACCATCAGGCGATTCTATTGCACCATGATAGCCTTTGCATTTATCAAACCTGAAGCTCAATATAGCGAAGTCTATGTCCTTTTTCTTCAGCAACAGCTTTGCCTGAGAAAGCGTTTCATCTTTAAAATCGTTGCAAGGTATTATTATAGCAACCTTCATTTTGCCACCAGCTTCTTTTCCTTTCTAATCCAAATTAAGAATAGAATAGTTATAAGGCTTATTACTATTATCACAGCTAAGTTTGCCGGAGAAACTAGAGTTATTGTTACTGGCTTGCCGTCCGAAGCTGCGAAGCTTGCAGGAGTAAGATAATTTGCACGTCCTTCGACACGGCCATATGGTACGTTGTAGAACGCGATGCTTCCAGAAGTGCCAGTATATTCTTGCATAGTAGTCCCATTTGGAAATGTAATCGTTATCGACGTGTTTACTGGCATGCCGAAAAGGTCGTGTGCTTCTAACAAAACATTGTAGATGGGCAGAGTTAGTGTTATGTTATTAGGGCCCAATGCTGAGAAAGTCTTGCTGACATTAATCAATACGCCAGCAAAATAGGCTCCGGTTATTTCGTATGTACCGTTTTCTAGGAAGGGAGTGCTGTTGTATTGCTCGCCATTGATTAAGTACCACTTTGGAAAAACAGTCATATTGTAAGCATTTTCCGCATGGATGACGTGCTTGAATTGATAAACATAAAGTGCGGTTAGTGTAATGGGCTTTGTTACATTTACTTCTAATTTTGGTTCGGCAGAGCCGTTGCTCCATTCGCTGAAAGCCAGCCTTTCAGTGTTTGAGATGTTTTTGAACGGGCTTGTTACGCTTATTATGTCCTTTTTGCCTGCGTTCACCCAACCGCTACCTGTTGTGTTCCCGTACTGCGAGCTTACCTCTACCAAGAACTGCTGACTGTAGGCTCCTATAAGCTTAAGAGGCGAGGTAACTTTGACTGTTCCGTTAGGTTGGAGATTGCCATTGCTCCATGAAGAAAACACAAACCTCGACTGGTTTGTAATGTATATAATGCTTTTCTCAACTCCGTATTTTGCAGTAGCGTTTGCAGCATACCAGCCAGTGCCATAAGTTGGAAAGCTAGATGATACATTTACAAAATATTCGAGCGTGTACACTGCCCGTTCTGTTATGTTGCTGTACATTGTCACGATGCTATAATTCGATGTGCCCGAGTAAGACCCTACTCCATATCCTATCCAATTGCTGAAAACTAGCCTAGCTGTGCTATTGATTTGTATTATTTTGGGCACACTTATGGGAATCTGAGAATACGCGGCATATTCTATGCTGCTGCTTAGATTCCTAATTGGTGCAGATATTTTTAGCCAATACCCTAGATGCCAAAGTTCGGTGCCATTTGTAGAAGTTGGCAAACCACTTCCAACTTCAAAAAAATTAACGCGGTTGTCAAGTTCTTCAACACCATATGTGTTTGGTATGTTTGTTTTGCTGCCATAGCCGTAAGAAACCACAGCGTATGCGTTTTCGACAGGCAAGAATTGGTCATATTTGTAAGCGGAGAGGTTTGCAAATATTACAGGCTTCATATAGCTTTCATAGCCGCTACTATTGGCAAGTTCTGCTATCGCAACTGGCGGGTTAGGCCCTGAGCTATCAGTTCCAAGATCCACTTTGCCTATTACTTTTCCGTCAAACAAGAAATACCAGGTGTTTCCAAGCGAATAAAAGCCATACGTGTGAAATGTGCCGTTGGGGCCAGCAGCTCCGTCAGGTCCAAGTTCTCCTAGAAATGACGAGTTCTTTCCAGGAAGGAAGTATTCGTAAAACCAAGTAGCATTGCCTGCGGTGAGGTAAACGTGCCCTGAGCACCCGGCAGTTGTGCAGTTGTTAGGATATTCGCCAGTTTGGTTTTCTATTGTATACCCTATCTGCAAGAAGGCGCCGTTGTCAAGATTTTCTCCAACCCAGAAAGCCATAGATCCGCTTACCGGATGTTGTGGCTCTATGGTTTGTATGCTTACCATTGCCCCATTATTCCAAGCAGCGCTATTTCCAGCCCTTGCTCCGGATTGAAACCAGTACTCTGCATTTGCAATACTTGCTGTTAGTATAAAAAGCAGAGGGAGCCATAGCAAGTTTCGCATGCTACCAACTACAAATTTTGTGTACTTATGTAATCTAACCCTATGTCTTCTAGCTTTTTAAGTATTTTTTGCCTTTCGGTAGAGTTGAATGAATGCCAATCGATGAGCCCTGCTTCTGGCTTAAGCCTGCTTCTCTCAGCAGCCTGCTCAAGCATAAACAAGTTGCTTCCTTCGCTTTCCAAAGCATATCTTGGCATTATGTGCGCAAAGGCGAATCCTCTTTCCTTCGCGAGCTTTGAGAACCTGTCTGGATAGTGGGTGCCACCTATACCTATGACAACCCTGCCATACTCCTTTTCCATATCAATCTCTCTCATTAGGGCATCGCCGAGCAATGCGGCATATTCTTTATTACCGACTGCCTGCTCATTACCCCCTATTTCTACAAACAGAGAAGGCGTTTTGAGTAAAGGACCGTGGTGTGTGGCTTCATAGGTTATTTGCAAGCCCATTTCGCTAAGGCGTGTATTTGCCGCGCTTCTAAGGATAGAAAGCATTTCAACAGGCGCGGCTATTGATAACTCATAAGGTTTACCTCCTAATTTTGCTTCTCCATTCCAATTACCAGTTGCATGAGTGGTTATAGAGCTTATGCCAGCGGCGCTCACATGTTTGCTTAGCATATAGGCAATTTCTAGTCCTAAATTGTCTACGAAGTCTGCGTATATTAGGTCTTTTTCACTTTTTACCACTTTTATGTTTCCAGATATGAACGCGCCGTCTTGCCTTTCTTCAAACCCGTACTGCTTAATTATGTACTCTGCAATGTTTTTCGAGGCAACATCCTTCTCATTGAACAGTATTCCTATCAATTCCTATCCCAGTAAGATTTAGGCAGAAAAAGATATAAGGTAATTTATAAAGATAAGTTATAGAGTAGGTATATGCAAGCCCAGTCTGCTTTGGAGTTTCTCACTGTATACGGTTGGGCATTTATAATCATCGCCTTGTTTATAAGTATAGTCTTCGTTTTCGTATCGTCTAAAGGTGTAAGCACTTACGCTCCTTCTTCTTGCTATATCTCTCCTGAGCTTCCCTGCATAGCTGCCTATCTTTCTTCCAATTCGATTGGTTCCTTTGCGGTGGTTCAATTTACAAACCAGCTAGGCACGAAGATGAGTTTTCCTGCTAACTCGATAATATTTAAACCTACGCTCGCCTCATCTAACTACACCGGCAATTGCCTGCCTGTAAACGCAATAAACACCGCATTGGTTACTTGCAATGTCATAATGCCTGGATTGAGGTTTAGCCCAGGCACACAGGTCTATCCTGCCTTTACTATAAAGTATTATCTCTGTCCAAACAATGTTTGTAGCAACTATGCCTACAACACCTCTGGCAGCGCGACTGTCACAGTAAGCTAGTGTAGAAAAGGCAAAGGTCTTGTAGTGCCTTTTGCAAAGCTGATCAATAACTTAAATAAGATTTTACTGAGCTTACCAATAGGCGATTTTTATGGCTGCTGATGAAGAGCAAGATGCTTTTGCCGAGGCAGTAAATAGAGAGCCAGGCCCTAAATCTATCCCTCAGGAAACTCTCGACTTCTTTGGCGGGGATGAAATAAGAGCTAGAGTATTTTTTGAGAAATACGCACTTAAAGACGAGCAAGGCAATGCTCTTGAAAAGACGCCAGTAGAGATGTGGGAAAGAATCGCCAAAGCTATTTCTGGGGTGGAAGCCAATCAAGAAGCAAGAGAGAAGGCATACAATGATTTTCTTTGGCTTCTTACCGATTTCAGGTTTGTGCCAGGCGGCAGAATAATGTTTGGTGCTGGCCAGCAAAAGCGAAGAGCAACGCTAATTAACTGCTATGTAATTGCAATAAAAGAGGACTCTATCGAAGGCATATTCGACTGGTGCAAAGAGGCAGCGAGAACCTATTCCTATGGTGGCGGCGTAGGCACAGACATAAGCATTCTCAGGCCAAAAGGCACGCCTGTGCACAACGCAGCTCTCTTCTCCACAGGTTCTGTATCCTTCATGGAGCTCCTGAGTGAAACAACCCACACAATAGGCCAAGCAGGAAGGCGCGGCGCCTTGATGATAACAATTAGGGTCGACCATCCAGACATTTTTGATTTCATACACGTAAAGCAGAACCTTGAAAAGGTGAGATACGCCAACATCAGCGTGCGCGTTACTGACGAATTCATGAAGGCGGTGGAAAACGACGAGGATTTCACGCTGTGGTATGAAAACAATGTTATAGGAAGGGTAGAAAAGAAGGTGAAGGCAAGGGCGATATGGAATGAGCTCATCCATTCTGCTTGGAAATGGGCAGAGCCAGGCATAATGTTCTGGGACACGATGAAGAGAGAGTCCCCTAGCGAATATAACGGAATGGAGATCGTCACAACAAACCCTTGCGCAGAGCAACCTTTACAAAACTACGGAGCTTGCGACCTTGGCAACATCAATCTTTCTGTTTTTGTTAAAGATCCTTTTACTGAAAAAGCAAGTGTTGATTGGGAAGCTTTAGAGAAAACAGTACGTATCGGCGTTAGGTTCTTGGACGATGTGCTTGATTACAACGAACCTTTGCACCCACTCAAGGCTCAAGCAGAAGCAGCAAAGAACACCAGAAGGATAGGGCTAGGCTTTACTGGCTTGGCCGACATGTTTGCAAAGCTTAGAATAAAGTACGACTCCGAAGAAGCGCTAAAGTTTGCTGACGAGCTGTTTGAAAAGATTAAAAACTGGGCTTATGACCAGAGCACAGAGCTTGCAAAGGAGAAAGGGCCTTTCCCTCTATTCGACAAAGATAAGCACCTTTCAAGGCCTTTTGTGCAGAGGCTTAATGATGAGCTAAAGAAGAAGATAGCAGAGTACGGGCTCAGAAATGTGGCAATATTGACAGTGCCGCCTGTTGGAAGCGGGTCTGTGCTTGCAGGTACAAGTAGCGGCATAGAACCCATCTTCGCATTTTCCTACACCAGAAGGTCTGAATCTTTGAGCAAAGGGGAATTCAAAGTGTATCATCCTTTAGTAAAGCAATACATGGCTTTTGCCGGAATAGAAAGCGAGGAAGAGCTTCCTGATTATTTTGTTCCTGCTTATAAAATAGAACCCGCCTTTAGGGTAAAGCTTCAAGCTACTATACAGAAGCACGTAGACAGCGGCATCTCATCAACAGTCAACCTTCCTAGAGACATATCTGAAGAGGCGGTAGGAGAAATATACATGCTAGCATGGAAGACCGGCTGCAAAAGCATAACCGTGTATAGAGAAGGCTCTAGGGAAGATATTCTTAGCCTTGAATCCAGCAAAAAAGAAGAACAACAATCAAAGACTCAGACATGGGAAAGGCCTGAGACAATGGTAGGTAAGACTGTAAAGATGGTTTTGCCTCAGGGCTCTCTTTATGTCACAGTCAATTTTGACGAAGGAGGCAACGTGAAAGAGGTATTCGCCAACATGGGGCGTGGCGGAAGCCAGGAAAAGAGCTACTGTGAAGCGATAGGCAGGCTTATAAGCAGGTATTTGCAGGCTGGAGGCAGCATAGACAACGTGCTTAAGAGCCTCAAGGGCATAAGAGCCAATGATTCTATAACTTGGTATAAAGGGCTTAAGCTTTATAGCGTGCCTGATGCTATTGCAAAGGCGATAGAAATAGCAATCGGTGCAGCAACGTTTGCAACAGGATCTCTGAAAGAAGCGACAAAAGCAGAGGATAGTAGCGCATTAGGGCATCAATTGCAGGTATCTTCAGAAGAGGGAGTAAAGAGCGGGGAAGGAAAGGAAAATGTTAATACAAAGGCAGAGGCAGGCCAAGCAGAAGAGATAGAGCCATCAGTGTGCCCTGTTTGTGGGGAAAAGACGCTAGTATATGAAAATGGCTGCTACATATGCAAGAACTGCGGCTATACAAAGTGCGAATAGCTATGCTATTCTTACGAACAGTTTGCCAGTAATTGTTTGCGGAAAGCCCGTTATGAGGTTTGTATAGTTTATAATAAGGTAGCCGTTGAAGTCGGTCCCTGGGCTGCCAGAGAATGGCGAAGCCCCAGAATAGCATTGAACGGTGAATGTGTAATTAGCACCTATTTGTAGTGTTATTTGATTTGAGGGAGGATTATACGGAGTTTGCATGTTTATAATAGTGGAGTTTGTATTGCAACCATATGCGGTTATGTTTATAGGGGCATCAGTGGCTTGGAGTAGGTTTATAGTTAGAAGGCCGTTTGAGCTCATAGATAGAGAAGGGCAAGAAAATCCAGCAGGCAGTAGGCATTGAGAGCCAAGGAACCTTCCTGGGCTAAATACACCAAGCCCATAAAGGGCTCCAAGAGCAACAGCTATAATGAGAATTGCCCAGCCATAAGTCATGAGGTATTCCATTGCGCTTTGCAGTTTGAGTGGCATAATTGCTATTTCTCTCAAAAGCCTTATAGCCTTTTGCCTTGCGAGATTTCGCAAAGATGTGCGTAGCTGTGTAAATGTAAACGCAAGAATATTTTTATATTAACCAAAAGCAAAAAATTGGTTGTATGGGGAGTGTTGCAGAACTTTCTAGGCTATTACAAGGCAAAGTGCTAGTGGGCGCAGACATAACTGATTCAGAAATACGCAATATTGACGTTTTTTACCTTTCAAAGCTTATCGAAAGTTATTTCTCTGACAGGCAGGGACTCAAGGTGCTGGATAAGCAGACGCTTGCGGAGATAATAAAACAAGCAACAGAGCCCAAAATACCAAAACCCGTCGCGCCTATAAAATCTGAAGCGGTGCATGCTGAAAAGCAAAAGACATACAAATATGCTAACGCAAGGATAGAATACTCCGAATCCTCCTCTAACTCTTTCATAAACTACTTTAACAATCGTTTTGAAAAGCTCAAGCGCATAATGACTGAAAGCCGCAGCTATGGCACAACAGACATAGCCAACCTTGAAGGATTTGTGGCCGGAAGGGAAGTGAGTGTAATAGGCATGGTGTATGAAAGGAGGTTCACAAAGAACGGCCACATACTAATTACATTAGAAGACACTACTGGCTCGGTAAATGTATTGTTTGCCAAGCCACAAGAAAACGTCAGAGAGACTAGGCCGGATCAAAGGCTAGTTTTTGAGCAGGCAGCAAAAATAACAAAAGATGATGTGGTTCTTGTAAAAGGCAAGGTTTCGAAAGGGCTTCTTATTGCAAACTATTTTTCATGGCCAGACATACCTATAAGGACTAGGAAGCAAAGCAAGGAAGATTTTGCAGTAGCTTTTATTACCGATACGCATGTAGGTCATAAGCTATTCTTGGAAAAGCAATTTAACAAAATGCTAGAGTGGCTAAATCATAGGCTAGACTACATGAAAGAGCTTGCAGAGAAGGTTAGCTATGTAGTGATAACGGGCGACTTGGTAGACGGAGTTGGTGTTTATCCAGGTCAAGAAAAGGAACTGCTTGTGAGCGACATATACGCCCAATACGCTATGTTTTTCGAGCTCATCAAACAAATACCTGATGGCATAGAAGTATTTGTGTTGCCAGGCAACCATGATGGAGTTAGGAGGGCAGAGCCGCAGCCGGAGCTAGATAGAGAGCTTGCAAAGTACAATACCGGTAACGTCCATTTGGTAACAAACCCGGCATGGCTGGAGCTTCAAGACTTGCTCGTGCTTGCATACCATGGCGCCTCGCTAGATTCCATAATAAGCAGCGTTCGAGGCTGCAGCTATAGCAGACCTGAAGAAGCCATGGTCGAGCTGCTGAGGAGAAGGCACCTTTCCCCAATCTACGGCACCAACCCGATAGTGCCAGGTAAGGACGATGACCTAGTAATAGACAGAATACCAGACATACTGGCTATGGGGCACATACATAAAAACGGCGCTATAGACTATCACGGCACGCTTGTGCTAAATGGCGGCACTTGGCAGGCCAGGACTGCTTATCAAATAAAGCAAGGACACATACCTACCCCTGCGATCTTGCCCGTATATGAAGCCAAGTCCAGAAATCTGAATGTGATCGATTTCAACAGGCTGGTTATATGATTCAAGAATACTTTTCGATGCTTGATAAGGAATTTGACAAAGCTTACAAACTGGCGAAAGAAGCAAGGGCGAAGGGGTTAGATGCAAGCAATGATGTTGAGATTGTACCTGCGCCCGGTATTGCAGACAGGGTAGAAGGGCTTATCGGTGTAAGCGGCTTGGCTGACCTCATAAAGTCAAAAATGGATGGCAGAAGCAGAAGCGAACTTGCGTTTGAAATGGTGAAGGAGATTTGTACAAACGAGAAATTCGATTCTTACGACAAAATAAAAAGAATCCTGCTGGCAGTGAGGACTGGCGTGGCAATACTAACTGAAGGAATTTTGGTGGCGCCTACAGAAGGCATACAGGATATTGCCTATTACAAGAACCCGGATAATTCTGATTATATCGCTTTAGTATATGCAGGGCCTATAAGGAGCGCAGGCGGCACTTCTGTAGCCCTTTCAGTAGCGCTGGCAGATTATGCAAGGAAGTTTTTCGGCATAAGCTCCTACAAGGCGACTCAAGAAGAGATAGGCAGGTATATTGAAGAAATTACCCTCTACAACTCAGAAATTGCAAGGCTTCAATACATGCCAAGCGAGGACGAGATGCATGTTGTATTGGAAAATTGCGGAGTTTGCATAGATGGCATAGCGAGCGAAAAGCTGGAAGTAAGTGTGCACACGAACATACAGCGCAGAAGGGCAGATGGCCGCACAGTCCAGCTAGAAAATAGAATAAGGAGCGGCGTGCCACTGGTTGTGAGCAGCATAATACAGAAGGCAAAGAGCGTTCTCAGAGAAACCAAAAAAGTAGGCCTAGATTGGAGCTGGCTTAACAATGTGATAAAGGTTGAGAAACCAACAGTGCAGCAGGAGGTAACTGACGTTTATGAAGGCTTTTTGGAGGAGCTTGTAGCAGGCAGGCCTATTCTTGCTTATCCAAGGCATGTTGGAGGGTTTAGGCTCAGATATGGCAGAAGCAGGCTCACAGGCATAGCCGCTAAAGGGTTTAGCCCTGCTTCCATGGTGCTGCTTGATGAGTTCATCGCAATTGGTACGCAGCTCAAAGTGGAGCTGCCTGGAAAAGGCTGTGTAGCAATGCCTGTAGATTCCATCGAAGGGCCGTTTGTAAGGCTCAAAAATGGCGATGCATTAAGAATAAACTCTGCCGAAGAGGCTTATGCCCTGAAGGACAACGTTGATGAAATTCTCTACGTTGGCGACATTCTGATTACCTTTGGGGACTTTAGAAAAACGAACACGCAGTTGCAGCCTAGCAGCTACGTGGAAGAATTTTGGCAGGCAGAGTTAAGGTCTAAAGGAATAGAACTCAGCTACAATGAAATTCGGGATATGGACTTTGACACTGCGCTTTCCTATTCTATGAAGTATGGAGTGCCGATGCATCCAAGGTTCTTGTTTGAATTTCAGGCGATTACTCTTGCTGAGCTTTCTCTGCTCGCCAACGCGATCTCAAGCCAACTGCCAAATGAAAGGCTTGACAGCATAGAGAGCCTTGCCCTTGAATACAATAAGGATGTTAAATCTGTACTTGAGCTTTTGGCTGTGCCGCACAGGATCCGCGAAGGAAAGATGGTAATAGAAGGGGGCTATGCCAAAAGCCTGCTTATTTCCCTAGGCTTCGTCGATGACGAGATGCGCGTTACCAATAAGCTTCAAAGATTGCTGGATGCTATAGAGAAAGCAAGCAGTGCGCTTGATGCCGTTAATGCCGTTTCTCCTGTCAAACTCCCTAAAAGGTCAACCTTCATTGGCGCAAGGATAGGAAGGCCTGAGAAAGCAAGGGAAAGGTTGATGAAGCCCGCGCCAAACGCCCTGTTTCCGATAAGCAGCTTCGGAGGAAGGGACAGGAATGTAGTTGCAGCTTCTGCAAAGCAGGCTGAAGGCTTCACAAAGCAGGAAATAACGGTTGAGATCGCAAGATACAAGTGCCCAGTCTGCAAAAGAATAGTTGGCACTCCTTTCTGCTACGATTGCGGCGTGCCTACATATGTTGAGCCAGACGAAGCAGGCAAGACCTATGGAGAGATAGATATAGACATAAGCAAGATGCTATCAGGTGCTTTGAAGAGGCTAGGGCTTAGCCAAGTCCCAAAGCTCGTTAAAGGGGTAAAGGGGCTTATTAACAAGGATAAGATTGCAGAGTCGATAGAGAAAGGCATACTCCGCGCAATGCATGACGTGTATGTATTCAAAGACGGCACCATAAGGTTTGATGCTACCGACGCTCCGATAACCCATTTCTATCCTAAAGAGATGCATGTGAGCGTGGAAAAGCTTAGGGAGCTGGGCTATGACAAGGATTATCTAGGCAATGCGCTTACTAGCGAGGAGCAGCTGGTAGAGCTTAGGCACCAGGACGTAATACTCAACAAAAGGGGTGCAGAGTACTTTGTCAAAGTCGCACAGTTTGTAGACGACCTGCTAGAAAGGTACTACGGCCTGCCAAGGTTCTACAACATACATGCGCCCGAAGATCTTATAGGGCATTTGGTAATAACGCTTTCGCCGCACACTTCTTGCGCAGTGCTCAATAGAGTAGTGGGCATAACAGAAGCCAACGTAGGGTTTGCACATCCTTATACAATTTCAGCAAGAAGGAGGAACACAGACGGCGACGAAGACACTACTATGCTTCTGCTCGACGCCCTTCTCAACTTCTCAAGGCGATACTTGCCTGCAAGCATCGGGGGAACGATGGATGCACCACTTCTGCTTACAACGCACGTGTTTCCAGAAGAGGTTGATGATGAAGTATATTCAATGGAGCTCGAAACGAGCTATCCGCTTGAGTTCTATGAAAAAACCAATGCGCAGGCAATGCCGGGAGATGTCAAGCTAGATATTGTAGAGTCAAGGCTTGGCAGAGAGCAGGCCTATGCTAGCTTGGGCTTCACGCACGAGTCTAGTATAAACGCAATAGTGAGCGCGCCGAAAAGAAGCAAGTATGTTCTTCTCAAATCAATGCAGGAAAAAATTGATGCCGAGTTCAAGCTGATAGATATGCTCTATTCCATTGACAAGCGTGATGCAGCTAAGAGGCTTATACTCAGCCATTTCATCCCAGATCTTATGGGCAATCTGCATTCATTCTCAAAGCAACAGTTCCGCTGCGCCGTGTGCAATGCAAAATACAGGCGGGTGCCTCTAACTGGCAAATGCACAAAGTGCGGAGGCAAGCTCCTGCTTACAATCTCCAAAGGAGGCATAGAGAAATATCTGTGGGTTGCTATAGGCCTTGCTGAGAAGTATAACATTGATGTATATACCAAGCAAAGGCTCCAGCTTCTAAAGGATGAGATAGAACAGGTGTTTGGTAGCGTTACCTTGCCTAAGGAGGAAAACGAAGCAGAAAGAGAGAAAAAGCAAGAAGCAGCAAAGCCTTTGCAGAGGCAGTTCGACCTAAGCGCCTTTGTTTGAAACCTCCTTTATGGCTTCTTCGAGCACGTCTAGCCCTTTGTTTATTAGCTCTTCAGGCATTGTTATTGCAGGTATTATCCTTATTGATGACTCGCCGCTTCCGAGCAGAATCAAGCCCTTTTCGAAGCACTTGTTAAGCACAGCCTCACGCTCCTTTGTAGCAGGCTCTTTGCTTTCTTTGCTCTTTACTAGCTCTATTGCCAGCATCATGCCTAGCCCCCTAGCGTCGCCCACAAGCTCGTAGCTTTCCCTCATTTCGTTTAGCCTCTTAAGTATCATAGACCCTTTCCTTGCTGCCATCTGCTCAAGCTTTGCTCTGTTCCTCTTTATGTAATCAAGCAGCGCGTTCGATGCAGCTATGCTTAGCAAATTGCCCCCGAACGTGCCAGCATGCGAGCCTTCGGGCGTGTCTCCAAGGCTCCTCTTTGCTACTGTAGCCCCTAGCGGCAGGCCTCCACCAAGCGCCTTTGCAAATGTGTATATGTCTGCCTTTACGCCGAAATGGTCCATTGCTACAAACTTGCCTGTTCTCATAAGCCCGGCCTGTATCTCGTCATCAATAAGCAGAATATTGTGCTCGTCTGCCAGCTTTCTTAGGCCTATAATAAACTCCTTGGGCGGCACTATGTAGCCGCCTTCGCCCTGTACCGGCTCTACGAATATGCCCGCTATTTCCTCAGGAGATACTACCTTCCTGAACAAGAAGTTTTCTATGAAGTCCAAACTGTCCTCTGCGCACTCTTCTGGGCTAGAGGAGTGGAATGGGCAGCGGTAAGGATTCGGATAAAACGCATGGTAAAAGCCCACAAAGGGGCCAAGATGTGCGCGCTGCGCAACTTTGCTAGACGTCATCGATAGCGAGCCGAGCGAACGGCCGTGGAAGGAGTTGTAAAACGCAAGCAAATACGGCCTTTTGGTAAAAAGCCTTGCAAGCTTTATTGCGTCCTCGTTGGCTTCTGTGCCTGAGTTGGAGAAGAAAACCCTGCCAAAGCCGCTTGGAAGCAGGCTTACAAGCTTCTCAGCCGCGGTTACCGGCAATTCTGCGTAGAAATCTTGGAACGCTGAATGCATGAGCTTCTCAGCTTGAAGCTTAACAGCATGCTTTACAAGCTCCAAGCCTTCTTTTCCGAAATTGTAAATGGAAATGAATGTGGAGAAGTCCAAGTATTTGTTGCCCTCTATGTCATAGGCATAGTAGCCATCAAACCTGTCAGCGACAAAAGGATAAGGGCTTCTTGTGGTTGTAAAAATTATGTTTTTGTCGCGTTCTATAACGCCTTTTATCTTCTTACCTATCTTTATCATATCCCCACCCAATTTTTTCATAAGCACATAAGGGTTTTGGCCTTATAAACCTATTCTTGCATTGCTGCAAATTGTAATTGAAGGTCATGGTCATATAGTTGGTCTAAGAATTTCTATCTTCTTTGTTGAAAAGTTGTGAAGGGCAATTATTAAATATCGCAAAAGGAAAAGGTAAACCAATGGGCGCTGAAAAATTTCAAAGATATGCTAAGCCAGAAGAGACTTGGGAAGAAGTAATGAAGATAGGCATGCAGGCCCTCAAAATATTTGACGAGGCCCATCCAGTCCATGGGTTAAGGTTATACCGCGGTGAATTTTTAGAACTAGGAGAGAAAGAAGTGGAAAAGATGCTTTCTGAAAAAGGGTTAGTTTCTAGAGCAGTACAGTTAGAGGTTGATATTGCTGAAGAACTCAAATCAAACCTGCGCAGAGAGAGGCTAAAGCACATTGCTGAGCTGCATGCAGACGGCAAAGTTACGACCCTTTGGAGAGAAGGCAAAGCTTTTCACGTAACGCTTACTCCTTTCGTTTCTTTGACTGCACGCGCTGAAACAGCCCTTAGGGCTACAATGATGCCATTAGAGCTCAAGAAACAGATGGACATGGGAATGTATGTCAATGATGATGGAACGCCTTCTTCTGAATTTTATGAAAGGCTTGCGGAGCTGTTTGATGAAGGCCATCCTGTAGTTTATGTGGTGGACATTCCAAAAGAAAATGTGTATGACTTAGAGAAGGTTTCTGACCTTACTATTTCTGAGATTGGTGATAGGGTAATAGCTAATTCCAAGAATCCTTATAACGAACAGGAATACATAACCCTTCAGGTAAAACCAGATTACATAGTAGGGGTTATTCTTTTGAATGGCAATCCCTTTAAGGAAAAGGAATGGCGTTGGCAAGTTAAGTTTTTCTAGCTTCTTATCATTTTCTTCAAGGCGCCAGATCCCAAAATAAGCTTAACTGCAAAATCAATAGCTTCGCTGTCTTTTGGAATTTTCTTCACCTCCTCTGCTTGCTCAGTAATTAATTCTATTGATTGTATCGCCTGCTCAACCGTTATCATTCCATTTGGCAAGTAAACAGCTAGGGTGTTTGCTATGCTTCCTAATATTTCCATAATTACCTTTGGCCTCTGGCCTAGAGACTTTAGAAGCTTTATTACCGCTTCTGCCATCTCATTTTTGTGTTCTTTTGCCAGTTTGCAAAGGTCTAAAGTTTCATAGGCTATTGCATATTTTATGTTTTTGTTATCGTCTATGCCTATAAGGACTTCTTCCAGATCTGCCAATTGTGTCGGCGTTGTATAGTCCTTCAGCCTTATTATTTCCTGAAGGAAGTTAGGTTCTTCCCTTACTGGCATGTTTTAAATTTGCATTCTCAAATATATATTTCTAATCTGCAATGCGCGGTGTACGTTTTGCAAAGCAACATAGACAAAACCTTCAAGTATCTGCTTTATTCGAGGGCTCTCAGGAGCATCGCACTAATCTATACTAGCCTTGCCTTTTCTCTTTACCTTTCAGCACTGCATCTCAGCTTGGTTGGAATAGGCATTGTTGCTGCGCTAGTTATGCTTTTTACAATACTTCTTACTTTTGCTTACGGTGCTATCGGAGATAGAAAGGGATTCAAGACTGAAATGGTAATAAGCGAAGTAGTAACCTTCTTAGGAGTAGCAATTATTGCTGTTGCTATCTATATTCCACTAATTGTTTTAGGAATGGCCCTTGCAGGGCTTAGCGGCAGTGCAGGCGGCATGCGAGGCTCATTTTCTCCAGGCTCTAGTGCATTCATAGCCAACAATTATAGAAATGAGAAAGAACGTGTGAAACGATACTCCTCGATAAGCCTTGTAGCATCGATAGCTGCTATCGGCGGCAGCATATTGTTTAGCCTTGTTTCCATGACCAGTAGGTTTGTCGGCCTGCTAGCAGCGTATAGGTGTTTTTTCGCAATCGCAGCATTTCTTCTCGGTCTTTCTATTGTTTTCTTGTTGATGCTGAAAGAGGTGCCCAAGGAAAAGAAGACTACAAAAATACTGACGCAGAAAAGTTGGCATTACTTAAGCAAAGTAATAGTTGTAAATATTTTAGGAGGCGCGGGCATGGGCTTAATGGCCCCATTATTGCCCCTTTGGCTTAAATTGATGTATGGTGCAACAAACTTTGAAATAGGCACTCTTTTTACAGCGGTTTACTTTTTCACAGCGTTCGGCCTTTATCTTTCCATGAAGTATGCTAGCAAGTTTGAATCACTAAGCATAGCCGCTATGACAAGAATAGTAGGGGCCATATTCGTGTTTGCGATGGCACTTTCTCCCACATTTATTCTTGCAGCCTTATTTTACCTTCTTAGGTCAATTATGGGCGGATTTGGAAATCCAAGCAGAACAAATGTGAACATACGCGGCATAAGCAACGAGGATTATGGTACCGCTTCCAGTGTGCAGGGAATTGCTACAAGGGTAGCGCAGCTCAGCGCAGGCGCTTCTGGCTATCTTATGGACATAGCTTTGCCTTTGCCCCTGCTAATAGGAGGCCTGTTCCAATTTGCAAGCGGCATCGGCTACAAGGTTCTGTTCAACAAAAAGGCGAAATGACTCAGTTTCTGAATCTCCGAACATTCCTGAAACCATATGCTGTGTCATTGCGCAATATAAGCAGCATCTCTTCCGGCTTGCCTTCATTTGTTTGTTTGATTGTTTTGCTTTCTATTAACTTATCAATTGCAAAACGCATACTATTCAGGTTGATTTCGATTTCTACGCCACTATTTTTTCTTATTGCCTCTTCGCAATATTTCTTGAGCTCTTTGAAACTCATTTCGCCATTTTTGGATAAGGCTTCAACAACGAGCGTTCTAAGGTCGTATTCCTTCCCGCCTATGATCACTACCATGTCCTCATCCAATAAGGTTGAGTACATGCGTCTATTTATAGGTATTCAGAATATGCCACAGCTTTAAGTATCTGTCTGACTTGCTTTTGAGCAGTACAAAAGCTTTAATTTTAGCCCCGTCGCATTTTCCCGAAAGCACCGCTCTGATCGGTAAGGTAGTAGACATGTTTTTCAAACTTGATTTTTTCTGTCTCTTCTAGTCTATAAAGTGCCTTTGTTATAAGCGATTGTGGAGGTTTGAGTTCCATGGTGTGTAGATAATAGTTTATGTCGTCTCTGCTAGAGGGTCCTTTGTCTCGCAGAATTTCGATTATCTTCTCTTCTAGATCATATTCCCTGCCCCGCTTATCTTCTACGATAATCGGCATATTTCTCAGTTATTCGTTGATCTTGCGCATTTTTATTTTTATGCTTAGGTTAGTAGCAATACCTACAGGTTACGTATGCAGCGATATGCGCACTTCCTCATAGATACTTTCGCTGATAATCTTCGCCATTCCGCTTTGTACTAGCCCGGCAACAGCAGCACGCATCGTGTTAGGATTAAGCATTATTTCTGTGCCGGAATCTTTGCTTATTGCATCTTCGCAATAGCTCTCAGCGCTGTGTATTTCATTTCGTAATTTTTTCTTAGCGCTTTCATAATGAGCTTTTGGAGGTCATATTTCTTCAC
>ERZ1669247.335-NODE-335-length-16850-cov-4.440667_pt1 | contig 16850 bp, 13 predicted proteins | sample MGYA00579297_ERZ1669247 | MGnify/ENA primary metagenome ERZ1669247 (study PRJEB41166, sample SAMN08046056) | hot springs metagenome | biome: hot spring; feature: acid hot spring; material: thermophilic sediment; isolation source: thermophilic sediment from acid...
ACCTCTCGGCGCAGCAATTTGACGTTCGTGCACTTGCCCCGGTTGAAAGCTACGGGAATCTGGATGGGGATCGGTTTGGGCGTGGGCGCAAAGTTCGGATGGTCCGTCCAGATCCCGTGGAAGATGCTTGCGTTCTGATCCCACTGCGACATCGGCGGCAGATCAAAGATCGCCTCGGTGGTCTTCAGAATATTGACCTGGGAGTAGAGATTCGTCTCGAGATAGCCACGCTTGACCCAGGGGCCCACCGCCAGGGCAAGCGTCCGATGGGCGTTGATGTGATCCGCCCCGGACTGTGCATCGTCCTCGGTCAGGAACACCACCATATGCTTCCACTCCGGGGTCGTGGAGAGGTAGTGAATGAACTTGGCCGTCGCGTAGTCGTTGTTGGCGACGTAATAGTCGGGGGTGTAATAGCAAGGGGCGCGCCCGGCCGTGTGGTCGTCCGGCAGCCAGATGTAGATGAAGTGCGGGAACTTGGCTCCGGGATGCGTTTTCAGCCAGTTCTCGGCTACCTTCTCCCGATAGGTATCGAGGATCATGCGGTCCCAACCCGGAAAGCCGGTGGCCAGATGTTTCTTCATGGCGGCAGAGATGTTGCCTGCCTCCGAGCGCGACACAAACTCCCCGAAGTCTTCGAAGGACACGTGATGGTCCAACAGATCGTTGAACAAAAAGAGTCGCTCCGGGTAGCTGATCCAGGGATTGCTCCATTTACCCAGAGCCGAAAGGTTTTCGTAGTCGGAATATGGATTATCGGAACTCGGATGAAAATCCCTGTTCCCCGGTTCTCCGAGAGGAATGAGGGGCTGTGTCCAACCCGGATTTCCAACCAGGCCGCGGCCCGAGTAATACTCCGGCCAGGTGCGCTGGACGAAGTCGGAATCGGAGGCGGAGGTCGTCCACTGATGGCCCTGAGCCGTTACCTCGCCGTCGGCCATGAAGTCGGTAAACAGCGTATAGTGGTGGGCCAGCGCGTAAAGATTTGGCAGTTCCTTGGGGCCATAAAGATCCAGATGGGGATCGGCCCAGGCACCGGCCGCCCGGTAATCACCGAAATCCTCATCAAAGGTCTTGTTCTCCCGCAGGATGAAGACCACATAGCGGATGTGCTTGCGCAGAAAACTCGCGGTCTGCTGGTCCTGCTCCCTGCGCGTGGCTCTTTGTGCGGGGCTGAAGCCATCGTTGTGCAAAACGGCCTGCGTCCATTGGGGCAGTCGGTTTTGGATCTCCGCCAGAGGAATCCTCTGCACCAGACCGTCCATCATGTTTCCGACCCATTGATGCTGCACATTCGGCCCCGTACCCAAGCCCTTGGCCGCGACCACGTAGAGTGCCTTGTCTGCGACCGTCATGCCCGTGGGGTACCAGGCCGTGGGAATGAGCCCCATGGCCTTGCCACTGTCGAGATCGTAGACCGCGACGTCATTGTTACCGGCATTGGCAACAAAGAGGCGATCGCCGGCAATGGCCAAAGCGTCGGGATAGGAACCGGGAGGGGCATCGCTATAGGGGCTGTCGTCCAGAGTCGCCGTCAGCGTGAGGGTCGCACTGTTCACCTCCGCCACCCGATCGACGTTGGCCAAAGCGACGTAGACCTCAGGGCCATCCGGACGAGCCGCCAAGGCAGTGGGGTGCACACCCGCGGCCACGTGATCGGGACCCGTCTGTGGCCCCACCGCCACCGTACCCAGCAGCTTGAAGGATTCCGGATCCAGTACGGCTACGGCATCGGCGCCCCACAGGCTCACCACCAACCGCTTGCCACCGTCGGCCAGCGTCAGGGCGAAGGGATAGGGACCGACATTGCGGTACTGGGTCTTGCCCGTCTTGAGATCGATGCGCGCGATGCTGTTGCTGAGCATACCCGTCACAAAGAGATGTTCCTGCCGCGGTCCGAGCACCACCGCATCGGGGTAGAAGAGACGTGCTGCGCTCGGCCGGCGTTCGCCTTGATAGGTGTAGGGATACTGATCCTCGGGAAAAGGCTGCCACTGCAGGGGATAACGACGGACCAGCTGCACCTTGCCGTCCACATAGCGAAACATCGCGACGTCGTTGCTGTCGCCACCGGCGGTGAAAAACGTGCCGTCCGGACCCGACACGATCCCCTGGTAGAAGCTCTGGTGGCCCAGCCTCTGGATGTTGGCGGAGGTGTCCTTCGGTTCGTGCTGCGTCTTCTTTTTGTACGCCGCCAACTGATCCACGGCCTGCAGAGTCCGCGCATCGTAGATGGTCACCGTCTGCGCATCCGTCGCCCCATTGGCCAGGACCGCAACACGATCCTCGCCAAGGGGCACGACGCTGGTTGCAAAATTGGGGGTACCGTTCACCGTGCCGACCGGCGAGACGACACGCCCTGTGGGCAGGACGTGGGTCACCCAATCGCGGTTGGCGGCATTGACGGTAATGGGACTCAAGATATCGCGAGTATCGCGCTCGGGCAGTAGGCTTTCGGCCGTAATACTACCGGCGTTGTGATAGACCGGAACGACGGGCGAAGCCTCCGCGCCCTGAAAAGCTTGCGCAAACTCCAGGGCAGCAGCAACCCCCAGGGCGATCCTAAACACGTGAAGACGAACAGGCACGAGATGCGGCTCCTTTTTTAAGATCCCGGGGGCGTCGCGGCGACCCCCTGCGATGGATCGTTGCCATTGGAATCAAACTTTCCGCGAGAACGCAGCAAAGACCGCTCTCGCCATGTCCAGCTGAGCTTCGAGGCAGCACGGACGACGCCGATCGCCTGGGCATAGCCACAGGCGCAACAGCATCCCGGAAGCCGTATCCATCCAGGAGCTCGGCGTGACGAGGCCCACCCAACTGTAGCCTCTACCCTACCATGGCAATGTGACCATATTATGACGATTTCTTCACATTTTTATGACAAACACAGCTTCCGTCGGGAAAGAGACGCGCGCCGCTGGGGCGGGCCTGGCAACCAGACTTTCCGCGATCGGGAGGGGAGTATTACCGGCGTATGGGTCGGTTCAGGGCCCAGGTGGCGGCGTTGAGATAGAGCGCGATCAGCAGCCAGAAGCCGTAGGGAACGAGCAGCAGGGCCGCGAGGGTTTCGATCTGGGCAAAGATGAGGATGCAGGCCAGCACCAGAATCCAGAGCAGGATCAGATCCCACAGGGCCCACAAGGGGCGATGCAGCTTGAAGAAGAGCCAGGACCAGGCGGCGTTGGCGACGAGCTGCAGGGCATAGAGGGCTAGCGCCCAGGAGCGCAGGCGGGCGTCGTAGTGGACGAAGACCTCTGCTGCGGCGAGAGCCATGAGGACATAGAGTGCGGTCCAGACCACCGGAAAGACCCAGCCCGGCGGCATCAGCTTGGGCTTGCGCAAGCGTTCGTACCAGGCGTCGGGCCGAAACAGAGAACCGGAGCTCGCCACGGCCAGGGTCAGGGCAAGACTGATGGTGGCCACCAGTGGAAAGGGGAGCACGATCATCGGGGTTCCCGTTCGTGATGGCTTCGGAACGACAGCGCGTCTGACCGAACCGAAAGCTCACGAAGGTATGGAGGCTGGGCCCGGAATCGAACCGAGGTACGCGGCTTTGCAGGCCGCTGCATAACCACTCTGCCACCCAGCCGTAAAGGAAAAGGGGAAAGACCTGCTTTCCCCAAGAAACTGGAGCGGGAAACGAGGCTCGAACTCGCGACCCCAACCTTGGCAAGGTTGTGCTCTACCACTGAGCTATTCCCGCGTCGGATGACAAAGGTACGGATATCAGCTCTCCTTGTCAAGATGACTCGCCTGCCCCAGCAAACTGGGCCAGGCCGCCTGCAGGTAACCCACCATGCTCCAGAGCGTCAGCGCCGCCGCCACGACCAGGAGGACGATTCCCACCCGATGCGTCGGAATGGGCCCCAGCGGTTCGCGATAGACCAGAAAGAGAATGGCCAGCATCTGCAGGGTAGCCTTGAGCTTGCCCAGCCACGATACGGCCACCCGGTGGCGCTGACCCACCTCTGCCATCCACTCCCGCAGCGCCGAAACGGTAATCTCCCGTCCGACGATGATGCTGGTGAGAATTCCCGCCAGGACCACCGGCATCTCCTGGGTCGCACAGATGAGGATGAGCGCCGTTGCCACCATGATCTTGTCCGCGACGGGGTCCAGAAAGGTGCCGAAGGGCGATACGCCGCGATAGCGGCGGGCCAGATAACCGTCGGCCCAATCGGTGATGGCGGCAATGGCGAATACCGCCGTGGCACCGTAGGTCCGCAAGGTGCCACCGAGAAAGAAAAGGGCCACAAAGACCGGCACCAGCAGGATGCGGAGGATGGTCAGGAGATTGGGGATACGTGCCATCATCCGTTCTTGCCTCGCGCGTGAAAATGCGCGTAGATGCGTTGCGCCAGTTGGGCGTGGATCCCCTCCACCCGCTGCAAGTCTTCGACTCCGGCGTCACGGATACCGCGTAGACCGCCAAAGGCCCGGAGCAGGGCCACCCGCCGCTTCGGGCCGATACCACCGATGCTGTCCAGCTCCGACTCCTGTCGGGCCTTGGCGCGCCGTGCCCGATGCCCGGTAATGGCAAAGCGGTGTGCCTCGTCGCGGATCTCCTGAATGATCAGGAGCGCCGGATCGTTGCCAACAAGCTGCCGCGGCTGCGCCCACAGCGAGGTGTGCAGCCACTCGAGACCGGGGCGACGGCTCGTGCCCTTGGCCACACCGCAGAGCAGGATCTCACGAATCCCCAGGTCATCCAGGGCGGCCTGTGCCCGCGCCACCTGGGCGGGTCCCCCGTCGATAAAAACGATGTCGGGCAGGCTCTGGCCTTCCTGCTGCAGGCGTCCGTAACGACGATGGACGGCCTGCTCCATGGCGGCGTAGTCGTCTCCCGGGGTAATGTCCCGCATGTTGAAGCGTCGGTATTCGCTTTTGAGCGCTCCCTCCTCACCGAAAACCACGCAGGAGGCAGTCGCCGCTTCACCGCGCGTGTGACTGATATCAAAGCACTCCACCCGCTCCGGTAGGTGGTCCAGAGCAAAGAGCTCCTGCAGCAGGCGCATGCGCCGTCGCCCACCGTCGGCGCGCTGCACACGCTGGCGCAGCGCCTCGCTGGCGTTGGCCACGGCCATGGCCAGCCAGCGTTTGCGCGGTCCTCGTTGCGGCTGCTCCAGGAGTACCTTGCGTCCGGCACTCTGGCCGAGGGCCGCGGCAAGGCTCGCCGCCGCGCGTGGCAGAACGTTCACGAGCAGATTGCCGGGAATCTCGCGCTCCCCGTAATACTGCATGAGGAAGGCAGCCATGACCTCACTGCCGCGGGCGGTGTCCGGATGCTGCGGGAAGATAGCCCGCCCTCCCAGCTGACGTCCGTGGCGGATGAAGGTGACGAAGACCACCCACTGGCCGCCCTCCTCGACTGCGGCCAGCACATCGAAGTCTCCGCCACCGGCCTGGGCGACGTACTGCCGCTCCTGAATCTTGGACAGGGCCGCGATCTGGTCGCGACGCCGGGCCGCCTCTTCAAAATCCAGAGCTTCCGCCGCCGCCAGCATCCGTTGTTGCAGGGCACGAATGGCCTCGTCGCTCTTGCCCTGTAGAAAGCGCAGGGCATCTTGTAGATCCCGCTGGTAGGCAGCCGTGTCGATGTGCCCGACACAGGGTCCGCTGCAGCGGCGGATCTGGTAATGCAGGCAGGCCCGACTGCGATTGTGGAAAACACTGTCCTCGCAGGTGCGCAGGCGGAAAGCCTTCTGCAGTAGAACCATACTCTCGCGCAGGGCCGAGACAGCCGGATATGGGCCGAAATAGTGACCTTTGCCGCGCTGGGCACCGCGGTGCAGGCTCATGCGCGGGAAGGCGGTGCTGGTATCGATGTAGAGGTAGGGATAGCTCTTGTCGTCGCGCAGCAGGATGTTGTAGTGCGGCCGATGCTTCTTGATGAGCTGTGCTTCCAGCACCAGCGCCTCGGTTTCGGTGTGGGTGACCAGCACCTCCACCCGCGCCACCTGAGCGAGCATCGCCAGGGTCTTGGGACTGTGTCGGGTTTTCTGAAAATAGGAACTGACCCGGCGCTTGAGATTGCGGGCCTTGCCGACGTAGAGAATGTGGCCATCCGCCGCCAGCATTTGATAAACCCCGGGCTGGCTTCCCAGGGTGCGCAGGAAGCCCTTGAGGTCAAAAGGTTCTTCCTGGATCTCGGTGCCGTCACTCGCGGTCTGCGCCGGAACGCCCATGAGCCCTCGTTGCCCCCTTCAGGCCGACCCTGCGCGGTCGGCCAGCAGACGCAGATACTCCCAGGTATAGATGCCGGTACTGTGGCCGTCGCTGAAGAAGAGTTGCACGGCGTAGTTGCCCACGGCCTGGATGTCCGTCAGGTTCACGTCTTCCTTGCCGGTGATGATCTGAGCCTGCTCCGGGGTGTGTCCCTTGCACTCGGCGCAGGGACACTCCACCCGCAGCGTCTCAAAGGACAAGCGACTGGTGCTGCCATCGGCCCAGTCGATCTCCAGCACCCGACTGATGGTGAGCGGGCGCAGTTCGGTGGGTTGCGTGCGGGTTTCGGACATGGGGCTCTCACTTGCACTGGCCAGGGTTCGATGCCCTAGGGTACAATCCGTCGCTCCCAAAGGGAATGCTTCGCAAGGATCACACATGAAAATCTCTGCTTTCGACATCCGCCCCGGCAATATTCTCGAATACGAAAAAGGCCTCTGGCGTGTGCTCAAGACAGACTTCGTCAAGCCCGGCAAGGGTGGCGCCTTCATGCAGGTGGAGATGAAAAACATCGAAACGGGCACGAAGACCAACCAGCGCTTCCGCTCCGAAGAGAAAATGGAAAAAGCCGTGGTCGAGCCACGGACCATGCAGTTTCTCTATGCCGACGGCAGCGGCTATGTGTTCATGGACAACCAGAGTTTCGAGCAGATCACCCTGGGGGAGGACCTGCTGGAAGGCCAGACGGGCTATCTGCTGCCCAATACCGAGATTCAGGTCAATCTGCACAACGATCGGCCCATCGGTGTGGAACTTCCCCCGGTGGTGGTCCTGGAAGTGGTGGAAGCGGAGCCCTCCATCAAGGGACAGACGGCGACCAGCTCCTACAAACCCGCCCGCGTAGAAACGGGCATCACGGTCATGGTGCCGCCTTTCGTCAATGCGGGCGAAAAGATCCGGGTCAATACTTCCGACGGCAGCTACGTCGACCGGGCCTGAGGGGAGTCCCCCGTGCTGCGGTTCCTCGCCAATCTGCTCTGGTTCCTTTTGGGCGGAGTGGTGATGGGCTTGGGCTGGTGGCTTGCCGGTATCCTGGCGGCCATCACCATCATCGGTATTCCTTACGCCATTGCCGCCTTTCGCATCGGCGCTTTCTCTTTCTGGCCTTTTGGTCGCGCCATCGTCGATCGTCCGAGTTCCGACCTCGGTCGCGGCATCGGGCTCATCGGCAATGTGATCTGGGCCGTTTTCCTGGGGTGGTGGCTTGCCTTGGGACACCTCATCAGCGCCCTGCTCTGTGCCATCACCATCATCGGTATTCCCTTTGCCTGGCAACACCTTCGCCTAGCGGCGCTGTCCCTCACCCCCTACAGCAAAGCCATCGTGACGACCTGAACAGCGTCAGGATTTATGCGGGTGGGACGTGGGGGCGTCGTGGGGAATGACCCAAACGAATATCTCGTTCTTGCCAATCAGACCAAGGCGACGACGCGCCAGGTCGGCAATGGCCCCGTCCCCGTGCTCCAGACTCTGGACCTGCGCCGCCAGCTTGGCGTTGCGCTGCTCCAATTCCTGGAGATGGGCTTCACGCTGGTGCAATTGGCTCTGCAGCGATGCCACGTTCCACCAGCTTCCCGCTCCGAACCACAGGGGGTATTGCAGCAGCAGTAGCACGAGGAGCAGGACGATATCCACGCGACTAAAATCCAGCGCGCGCCAAAGCCCGATGATCCGGTCGGTCTCCAATTTTCGGGAAGATATTGCGATGGCCACGGGTTATCTCGCCTCACTGAGCGCACGACTGCGTTTATACGCTTTTTAGTCGAGATTGTAAAAAGCGCCGAGTCCGGGAAACCGCGCGTTATCCCCCAACGCTTCTTCGATGCGCAACAGACGGTTGTACTTGGCCACACGATCGGTGCGGGACAGCGATCCGGTCTTGACCTGACCGCAGCCGGTGGCGACGGCGACATCGGCCAAGGTCGTATCTTCGGTCTCACCGGAGCGGTGCGAGACCACGGCGGTATAGGCGTGGGTCTTCGCCAGTTCGATGGCCTGCAGGGTCTCGCTCAAGGTTCCGATCTGATTGAGCTTGATGAGAATGCTGTTGGCCACGCCGCGATCGATGCCCTCGCGCAGAATATCGACATTCGTCACAAAGATATCGTCGCCGACCAGCTGGATGCGATCGCCCACGCGATCCGTGAGCATGACCCAGCCATCCCAATCGTTCTGGTCCATGCCGTCCTCGATGCTGATGAGGGGATAACGCTCCACGAGATCGGCCAGATATTGCACAAAACCGGCACTGTCGAGACTGCGACCTTCGCTGGCCAGGTGATATTGACCGTCGCGATAGAACTCACTGGACGCGACATCCATGCCCAACCAGATATCCTCGCCAGCCGTATAGCCGGCGCGCTCGATGGCTTCCAGCAGCAGCTCCAAGGCCGCCTCGTTGGACGGCAGATCCGGCGCAAAGCCGCCCTCATCGCCCACGGTGGTGGCCAGACCCCGCCCGTGCAGCACGGCCTTCAGGGAATGGAAGGTCTCTACCCCCATCTGCAGGGCCTCGGAGAAGGACTCCGCCCCCGCCGGTATGATCATGAACTCTTGCATATCCACGTCGTTGTCGGCGTGGGCACCGCCGTTGATGACGTTCATCATGGGCACCGGCAAGAGCAGCGGGCCAAGACCGCCAATGTAGCGGTAAAGGGGCTGCCCCAGGCTGCGGGCGGCCGCCTGGGCACAGGCCAAGGACACACTCAGAATGGCGTTGGCACCCAGGCGGGCCTTGTTGGGCGTGCCGTCCAGAGCGCGGAGGGCGGTGTCGATGGCCTCCTGATCTTCTACTTCCATGCCGAGCAGACTGTCCTGAATCTCTCCGCGCACGTGTTCCACGGCACGACGCACGCCCTTGCCGTTGTAGCGCTCGCCCCCATCGCGCAGCTCCACCGCCTCGCGCTCGCCGGTGGAAGCACCGCTCGGCACGATGGCCTGGCCGACCACCCCGTTTTCCAGGGTGACTTCGGCTTCCACCGTGGGGTTACCACGGGAATCCAAGACTTCGCGGGCGTGGATCTGGACGATGGCGGTCATGTCAACTCCTCGGGATGGTTTTCGGGAAAATCGTGGGCCTTGACGGCGCGGTCCAAGTCCTTCAGCACACGCAGCAGCGTCTCCATGCGCTGCAAGGGCCAGGCGTTGGGACCGTCGGACAGGGCGCAGGCCGGATCGGGATGGGTTTCCATGAAGAGGCCGGCGACGCCCGCCGCCACCGCCGCCCGCGCCAGGACCGGCACGAACTCGCGCTGGCCACCGGAGCGGTCCCCCTGGCCGCCGGGCAACTGCACCGAGTGGGTGGCATCGAAAACCACCGGGCACTCGGTCTGCCGCATCACGGCCAGGGAACGCATGTCAGAGACGAGGTTATTGTAGCCGAAACTCACGCCGCGCTCGCAGACCAGAATCTGCCGGTTGCCTGTCTCCTGTGCCTTGCGCACGACGTGGATCATGTCCCAGGGCGCCAGGAACTGGCCTTTCTTGATATTGACGGGCTTACCCGCTGCCGCGACTGCCTGGATGAAGTCTGTCTGCCGACACAGAAAGGCTGGGGTCTGTAGTACATCCACCGCCTGCGCCACGGCCGCCACATCCTCTTTTTCGTGGACATCGGTCAGCACGGGCACGCCCAGTTCGCTGCGGACCTTTTCCAGAATACGTAAGCCCTCGTCCCGGCCTGGCCCGCGAAAACTCTTGCCCGAGGAACGATTGGCCTTGTCGTAGGAGCTCTTGTAAATGAATGGGATGTCGAGCTTGGCGCAGATGTCCCGTAGCGTTTCCGCCGTGGACAGGGCCAGGGATTCGTTCTCGATGGCACAAGGGCCGGCGATGAGAAAGAAGGGCCGCTCCAGACCGACCTCATAACCACAGAGTTTCATGGGCGACGCTCCTTGGCGTAGTGCTGGGCCGCCGCCAGAAAAGCGTCGAACAAAGGGTGACCCGCGCGCGGATTGCTGGTGAACTCCGGATGAAACTGGCAACCCAGGAACCAGGGGTGGTCCTGTAATTCCACCACTTCCACCAACTCGCCATCCACCGATCGCCCCGTAAAGCGCAACCCCGCCGCCGCCAGCGGGGCGAGGTAGCGATTGTTGAACTCGAAGCGGTGACGATGACGTTCGCGGATCTCTGTCGTCCCGTAAGCCTGCGCCGCGAGGCTCCCCTCCAGCAGACGACAGGTCTGCTCGCCCAAACGCATGGTCCCACCGAGGTTACCCCCGGCTTCGCGATAGGTGACTCGCCCTTCCGGATCCGTCCACTCGGTCATCAAGGTGATCACCGGGGCCGGCGTCTGCGGATCCAGCTCGGTGCTGTTGGCCTCGGCCAGGCCCGCCCGGTGACGGGCAAACTCCACCACCGCCAGCTGCATGCCCAGACAGATACCCAGGTAGGGAACTTTCTGCTCGCGCGCGTAGCGGATGGCCTCGATCTTGCCTTCCGTACCGCGGCCGCCGAAACCACCCGGCACCAGGATCGCGTCTGCCTCTTGCAGTAGATCCCGAGCGCCGCGGTTTTCGATATCCTCGGCATCCACATACAGGAAGCGGATTTTCCGACGCGCCCGCAGACCCGCATGCAGCAGCGCCTCGGACAGCGACTTGTAAGACTCCGTCAGGCCCACATACTTGCCCACCAGGGCCACGCAGACCTCCCCCTGGGGGTGCATCATGGCGTCGACGATACCCTGCCAGACGGATAGATCCGGCGGTGGCGTCTGCAGACCGAGATCCTCCGCCACCAAGTCATCCAAACCCTGGTCGTGGAACAGTAGAGGGATGCGATAGATGCTGTCGGTATCGATGGCAGAGATGACCGCCCGCTCGGGCAGGTTGGAGAAGAGCGCAATCTTGGCCCGATGATCGGCGGGAATGGGACGGTCCGCACGACAAAGCAACACATCGGGCTGGATACCGATGGCCCGCAGCTCGCGCACGGAGTGCTGCGTCGGCTTGGTCTTCATCTCTCCCGCCGAGGGCAGGTAGGGCACCAGGGTCAGGTGCATGAAGAGGCTATTGCCCCTGCCCTCCTCCACTGCCATCTGACGGATGGCCTCCAGGAAGGGTTGCGACTCGATATCGCCCACCGTGCCGCCGATCTCCACCAGCGCCACGTCCGCATCGCCCGCTCCCAGGCGTATGCGCCGTTTGATCTCGTCGGTAACGTGGGGGATGACCTGCACGGTGCGCCCCAGATAGTCGCCGCGCCGCTCCTTCTCGATAACCGTCTGGTAAACGAGGCCGGTGGTGAAATTGTTGCGCTTGCTCATCTTGCTGGAGAGAAAGCGCTCGTAGTGACCCAGGTCGAGGTCGGTCTCGGCGCCATCGGCGGTGACAAAGACTTCACCGTGCTGAAAGGGGCTCATGGTACCGGGGTCGACGTTGATGTAGGGGTCCAGCTTGAGCATGGTGACCTTGAGGCCACGGGCTTCGAGAAGGGCGCCCAGGGCCGCTCCCGCTGCGCCTTTGCCCAAGGAAGAGACCACACCCCCGGTGACGAAAATGTACTTGCTCATGCGCCTCGCCACAGCCCCGACAGACCGACGCATGGTAGCCAATTCAGGCTTCCGGCACAATTGGAAAAGAGCCGGAGTCCGATCCCGCCACAGGGCCTGGATCTGTACATAATCAGGCTAGGGACCGTGACCTTCCGCGGAATGGAGTGCTGGAACGTGACGCATTTTGGCAGCTTCCGCGCCCCGATATGTCACCCTGCCCTTTCACGCCGAGGGTTGCTGAACCTCCGACTGCTCCGACTCCGCCGCGCGTCAATCGGCCAACAGATCCACCTCCACGTCCAGACCCAGGATCTTCTCCTCCAGAACCCGGATCTCGTCGCGCAATGCCGCCGCCTGCTCAAACTCCAGGTTACGGGCGTGGCGATGCATCTGTTCCTCCAGCTCTCGGATACGCTTGGCCAAGGCTTGGGGATTCTGGACACCGGCGTAGGCCGGGGCCGGCTCTGCCGCTTTGAGGCGCGGCCCACTGCCGTTGCGGCGATAGACTCCCTCGATGATGTCCGCCACCGGCTTGACGATGCCCTTGGGCGTAATGCCATGCTCGGCGTTGAATCGAATCTGCTTGTTGCGACGCCGCTCCGTTTCTTCCATGGCACGGGCCATGGAGCCCGTGATGGTATCGGCATAGAGAATGGCGCGGCCGTGGAGATTGCGGGCAGCACGACCGATGGTCTGGATGAGGGAACGCTCCGAACGCAGAAAGCCTTCTTTATCGGCATCCAGTATGGCCACCAGCGCCACCTCGGGCATATCCAGACCCTCGCGCAAGAGATTGATACCGATGAGGACATCGAAGACCCCCGCGCGCAGATCACGGATGATCTCCACCCGCTCCACCGTCTCGATGTCCGAGTGCAGGTAGCGGCACTGGATGCCCAATTCGTGCAGATAATCGCTGAGATCCTCGGCCATGCGCTTGGTCAGGGTGGTCACCAGTACCCGCCATCCGCTGGCGATGACTCCATGGATCTCGCTCACCAGATCGTCCACCTGCCCCTTGGCCGGGCGCACCTCCACCTCCGGGTCCACCAATCCGGTGGGCCGCACCACCTGCTCCACGATGCGCCCAGAGCGCGCCAACTCGTAGGGACCGGGGGTAGCCGAGATGAAGATGGTCTGCGGCATCAGGGCTTCGAATTCCGGAAACATCAGGGGCCGATTATCCAGCGCCGAGGGCAGGCGAAAACCGTATTCCACCAGGGTTTCCTTGCGCGAACGATCGCCCTTGTACATGCCCCCGAACTGAGGCACGGTGACGTGGGATTCGTCGATGAACAGCAGGGCATTGGCGGGCAAATAGTCCATGAGGGTCGGCGGCGGCTGACCCGGCGCCCGCCCCGACAGATAGCGGGAGTAGTTCTCGATGCCCGAACAGTAGCCCAGCTCCGCCATCATCTCCAGATCGAAGCGGGTCCGCTGCTCCAGACGCTGCGCCTCCACCAGTTTGTTATCGCGGCGCAGCGCCTCCAGACGTTCGCGCAGCTCGTCCTTGATCTGCTCGATGGCCGTGAGTATCTGCTCGCGCGGCGTCACATAGTGGCTCTTGGGGTAGACCGTGTAGCGCGGCAGGCGGGTGATGGTCTTGCCCGTGAGGGGGTCAAACAGGGAGATACGCTCGATCTCATCACCGAAGAGCTCTACCCGAACCGCCTCGTCCTCACTCTCCGCCGGCCAGATGTCGATGACATCGCCGTTCACCCGAAAGGTACTGCGCTTGAGCTCCAATGGATTGCGGCTGTACTGCATGTCCGCCAGCCGCCGCAGGATGGCCCGTTGATCCATGGCATCCCCCTCGCGCAGGTGCAGGATCATGTTGTGATAGGCGGCGGGATCGCCCAAGCCGTAGATGGCCGACACCGTCGCGACGATAATGACGTCGGGACGTTCCAGGAGCGCCTTGGTGGCCGACAGCCGCATCTGCTCGATGTGGTCGTTGATGGAGGCATCCTTCTCGATGAAGGTATCCGAGGAAGGCACGTAGGCCTCGGGCTGATAGTAATCGTAGTAACTGACGAAATATTCCACCGCGTTGTGCGGAAAAAAGGCCCGGAGCTCCGCATAGAGCTGTGCTGCCAGGGTCTTGTTGGGAGCCATGACAATGGCCGGCCGCTGCGTGCGGGCGATGACATTGGCCATGGTAAAGGTCTTGCCCGAACCCGTAACGCCCAACAGGGTCTGGAAGGCCTCCCCCGCCGCCAAGCCCTCCACCAGTTCGGCGATGGCCGCAGGCTGGTCTCCACAGGGCGGAAAAACACTTTCCAAACTCAGAGCTTTTTCCATATCTCCCTCCACGGACCCACGGTCCCCAGGATACACAGGCCCCACCCACATCGAAATACTTTTGCTCCGCTGTGCATCCGATAATAGAATGGTGCCCGAGCGCCCATAGCTCAACCGGATAGAGCAACGGCCTTCTAAGCCGTAGGTTGCAGGTTCGATTCCTGCTGGGCGCGCCAAACAAAACAATAAGATAGGAATCATTCTTGAAGCCATAAAGAGTTTATGCCACCCTAATGCCATACTTGAGTCCGAAAACGGGTGGCAAGGATGGCGACGATTCGCGCTAGAAAAGATCAAGACGGCATCGTGATCGGCTGGCAAGCGCAGATCAAGCGCAAGGGCTTCCCCTTGGTTGTCAAGACGTTCAGGACCAAGTCAGAGGCCACGCATTGGGCCACCATCACCGAGGCGGAGATGCTGCGCGGGGTATTCGTCCAACGCAATGAGTCCGAACAAACCACGGTAAAGGACTTGCTGGAACGGTACCAAAGCGAGGTGCTGCCCACTCTCAAGGGTGGCTATCGTGAGCAATCGCGGATCAAAGCCCTACAAGCTGGCCTTGGCGCATATTCGCTGGCAGCACTAAATTCATCCATGATCGCAAAGTACCGAGACAAGCGGCTTTCAACGATCAGTCCAAAGACGGGTCGGCTTGTCTGTGCCCAGACGGTCAAACACGAGCTAGGCTTGCTCCAGAGGGCGTTGAAAATGGCCACGATGGAATGGGGTATTGCGCTGCCTGGCGGGATACCTACCGCCATGGTGAAAAAGCCTTCTCTGCCTTCCGCGCGAGATCGCCGTTTGGTCGATGACGAAGAGGAAAGGCTGTTGGCCGCATGTGCCGAATCGCGCAACCCGTGGCTGCGCCCGTGTGTCATCTTCGCGATCGAAACGGCTATGCGGGCCGGGGAGATGTTGGAGAAGTGGGAGCTTGATAAAAACTCCGGCAAGCAGGTGAAAAAGAGTGTCGGCCTGCAATGGTCGGATGTGGATCTGAAAAGGCGCACTGCACACTTGCCCAAGACCAAGAACGGCGATGCTCGCACTGTGCCCTTGTCCAGCCGTGCTGTGGCCGTGCTAGATAGTCTGCCGCGCACCTTGGACGGTCGGGTGTTCGGCACCACGTATGAAGGTATTCACCAAGCATTTGTGCGGGCCTGCCGCCGTGCAGACATTGAGGATCTGCGATTCCATGACCTACGCCATGAGGCCACGTCCCGCCTCTTTGAGAAGGGCTTCAACCCTATGGAAGTGTCGAGCATCACTGGCCACAAGACATTGCAGATGCTCAAGCGATACACGCACCTGCGGGCTGAGGATCTGGCAAAGCGGATGGGATGAGCCCTTGTTTCGAAAGACCCTGTGTTGAACATAGGGCCACGATCTGGCCGACCCTTACCAATAGCACGGGTTAACAAAATCAATGATCTACGAAAATCCGTAGCGATACGCGCCCGTCACGCGGCATTTCCGCTCTGAGGTACGTTTGCCCGTCCGCTGCCCAAAATCGAGCGCTACGACAAAATAAACGGCATATTTTTTTGGAGCGGGTCTGGCCGTATCACGGAAGCCTGGGGCTCCCGCATACCGTCCCCGCGAGCGACAAGTTCCTTCCATCCCTCCGCGATCACGCCGATGATTGCCTGAATACCGCGAGTCCTTTATCTTCTTGCCCATACAAGGAGGAAATTATGCGCCGCTTATCCTTTGGTGTTGCTGGGGTGCTGCTGATGGGGACGATGCTGAGTTCCGCGTCGGCATGGGCCGTGACTTGTCCCGATCGCGTACTGTCCCAGCGGCCGGCAGAGTTTGGTCCTTGGCCGGGTGCCCAGATCTTGCGCATCGTCGAGAAACCTGGGGGATATGGCACCTGTGATGCGGTTGCTGAAATTGTCGTCAACGGTGCGGTCAAGGCGAGTTACGTCGAGACGGCGCAAAATCCCATCCCAGGCACCGCCGCCTATCAATTTCGGATTCTGCATCTCGCACCTGGACCCTATGCCCAGCTGTCTGCCTACGGCTGGTCGACGGGAGCCGACGCGGGCAGTAGCAGCTACCAAATCTACGGTTACCAGGGTGGCGGCATGCGCCGACTCTTCAATGCTAGCGAGGAAGATGGGAAGCTATCGATCAGGACTCAGGGAAACACCCTGACCATTGGCGGTTTTCGCAGCACCAAGTGCATGGCCTGCGGTTATAGCGCCAGCGCATCCTGGCAATGGAACCCCGCGTTTGGTGGTTGGCTGCTAGAGAAGGATAATCCCAGGGCGGTGGATTTTGCCACCTATCTCAATGCCCCGACGGTCATTGCCAGTGACAACGCCGAGTCCGCCCACGCCGAGGCGGTAGTCCAATATCAAACCTTGACACAGCAACTTGGACAACGCTACGAAGCTCTCATGCATCAGGCCAACCCTGCTCAACAGCGGGATCTCAAGACCCAGGAGGTCCATTGGATCGAGAAAAAGCGGCAGGAGTGCGGTCCGAGCACCCCGGCGCTCCAGCCAAGGCATGGCAACGCCCTGGAATGCCTGATCGGGCAGACCCGGGAGCGACTGCAGGTGCTATCTTTCGGGCTTTCCGGGCTGTAAGAAGACCGGCTAATCCAAGGCCCGAACAGTAAGTCGATAGACGACAAAACGGCTGCGCGCCCTCGGACCGGATTCAGATCCGGGTATCGACGATGGAGCGCTGAAGATCCGGGCTGGCGACGGCTGGGTCCATCCCCCCGTATTTTGGCAGTGGGCGAGTGCCATTGTGGCGCCAAAGTGGCTCCACTTTGGCTCCACTTTGGCTCCACTTTGGCTCCACTTTGGCTCCACTT
>ERZ1669247.340-NODE-340-length-16660-cov-4.754712_pt1 | contig 16660 bp, 16 predicted proteins | sample MGYA00579297_ERZ1669247 | MGnify/ENA primary metagenome ERZ1669247 (study PRJEB41166, sample SAMN08046056) | hot springs metagenome | biome: hot spring; feature: acid hot spring; material: thermophilic sediment; isolation source: thermophilic sediment from acid...
AAACAAAGGAGAACAGCCTCAAGAGCCGCAGTTTCAGCCTCAACAAAAGAAGGAGAAAAAAACAGAACAGACCCAAAATATGCCAAAAGAAGCGCAGAAGATTATTGATGAGTATGAAGAGAAGGTTAACAAGATAAACGGGAAGGAATTCCCACAGTCAATACAGAGCTACATTTCTAAAATTACTAATATGCAGGATACAATCATAGATGAGATAAATAACGTAAACTCGAAGCTTTCAGCGTTTAGCAAGCATAAGGCAGACTTGCTTAAGGGGTATTCTGAGGATCTAGATAAGCTGAACAGTATAATCAGCGATATAATAGTCAATAAGAAAAAAGGATTGGAAGGCCTAAAGGAGCTCTCAAAGTACCTCAATGACATGACCGACACTATGAAGAATATCAAAAAGGACATAGAAGTGATAAACAAAGAGAAAGAGCTTGGTGAGATAGCTAAGAAGCTTAAGCTGGCAAGCAAGATTGATGCACTGGCCTCTAACACCGATAAGGCGATTAAAAAAGTTGAGACTGAGATAAAAGGAAGGGAATCAAAAATAAGCAAGCTTAATGAGGAAAAGGAAAAAGTCGAGAAAAAATACAAAGAGACAGAAGTGAATAAGAAGCAGGAGGCAGCAAAAGAAGAGAAGGCGAAGCAAGGCACTTTCCAAAATGTCGCGTTCGCCACAGGCATGGCTGGGCTATCAATTGTAGCAGCTTCTGCCTTTGCAGCAGTTGCAATGTCCTCATTTAGCATATTTGCTATAGGCGGCATTGCAGGGCTTGCCATAGCTGGTGCTGCCGGGCTTGCCGCACTTGTGCACAGCAGGCTTCAAAAGCACAAAGAGGCGCAGTTGGAGAAGCAGAAAGAGGAGGTAAAAGAAGAGAAAAAGAAAAAAGAGGCTGAAAAGGCATATGTGAGCCCTCATAGAAAACCTGCAAAGAGTGCACTGATTGGAGGAGCTATTACCGCTGTCATAGGCGCTGTTTTGATGTACAGTGCATTTACTGTTACAGCAATGATGGGCTTCGGTCTGCTTGGTCTTGGCCTTGTAGGTATTGGTGGGCTTGTAATGTTTGTAGGAGTAATTGAATGGATTGTTGCACAGATTGGCGAAGCATACAACAACCGCAAGATAAAAAATGCCAAGAAGAATGAAAGAGAAGAGGAAAAAGAGGAAGAAAAGGAGAAAAAGAAAATTCCAAATTATTTCTCTCAAAAGACACAAAATCCAAATTACATAGAAGGAGGAGGTAAAAAATAGATTTTTGGCGAAAGGGTTAAAAGCCCTTATTCCTTTTTCTTTTTATGCAAAATCAGGTAATATTTGTAAATTACGGCGAGCTTTGGCTGAGGGGCAAGAACAAAAAGAATTACATAAACCAGCTTAAGAAAAATCTCGCCTCGCTGCTTGAGGGAGAAGCGTATAGCCTTGAATCGAAATATGACAGGCTCATCATAAAACCAAATGGGAGTCCAGGCAGCATAATGGAAAAGCTCTCTTACCTTTTTGGTATAAGCAAATATGGGCTAGCATACGAGGCTGAGCCAGACATTAACTCAATAAAAGGTATTGTTAAGCTCGTCCTTTTGTCAAGCAACTGCAAGCGCGTCAAAATAAATGCCCACAGGTCATACAAGGGATTCAGCTTCAATTCGATTGACATAATAAAAGAAGTAGCAAAATTGGCTAAGGAAATAGGCATAGAGCCATCGCTTCATGAATATGATCTTGAGCTCTTTATAGTGGTTACAAGGGAAAAGGCATACATCTATTCAGAAACTGGAAAGGGACTTGGTGGACTCCCTGTTGGGAGCAGTGGGAAGGGAATAGTTCTTCTTTCAGGCGGCATAGACTCTCCAGTTGCGGCATGGTTTGCAATGAAGCGTGGAGTAGTCCCTATATATTTGCACCTCCACCAATTCAATGATGCAAAGCTTCTTGAAGGCAATAAGATAGAGGAGCTTGTATCTTTGCTCTCAAGGTTCTCAAAAGGGTTTCACGCTAAGATATACTATATTCCTTTTCACTATTTTTCGCTTGCTGTATCGTCTGGCAGTTCAAGAAGGTATGAGCCAATTCTCATGAAGGCTTTTCTTTTCAAAGTGGCAGAGGAAATAGCAAAAAAGGAGGGCGCACAGCTCATCTTTACAGGCGAGAGTCTTGGACAAGTGGCCTCGCAGACGCCCAGCAACATCGCCTCCTCGCAGGTACTTTCAAAGATGCCCATTTTAAGGCCCCTTATAGGGTTCGATAAAGAAGAGATAATAGGCTTCGCAAAGAAGATAGGCACATATGAAATCTCTATAAAGCCTTATCCAGATGTATGCTCGCTTAACGTGAAAAACCCTGCAACGAGTTCAGACCCTTCAGAGATAATGAAGCTTCTCAGAGGGGTTGGGATCGCTAAGATAGTAAAAAATAGCCTTAAAGAAGCTGTAGTAAAGGTTTTATAGCTTTTATAGCAAAATATAAAGGAAGATGGAAAAGTATATATAGAGTTGAGACCTAATATCAGTAAATATATTCGAGCAATCATACTGAAACAAAAAAAGGTGAAACAATGGCCGAAGAGGAAAAGAAAGAATCAATACCAGAAAATGTAATCTATGTTGGCAAGAAGCCAGCTATGAACTATGTGCTAGCAGTAGTGACGCAGTTCAACAACGGAGCAAAGAAAGTGACAATAAAAGCCAGAGGCAACACGATTTCCAGGGCGGTTGACGTAGCAGAGATAGCAAGGAACAGGTTTGTCACAGACGTCAAGGTGAACAACATTTCAATAAGCTCTGAGGAATTGACAAACGAGGACGGAACGAAGTCAAAAGTAAGCGCCATACAGATAGAGCTTTCAAAGTAATTTTTCTTTTTTATTCTATACCCATTTTTATTGCTGAGGCTACGTCGGTAGAGGTCACTATGCCGATGAGCTTCATTTCCTTTTTGTTGTTCACAACAGGAACCCTTGTCACATGCTTGTCGAGCATTATCTTTGATGCTTGATCTATATCGTCGTCTTCAAGGACAAAGAAAGGTTCCTTCATCTTCTCCTCCACACTCCCTTTGCCGCTTGGAACACTCTCCTCTTCCAATATGCCTATGAGAACCTCGCCATCAACAACAGGCAGGAGGCTTATCCTGTTCCTCTTCATGAGCTTTATTGCGGTTTCAAGGCTTGCGCTCTTTGCTATCGCTACAACGTGCCTGTGCATTATTGTTGAGATATTTGGCATATTTCTAAATCGCTGCTTAGCTTTAAAACCCTTCCTACATGCAAATCTATTAGAATTTTCTTCTCCATATTAATTGTTGGTTGATATGGAAATAGAATCTGTAGAGATTGAGAAAGAAGAAGACGAGCAGCTTATTATAGGGCATGCTGGCTTCATAAAAACAGCAGAAGACCTCTACGAGGCAATGGCAAGTTCTGTTCCCGGCATTAAATTTGGTTTGGCATTTGTAGAGGCAAGCGGACCTTGCCTTGTAAGAAGCGAGGGAAATGACAAGTCTCTGGTTGAAAAAGCTGAGCAAAATGCGCTCAAGATAGGCGCTGGGCACACATTCATAATAATCTTCAAAAATGCATATCCGATAAACGTTGTAAATGCACTAAAATCTGTTCCGGAAGTGGTAGGCATATACTGCGCAACAGCAAACAATGTTGAGGTTGTGCTTGGCCATACTAAAAACGGCAGGGCAGTTCTTGGTGTTGCAGATGGCAGCAGCGCCAAAGGCATTGAAAAGGAAGAAGACAAAGCGGCAAGGAGAAAGCTTCTGCGCGATATAGGGTATAAGCTAGGTTGATAAAGTGTTCAAACTTCTCTCAAGCGAAGAGGCGAAGAAAGCGATAGAAGAGCTAGAAAAAGCTTACCCAAATGCTAAATATTATCTAAATTTCTCAACTCCAATAGAGCTTCTTGTAGCCGCAATACTCTCAGCGCAGACGCATGATGAGGTCGTAAATGCAGTAACCCCTGAGCTGTTTAAAAGGTTCAAGAGCGCAAAAGAGTATGCAAGTGCAAGCCCCGAGGAACTTCTGAGATATATTGGAAGGGTAACATACGCGGGCAACAAGGCAAAGAACATAATAGAAGCGTGCAAGATCATAGAAAATAAATATAACGGCAAAGTGCCTGACACGATGGAAGAGCTCATCGAACTGCCTGGCATTGGAAGGAAGACGGCGAATACAATACTGATAAATGCATACAACAAAATAGAAGGCATACCTGTAGACGTATGGGTGCTAAAGCTCTCGTACAGGATAGGCTTGAGCAAAAACACAAAGCCAGAGCTCGTGGAGCAAGACCTTATGAAGATTGTAGATAAGAAGTACTGGCACAATATTGCTTACGTCTTGAAGCAGCATGGTAAAGCCGTATGCAAAAGCGCTGTGCCTGAATGCTCAAAGTGCGTGATAAGCAAGATCTGCCCAAAGAATGGCGTTACGAAAAGCAGGTAATAATGTGAAGTTCTATTGCGATTTTCATATACATAGCAAGTATTCTAGGGCAACAAGTGAGAACCTCGACCTTGATGGAATAGCTGAAGGGGCGAGAAACAAGGGGATAAGCATTGTCGGCACTGGTGACTTTACGCATCCTCTCTGGTTCAATGAGCTTAAGGAAAAGCTGAAGCCGGCAGAGGAAGGGCTTTATGTATACAGGAACATGAGGTTCATGCTCACTGTCGAGGTATCGACAGTGTTTAGGAGAAGGGATAGTATAAAGAAGGTCCACCATGTAATACATGCTCCATCTCTTGATGTTGCTGAGCAGATAAGGGAAGTGCTCTCCAAATATGGCGACCTTTCCATAGACGGAAGGCCAACTCTAAATGTGGAGCCGGCAGAGATGGTAGAAAGGCTTTACTCAATAGATGAGAATATAATTGTCTATCCAGCCCACAATTGGACTCCATTCTATGGCTGCATGGGGAGCCAGAACGGCTTCAACTCGCTTGAAGAGTGCTATGGCGAAGAGGAGAAAAGGATCCATGCTCTCGAGACCGGTCTTTCCTCTGACCCAAAAATGAACTGGCGCCTCTCAATACTTGACAAGTACTCTCTTGTCTCAAGCAGCGATGCACATTCTGCGCAGAACATAGGACGTGAGATGACTGTCTTTGAGCTTGATGAACCTTCCTACAAAGCGATAAAAGATGCTATAACAAGGAAAGAGTCAAGAGCGCTTAGCATGACAGTTGAGTATTACCCAGAGGAGGGAAAGTACCATTATGACGGCCACAGGAATTGCAACGTCTCGCTTAGCCCAGAGGAAGCAATAAAGCTAAACAACATATGCCCAGTTTGCGGCAAGCCCCTGGTAATTGGGGTTCTCCATAGGGTGGAAGAGCTCGCTGATAGGCCTGATGGTTACATACCTAAAGACGCGCCACGCTATACATATGCTGTGCCTCTCATAGAGGTCATCTCCTATATAACGGGCAAGGGAAGGAGCACGCAATATGTAAAAGGACTTTACTCAAAACTCTTAGAAAAATTTGGAAGCGAGATTCAAGTCCTGTTGAATGAGGACCTTGAATCTATAAAAGAGGTTGACAAGGAGCTTGCAACGGCGATAGAAAACATGAGGAATTCAAATGTAACCCTTATACCCGGATATGACGGCGTATTTGGTATAGTAGATTTGCTAAACAAGATAAAAAAGCCCGAGAATGCAGTTTGGAAGCAGAAGAGGATTTCAGATTTTGGAAAGAAATAAATTTATAAATACCAATAAATAATTTATTCAATCGGTGTTACAGATGAAAATTTTCTTGCCTATGGTACTTGTTTCGATCTTTATATTCCAAATAATGAATGCAACTCTAGTTGGGAGTGCGTATATCTATGCGCCAGCAGTGCTTACAAGCGTCAATAAAGGCTCTCTTACAATCTTTTATCTTAATGTCACTACAGGCAATGGAAATATAAGCATAAGCGGCCCATCCTCCGTAGGAAGCAGCACGCTCCAATCTGCAGAAGAAGGAGCAGCATATGCATGCAGCTACCTTGGGCTAAACAAGAGTGATTACAACTTCTACTACACCATATCTGATAAAAATGTGAGTGTATCTGGTCCTAGCGGTGGACTTGCATTTACACTCGACGCCATCTCTGCCCTTTCGCACAAGCCGCTGCTGCATGATTTCACCCTTACAGGCACTATAAATCTTGATGGTACTGTAGGCCCAATAGGTGGCATTTATGACAAGGTTGCAGCTGCAAAACAGCATGGCCTTGTTTTTATGCTTGTTCCGCATGTAGAAAATGGTAGTATGCAAGACCTCATATACTACCTTGCCCAGCAGACCTTTAACATTCCTTTGGTGGAGGTCGCAAACGTCTCGCAAGCGATGCAATTTGCAACAGGCGCCTCTTCCCCAACATGGCTGAACTATTCTATTTATTCTAACTATTATGTGAATGAATTGCCTTACGCAAACTTGACATGTGAGAACTGCTACCTGGGCTCTTTTCAAAATCTGACAAGCTTTACATTCAATTTCACAAACAATACTATTGAAAATATACCAGACAACTATTACGGCGTAAAATCTGTGTTTGAAAAGGATATGAGCGAATACGCTTCCATAGCGCAGAAAGGATATCTATATACTGCTGCAGACTTCTCCTTCCTTTTATTCCCTCAAGCCTTTATGCTTGAGCATTCGAGCAATGTAACCAATGCAAGCGCAAGCAGTCTAATCTCAAATGTCTCATCATTCTGTTCTTCACTTGTCCCGCCGCAGCTTACAAATACAAACTATGAATATGTAATCGGTGGCGAGCTGAGGCAGGAGTTTGGGAGCATAACAGCCGGAAATGCAGCGACAATGCTCAATGAGAGCGAAACAAGCGATGGCATATTGGAAAGCATATACACTGCAGGCGAAGCATATGGCTGGTGCCTTGCAGCGCAGGACATGTATAGCATAGCAAGCAATATGAGCGGCAGGCCCGTTATTTCAAGCGGGCTAGAGCCTTACGCTAGCGAATTGATAAACAGCGCAAGCAAGTACGGCAGCAATCTTTATTCACAGAGCGCATTAAACTTTTACAATGAAGGAAATTATCCTGCAGCAATATACAGCGCCACTTATGCCAAGATTTTCGGAAATTCAGTAATGCCGAATTACAACGCATCGCAATACCTTGCAATCGAATCAAAGCTTATAGGAAATTCCACTTATGGCATATGGCCCAACCAATTTGCGAAATCTTCGCAATTCTATATGCAGGAATATTATATTACAAAGAATTTAAGCGATCTCCAGGCAGCATACTCATTGGCCCTTCTGGCCTCAAACCTAAGCTCTGCAAATAAGCTTATTAGCAACTCGTTTGTATATACAAACGCTAGTACCTCCTCTTTGCAATGTACAGGAATATCGAGTCAGGTAACAGAATTGTCGAACCAGGTACAGCAGATTTACTCTATACTCTTCGTAATGGTAATAATACTCTTTGCAATACTTGTAATACTTCTTGTATACTTGATAAAGCTCCCATGCCAAACAGTGCAAAAAATAGCTGAAAATAAAAATATAATCAAAAAGGCTTCTAACAAAAGAAGGTGAATGCTTGAAAGACGCGTTTTGCAAGAAGAGAGTTATTAATAGTCAGGTATATTACAAGACAAAATACCTCTATGTGCTCTATAACATAAAGCCCATACTGCCAGGCCATTCGCTGATAATACCTAAAAGGCACGTTGAATTTTTGTCTGAGCTTAAAGACGAAGAGTGGCTTGAGGTAATAAAAGTGATAAGAAAGGTTGTTCCTGTATTGCTTAAGAGATATAATGCCGACAATTCCTATAACCTTGCCATTAATGTTGGCCCATATTCTGGAAGAGTGGTAAACCACCTACATATCCATATAATACCGCGAAGAAAAGACGACAAGTACAGCAAAAACTCAAACAGAATATATGCCGGCTTGTACAATGATATATATATAGTAGACAAGAGTACAGATCCAAAAGAAGAGATAAAAGAGCTGAGAAAGATCTTCAAATACAGAAGTTGAATATGGGAGCAAGCAAGAAAGCAAGAAGTGCCAAGCTCATAGCTATAAGCGAAGCATCTCTTGCAAAATCGTAAAAGCTCTCGCTTCTTTTATTTATGTAGCCAATGCTTATGTAGAGCAGGATAAAGTCAGTAATAATTATCAACGCCAGGTAAAGTATGTTGTATTTGAAAGGCGCCAAAGCTGTAAAGAGATATACGCTTATCCCTACTGCTATAAGGTAAAAGATAAGTGCAACAATCGCCGATCTTTTTGCGCCGATCACCTTTGGCAAAGTCGTTGCATTTCTGACCATCATGTCCCCTTTGAGGTCTCTTATGGTTCCATGAATTTCTCTTGCAAGTCCGCTGAAAAATATTAATGCTGTTATGAGCAATATACCCTCATTAAGCTTGTCCACCACAACATAATTGCCGAATATAAAAGGTATTGCCATTGAAAACGCAATATATGCATTGCCCCACAGAAGTTTTTCCTTGAGCTTATATGCATAGAGGAGGGCCAGCAAGCCAAATATCAGCGCTATGGCGAAGCAGTAAAGGTTTATGAAGAAACTTGCGCCTATGCCTATTATTAAGGTTATCGCTGTAACAATAATCGCATCACTCGGTTTAAGGCTTCCGTTTACAAGCGGCCTTTTGTTCTTTTTGTTCACCTTGTCTACTTCTATGTCAAAGTAATCGTTTATAGCAAACGAGGCCATGCTTATAAAGACGGGCGTAATTATGCTCATTGCGAGCAAAAAATAGTTTGGAAGGCCTTTTGCAATAAGCTCGGCTGCAACAACAGCTATGACAAGCATCAAGCTGTGCTCTACCCTTGTAAGCTTCAGAATAGCCATTGGTTTGCTGTACATAATACCAAATAAAAAGCTTATTATAGAAATATATTTCTAACTATTAGTGGTAAAATGGAGCCTTTGAATACATTGCCAAAATACAACTTATTTGGCCTCGATGATGTTGACTACAGCAAGGCAAAAGTAGTTGTTCTTCCTGTGCCGTATGATTCTACAGTATCATACCAGCCTGGTACAAGAAACGGCCCGCATGCCATAATAAGCGCGAGCAGGAATCTAGAGCTCTACAGCTACGAAGTTGGCTATGACATAAGCAAGATAGGCATATATACTACGGATGAGCTTGCCCCGGACATGAGCTCTCCGGAAAACATGATAAGCAGGATAGAAAAAGAAGTAGGGCTTATATTAAATGACAAGAAAATGCCTCTTCTTCTTGGTGGTGAGCATACTATAACTCTAGGCGCTCTTAAGGCGTTTAAGGATATTGGCAAAGATTTCAGCATTCTCCAGTTCGATGCGCATTCCGATTCAAGGGATTCCCTATTCGGAAGCAAATACATGCATGCAACTGTGATGGCGAGGGCGAAAGAGCTTTTTGACAATATAGTGCAGGTGGGAATAAGGAGTATAGATGAAGAATGCGCCAAAAAGATAAATTCCCAGCAGATTTTCTTTGCAGACCAGGTTCACGAAGATATTGACAGCACAATAGAATCCATTAGAGACCTCACAACTGAGAATATTTATCTCACCATAGATCTTGACGTGCTGGATCCAAGCATAATGCCAAGCGTCGGTACTCCGGAGCCAAACGGCTTGGGCTTCGGCGAACTCATGAAAATAATAAAAGAAATTGCAAAGGAGAAGAAGCTTACAGGGCTTGACATTGTAGAGCTGAACCCAATCCCTTATCTTGAAGCCCCAAATTACACAGCAGCAAAACTTACATACCTAACTTTAGGTTATTTCTTTGAAAAGGAAATGAAAGATCCATTCTAAAAAATGTAAACCAATATAAAGCTTTTTCAATTAAATTTTTAAGCTTAACACTAAAAATAATACAACTATAAAAATATTTGCTTTGGGAATGATGGAAATGGTCGAGGCAATAAATAAGACCCTAGTAAGGGAATTTTACGAGGCAAAAAGCGACGTAGATGCGGGCGAAAAGGTTATTGGCAACCACGTTTTTGGCAATTTGTTTGGCGTTGAAGAAAGCATAATTAAAAATCTCGAACTAGTCACACAGACAGTAATAAAAGCCGCCTCTATTGGAAAGATGCACATTCTTCAGGTGCTCACCTACAAGTTTGACAATCCAAAATCAAAAGACAATGGCGGAGTTTCTGTTATAGCTCTTATAGAAGAAAGTCATATAGCTGTGCACACATGGCCAGAAAGCAAATATGTGACTGTAGATGTATACTCATGCGGTCCAGAGGCTGATTCATTTGCCGCATTTGATTATATTGTAAAAAAGTTGAACCCCAAAAAATATGAAAAATTCTATGCGGATAGGGGGAACACCAGAGCCACGTGAAACGCCAGCGAGCTAATAGATAAAAGTTTAATTGTTTTAATAGTAGTAGGAGACGTGTGGTAGCATGTATAGAATATACTTTTTGTTTTTGGGGTTTCTTTTAGTATCTCTTGCTAATGCAGGCACAGTCACTCTCTCTGGATCTTGCTCAGTATATCTTGTAAATAACTCCATAACATTTACGCTTTCAAATTTGGGAAATGATTCTGCTTACAATCTGATTGTTTCTCCTATAATTACTGGGGCAACCCCAATAAATTCTTCTTATCAAATAAATTCTCTCAATCCAAATGAAAATTATACAATTCATGTCCAATTAAGCAATTTTGGGATCCCAGGCACCTACGCAGAGGAGTTCCTTGTCTCATACCAACAAGGACTTTCTGTATTTACTGCCTTATTTCCGTGCCAGGTCGCAATAATAAAGCCAACAGTATCACCAATTTATGAGACTGTAAGATCCTCTATACAAAGCAATATTGCGATAGTTAATGTTTCGCTTTACAATGTTATAGGTAAGAGTTTTTCCGGCAACGTCTCATTACTGGTACCGCCAGAATTCTCATATTTATCTAACAAATCCTATGAATTTCACATAGGTCCATACAATTCATCTAATTTTACATTTAAGCTCAAGCTGCCAACTGGAAAGGCGTCCTACACACTTGCGGCAGTATCAAGTTTTATAAGCGACAACGAACACTATGCGAGTATGTCCATCTTTTCGCTCAATGGCATTTACAGTTCATCGCTTGGCCCTACAATTTACATTTTAATTGTAGTTATACCTATCACCTTGATAATACTCCTGCTGGTTTTTATGATATTCAGGATGTTGTTCAGGAAGGGAAAAAGTCCAAAAAGAACCGCAAAGCGGTCTAAAGGTTCTTGAATATTGTCTTGAGTATTACATAGCCGTCCCTGAAAGTCCTGAGTTTTGCTTCTCCAGCCTTTCTTCTTTTTTCCAAGCTTGGCACTTCCAATACTTTTAGTCCAAGCTTGGCAGCCTTTATGCTTATCTCAGTCTCTATGCCGAACTTATCTTCCTTGAGATTGAGTTTTCTAAGAGCATCTTTTGTAAAACTTCTGTATCCATAGCAGAGATCTGTATAGTGGGTTTTGAAAATGAAGTTAACAAGCAGGATAAATAATTTGTTCCCAATCTTTCTTATGAGTGGCATGTCTTCTGTGCCCCCTCCTGTAAGAAATCTAGATCCCATGCATATATCATAGCCCGTCTCTATTCCAGCTATGAGAAGCCTTAGCTCGTTTGGCTTGTTTGATAAGTCTGCATCCATGGATACAACTATGTCACCCTTTGCATGTTTCATTCCTTTTCTTAGGGCAGAGCCTTTGCCTACCGAATCATACAGTATTTTTGCTCCAAGTTTGCGGGCTATCTTCACTGTATTGTCTTTTGAGTGGCCATCAACAACAATAATCTCGTATCTATAGTTGTATTTTCTAAGCTCTTTTTTGACTTCATTGAGAAGTTCTTTTATATTCTCCTCTTCATTGAGTGTTGGTATTACAATAGATATAAGTTTTCTTTTCATAGAATCTATCTTTTATAAAACATTTTGTAATATCTTTATAAAATAGTTTACTCTAATCTATTTAATTGAATGCCATGGGGGTTTTTGCATTAATTAGCGAAGGGTTAAAATCAAACTTTTCTAGGCTTAAGCACCCATATAAGCTCACATTTGCCATCACATTGCAATGCAACTCTAGGTGCAAGCACTGCAACATATGGCAGCTTAAGCCCAAAGGGGAGCTGAGCATAGAAGAGATTAGAAAATTTGCAGAAGCAAATCCTTACTTTGTAATAGTGGAGCTTACTGGCGGGGAGCCTTTTCTCAGGAGCGACATAGTGGAAATCGCAGAGGCGTTTGCGCAGTATTCGAAGAATCTCTATGCAATAACAATGCCAACGAACTCATTGGTGAACGGAGATATAATAGTGGAAAAAGTAAGGAAAATGCTCAAATTTGGAAAAAAGATTGTGGTAACACTTTCACTCGACGGCTATAGGGAACTAGAGGATACAATACGCGGCGTGCCCGGGAATTATGGCAAAGTTATTAGCCTGTACAAAAGATTTAATGAGATAAAAAAGAGCAACAGCAACTTTGACTTCAAGTTTGGGTTTACCATGATAGGTCCCAACCAAGGCAAATTCCTAGAGACGGTTAGAAGAGTGAAGGAGGACCTTCCAGAGATAAAAATTACTGATTTCCACTTGAATCTCGGGGCGATAAGCGAAGGCTATTATGGAAATAATGCATCGTTGAAGGAAAACATACTTGTTGATAGGGAAAAAGCAGTGAAGGAGCTTGAAGAGATAATAAAAGCCTACAAGAAGGAACTGGGCTTCAAGCTTTTCGACGTCGTCTCTGTTGGAGAGTATATATACTTGAAAGGGCTTCTTGAATACCTAAAATCCGGGAAAAATCCATTCAAGAGGCTCATCGGAGAAGCGTCTGTATACATGGACAGCTTCGGCAATGTATATCCATCAATACTTGTCAACAAAAAGCTTGGCAGCATAAGGGAAGACGGCTATGATCTTAGCAAGATAATAGAGCGAGGAAAAGAAATAATAGAAAGCGACGACAGAAGGCACTATACTTTCTGCGACGAAGAAGCAAGCATAATCGGGGATATAAAGAAATCTGTCGAGCTCCTCATTAAATAAAGTATAAAAATAATGCCAGCGATATTAAAAACTGTGATTATATGTATATTCTTGGAATATGGGACGGCCACGATTCTGGCGCAGCCCTGCTAGAAGACGACAAAATAATATTTGCGGCAAACGAAGAGAGATTTACAAAAAGGAAGCTAGAGATAAAATTCCCATATAATTCAATAAGAGCTGCACTCAATTATGCCCATCTCAACCCCAGCGACATAGACACTGTTGCTTTTCCAACGACGGAGCTTACAAAAACGCTCGAGAGAATAATGCCTTACTCAAAAGAATACCACTACCTTTACAGGAGAAGGAAGATAGAGAAGCCAAGATTTGAGGGCTTTGACAGGTGGCTCAGATACGCATTTCTGCAGTTTGGCGTGTGGCCCTTATGCGGTTCAATAAGCAAGTCTATAGTATCAAAGCAGCTAAGGCACATGGGCTTCAATAAATTCAAGCTTTATGCAATAGACCATCATACAGCGCATGCAGCTACAGCCGCATTTTCTTCAGGATTCAAAAAAGCCCTTGTAATAACGCTTGATGGCCTTGGCGACGGGCTGAGCGGCTCGATAAGCACATTTGAAAACGGCAAGCTCGAAAGGCACAAGGCAATAAGTGCAAGAAATTCTATTGGAATTTTCTTCGAGCAGGTAACATATCTCCTCGGTATGAGGGAACTTGAGGATGAGGGCAAGGTAATGGCGATGGCCGATTACTCGTACCCCTTCGACTTCTCTGCGAACAAGATGAAGGATTTCTTCAAAGTAGAAGGCACAGAAATTATTGCCAAATACAACTTCTTCAAACAACTTTCGATGTTAGATAAAATCCTTTGGAACACGCCAAGAGAGCAATTCGCTTATATGGCGCAGCAGCTCCTTGAAAACGTCATGGTGAAGTTCTTTTCAAATACGCTTGATGAATATGGAATAGGCGATGTGGCCTTGGCAGGGGGCACATTCTCTAATGTCAAGGCTAACATGAAAGTCAGGAACCTCGACAGGCTAAAGAGATGGTTTGTATTTCCCCACATGGGCGATGGCGGCATGGCGATGGGTGCTGCGATGTATGCAAATTATATGCTCAATGGCGTTTCCAGCTACAAGTTCGATGATGCATATCTTGGCAATGAATACACCGAAGAAGAAATCCTGGCCGCACTAAAGAAAGAGAAAGGCCTCTCGTATGAGCTGGATAAAGACAAGAGCGGGCATGCTGCAGAGCTTATAAATAAAGATAACTATGTTTTCTGGTTCCAGGGAAGGATGGAATACGGCCCTCGGGCCCTTGGGAACAGAAGCATACTCGCCAAATCGAGCTCAGATAATGCGAAGGACAAGCTCAACCTCTATGTCAAGCAGAGGGAGTGGTTCCAGCCATTTGCACCTTCAATGCTCCAGAGCGAAGCCGAAAGGCTTTTGGAAGATGTCAAAGGCTATGACAGGTTCATGACAATGGCTTATCAGGTAAAGCCAGAGGCAAGAGAAGTGATGAAGTCTGTAGTGCATGTGGATTATACAGCAAGGCCTCAGATGGTCAGCGATGAGAATCCTTCTTACAAGAAGCTTCTCGAGAAGGTAAAGAAGCTTGAGGGCTATGGCGTGGTATTGAATACAAGCTTCAACATACACGGCATGCCTATAGTGATGAGCCCAGAGGACGCGATAGAGACGATGAAGAAGACGAGCACAAAATACATGTTCCTAGGTGATTATTTCGTTGAAAATAAGAAGGTGAAGTAATTGCTTGATTCGCTACTTGGCTACTCTTTTACAATCGCAATAACAATAGCACTTGTTACCTTGATTGCAGCGATTGTGTGCGGTAGGAAGGAATTGATTAAGGAACTGAAAGGGATAAACAGATATTCGATCGCAGCAATAATTGGGATAGTTGCTGTTTTCCTTGCTATAGCTATATTCTATACCACTGCCTTCGAGGAGCTTTATTTCGACGAGAATATATATCAGGGAATTGCCATTAATATATTGAAGCACGGGCAGATGCTCTGGTGCACGTTCGGCACTGGTTACCTAAACAATTGCTACATAACTGCACTTTATCATGATCCAGCCGGTTGGTCCTATTTCTTGGCAATTGCATTTGCAATATTCGGTATAGGTACATCGACATCATATGATGCGCAGCTCTTCATAGGTGCATTGTCATTGCCGCTTCTGTTTCTTTTTGCGTACGTGCTCACGAAAAAGAACAGCATTGCTGTTGTATCTGCATACGTGCTTGCCTTAATGCCAGAGCTCTACATATGGTCTAGGACGCAGGCAGACCCTGACCTGCCATTCATGACCTTTTCAATCCTTTCGTTCTTTTTCTTCTTCGTATTCCTGAATATAAAAAGCAGAACATCACTTCTAATGTTTGTTTCAAGCCTTGTAATAGTCCTCTACATGAGAACAGAAGCCATACTGCTTGTAGGTGTTTTCTTCTTAATCTACCTCCTATACAATTTCACTGGGTTAAACTCTATAAAGAGGAACATTGCAAAGCTCTTTCATATAATCAACACTGACTACAAAGTAACGATTATTGTACTTTTTTTTATTCTCCTAACTATTCCACAAATAATATATATAGCTATACAAGCTTCAAATCCGCAATATGGTCAACAATCAAACCAGTCTGTAATATCACTTGCCAATTTTAAGCATAATCTCGGTGGAAACCTAAAGTTTCTCTTTGGCAGCTACAATTACTCTGCATATTTTCCTGCCGTATCAACAATCTCTTTGCTCATCTTTTCACTGATCGGAATAGTGCTCCTTGCCTTCGAGAAAAGCAGCAAGGCAAAAGTTCTCTCGGCCTCCCTGCTCTGGTTCCTAACTTATTTCCTTTTCTATACATCTTTCTATGCTGGCTCAGCAACTTTTGGAGTCGATGTGAGATTCATGCTGCAAATTCTTCCTCCTCTCTCTTTGCTTTCAGGGATAGGAATAGTGCTTGCTGCGAAATACATTTCAGAATTGCCTTATCTTAGATTTCATAAAAGAGCGCGACATGAAAAGCATTTTCCGCCAAGCAGAAAAACAAGAAGAAAGGAAATCTTTCAAATATCGGTTGCAGCCTTGATTCTGTTGCTGGGCGTTGCCTACCCGTTTTATGCTGTTTCCAATCTTATAAATTTAAAAGTAAGCCAAATGCCCCAGCAGAGTGTAATAGCACCAACAATCAGGTTTTTCTATTCTAACTATAGCAAGGTGCCGAGCAATTGCCTCGTCTTCTCTTTCACCCCAGATATCTGGTACGAGGTGGGCAGGGCATCAGCACAGATAGGTTACCTTGGTTTGGCAAACAGCACCATTGTAAATTTGGAGAAGAATTTCAGCTGTTTTGTCCTAGACTACGGCTACTGGTGCATGGTGCCTCCTTTCGACAGCATGCAGTGCCCATACGATAAAAATGCATACAAAACAATTGTTTTAAGCGAGGGTTCTATACCTTATACAGACGAACATCCTGCTTTCTATCTCCTTAAAAACTATACTCCATAGTAAAAAGGTTCAATCCCTTTCACTTTCTATTCAAGCAGGCATAGTAAAATATTTAAATCTATACAGGCAAAATATATG
>ERZ1669247.343-NODE-343-length-16548-cov-3.646032_pt1 | contig 16548 bp, 15 predicted proteins | sample MGYA00579297_ERZ1669247 | MGnify/ENA primary metagenome ERZ1669247 (study PRJEB41166, sample SAMN08046056) | hot springs metagenome | biome: hot spring; feature: acid hot spring; material: thermophilic sediment; isolation source: thermophilic sediment from acid...
CAGCTTCTCCGTAAGTTCTTCGTTCCTGGTGCTCATATTTACGAATGCCACTGCCTCCTTGCGTTCCTTGTCTTTTGCCATGCGGGTGGCATGGCGGGAGGCATAGGCATTGCTCTTTTTGCTAAGATGGGCCTTTCGTTCCTATCGTTAGGGTTCTTCTGGGCTCAAGGCTCTCGGAAAGCAGCTTGAGGTGGCGATCGGAAAAAAGCGTATAGCCGTAGATCCCGTAATCTCGTGAAAGCCGCGTCTTCCGCGCTTTTTTTGGAGTTTTCATTGCTGTGCGAGAAGCTCTCCTCAACTTCTTCAAATAGCGAAAAGGTGAGGTTACTCGCCTCTTATTTGCGGAACCTCGAGTCTGAGGATCTGGGCATAGCCATTGACTTCTTACTCGGAAGGGCATCGCGCGTCCGCAGTTCGGAAGGAAGGGCAAACGTCGCGTTTGCGACGGTTCGCGACGCCCTATGCCAGGTTGTTACGTTCAGCGACGATCAGCTCCTTCAGCTCTACAAAGAGCACGGAGATCTTGGGGAGGTGGCCATGGAGCTCCTCTCTTTGGGACACGCCGTACCCCTCGTGAGAGGGCAGCTCACCCTGAAAAGGATAAGGGATGGTATGGATGATATCGCGTCCGCGCAGGGATCTGGGTCGGAGAAGAGAAAAGTCATGACCTTGACGGGGCTCTTGCTAGATTCCAGTCCGCTCGAGGCAAAGTACCTGATCAAGATCTTGACATCTGACATGAGGATAGGGGTAAGCGAGGGCTTCATTGCTGAGGCGGCAGCTGAGGCCTTTTCTGTTGGTAAAGAAGCTGTCAGGAAAGCGTACCTTTTGGTTAACGATATGAGCAAGGTCGCGGTGATGGCGAAAGAGGGAAGGCTTTCCGACGCGGGATTTTCGCTCTTTACGCCGATCAGACCCATGCTGGCAGAGCCCGCTTCAAGTGCCCGCCAGATAATAGATGACATGGGCAGATGCTATGTGGAGGACAAGTACGATGGCATAAGGCTCCAAGTGCACAAGAAGGGAGGGGAGGTCAGGCTGTATTCAAGGGCTATGGATGACGTGACCCGCTTTTTTCCCGAGATCGTGGAGCAGATATCTCGCCTGAACGAGGATTTTGCGCTTGACGGAGAGCTCATTTACGAGGGAGGGGGAAGGCTCAGGTTCTTTTCATTGCAGAAGCTGCTAAGGAATGAAGGGCGCAGGGAGAAGTATCCTCTCAAGTTCGTAGCGTTCGACGCACTTTACGCAAGAGGCAGGTCACTTCTTGATCTTCCTCTTGTGGAAAGAAAACGTGAGCTTTTTGCCCTGGGTTACGATAACTGCGCACCGTTCAAGGAAGTAAGCGCTCCTGAAGATGTAGAAAGGGCCTTCAAGGATTCGATCGCTAGGGGAAACGAGGGCATCGTGGCGAAGGACCCGGAATCTACTTACCAGCCCGGTGCTCGCGGAAAGAGGTGGTTCAAGCTGAAGAAAGCGTTAGATACGCTTGACGTCGTGGTAATAGGTGCGCAGTACGGCAATGGAAAGAGGAAGGGGCTACTATCGGACTACGTGTTTGCGGTCAGGCGCTCGAGGGATGATGCGACGCTTGTGCCCATAGGGAAGGCGTACTCGGGATTAACCGACGAAGAGCTTCGCGACTACCATGACTTCTTCATGAGGAACAAGATAGGAGAGAAGGGAAACACCGTTTGGGTTTTGCCTAGGCTGGTGATCGAGGTGGGCTTCCAATCAATCCAGAGGAGCGCGCGCTACGAAAGCGGGTACGCGCTGAGGTTCCCGCGCATAATCTCCGTGAGGGCCGACAAAAAACTAGATGAGATCGACGACCTGCAAAGGGTGGAGGACCTATTTAAGGCTCAGGGATAATAGCTAAGCTTCAAAGAGGAAAGCGCGCGCTCGATGCTTTTGAGCTCCCCATCGGTAAGAGACCAGCCTGATGCTTCCGCGTTTTCTTGAGCCTGTATTTCGTTCTTAGCCCCAGGTATTGGTATAACGCCCCCGTTTCTCAGGAGCCAGTTGAGGGCCACCTGCCCTACGGTCTTACCTCTTCCCCTAGCTATTTCCTCTAGAACTGGGATGAGCTTCTCCACCACAGATATATTGGAATCTGAGAACAGCTTGTTGCCCCTTCTTACGTCGTCCGATGGCCTTCTATTGGGCCCGTACTTGCCCGTAAGCGCTCCCTGTGCCAAAGGGCTCCAGGCTAGCACCGTTATGTTTTCTCTCTTGCAGTATGGAAGCACTTCTTCCTCTATTTCCCTCTGCAGCATGTTGTAACGCACTTGATTCGAAGCTATGTCAACTATCGAAAGGTGCTCCCTGGCCTCTTTGAGATCCCTAACGGCGAAGTTGCTAACGCCTATCGCCCTTATGAGTCCTTTCTTGTACAACTCTTCCATGGCCTTCATGGTTTCCCTCAAGGGGACTTGCTCCCATGGATCAGGCCAGTGAACTTGGTAAAGATCGATTTCAGATACACCCAACCTTTTCGCACTGTTTTCCGCGGCCTTTAGGAGATCGTCGCGATGAAGGTGGCCCCCGTGAACCTTGGTGGCCACAATGACGTTATCCCTTCCTATCTGTTTTATGGCCTTGCCCACGACCTCTTCTGAGTGGCCGTCTCCGTAGGCCTCCGCCGTGTCTATCAGGTTCACGCCCAGCTCATGGGCTTTTACTAGTGCCCTTACGGCGCTTTCGTCGTTGACGTCGGAGCCCCAGAAGCTCCCGCCTGCCTGCCACGCGCCTATTCCTATGCTCGATACCTTAATTCCCGTGTTTCCTAGGTTAACGTAATCCATAATAAAAGAAAAAAATAGGTTATAAGCTTTCGAAGCTCAAGTGGAGTTGTCTGCGGCCATGGCGTAAAAGACCTGAGCATCCGCAAGAAGGTCGGAGATCTTGCAGTACTCGTTGGGTTGATGAGCAGTCTCCACGGCGGTTGACCAAGCAACCGCAGGGTATCCCTTCTTTCTGAGGACGGCCGCAACCGTTCCACCTCCGATTCCCACAAAGCGAGCGTCGGCGTTTCTCACCTTCTTTATGATAGACTTGAGCCTCTGAGCCACCTCGCTGTTTGGGTCGGTAGGCGGCGCGGGATCGTCGATGACCACGGGGTCAACGCTTATGTTGACCCCGTTCTCCTCGGAGGCCTCACGAGCCAACGCCATAACGTCGGCTAGAACGTCAGCCACGGGATATTTGGGAAGGATCCTGCAGTCGAAGTAACTTACGTCCTTGCCCGGAACTATGTTTATGCTCCCCACATTTGGCTCCCTCTTCGTTGGTTCAAAGGTGCAGGTGGGAGGAGCGAAGAGCGGGTCCTTCGCATCGTACTTCTTGTGAAGGACGTCATCTACCTGAAGCAAGAGCTTCATGGCTATCCTGTTAGCGTTCTTGGATGGCATGGAGCCATGCGACTGGACGCCCAGTACGGTGAACTTAAGCCACATCACGCCTTTTTCGGCTATCTCTATGTCAAGCCCATCGGGGCTGCCCGCATCCGGGACCAGGTAGAGATCGCCTGGAAGAAACGGGTACCTTTCGACCACGTACTTCAGCCCGTAAACGCTTCCTATTTCCTCATCAGCTACTAGGCCTATGGCGTAGTTGTACTTCGGATCTACGCGTTCGTCTACCAGCGCCTTCATGGCGACGAGCGATGCCACCAGGGCCTGGCCGTTATCCTCGGTTCCCCTACCATATATCTTATCGCCGTCAACAACGGCTTCGTAAGGGTTTGTTTTCCAAGCGGCCAGGTCGCCCTCCGAGACGGTATCCATGTGGGAAAAAACCCATACGGTCTTTTCTTTTTTCATGTCGAGTTTTGCTATTATGTTGGGCCTTCTGTAGCCGAACTCATCTTTCGTGTCAAGCTGTTTTATCTCGGCCTGCGGGGCTATCTGGTTTATGAGAGATAGCAGGTAATCTGCCCTCTTTCCCTCCCCCTCGCCTCCTGCGGCTGGGCTTACCGACTTGAGGGGTATCATGTGCTTCATTACGTCTATTGCAAACTCCTTGTATTCAGAAAAGTCAGGCATGCGCTATTAAAACAGCGGCAAATAAAGCTTAGCAATCGAAAAGGCTTGTAGAAAACTTGGGACGCGCCCCTTACGTGCGTCTTGTTTTAACGGCTACCTCCTTTAAGCGCGTCGAAAAGAAATCCCAAAGACAGCCCGTAGAGGGGAGCGAAGAAGACCGCTGGGGTTGCCATGTAAAAGTAGTTCTCCTGCCCTCCCACGAACGCCAGAGCCGCAGACGAAATGTCCATGAGCCAAAGCGAGAGAAACACCCCCTTTTCCATGGAGCTATTTCCCGGTATCTTGTTGTTGTAAAAGGCAAAGAACATGCTGAGTAGCGCTCCTCCTGCAAAAGAAAGCAACGCGACCATGGGCACGTCAGGTTTTTGCGTTACGATGAAGGGCATAGCGGAGTACCACGTGGTCTGATAAGCGGGAAAAGACAGATAGGCAAACCACGCAAACGCGGATACCAAAATCGAGTAAATTGATCCAGATATTACACCTGCCATGATCCCTCTTTCTATCTCGTCACGCATCCATCTAACAACCTATTGCGCATTGAATTATAAAGTTAGCGCAGGGAAAAATGCTCTGCTAATTAAAATTGCTTAAGAACGGCCAAAAGAGCGAACTGCCCCGCCCTTTCGGATGAGGCTTCTGCCTCAATGGCCGCCGTCTACCTTTACGGGGTAAAGCCCGCACAGGCCCAAGGTAGCGATCTCCTTTTCTCGTGACGACGACCTGATGGACCTTGTCGGGCATTGCCCCGTGATCCCTGAACTTTCTGCCTTCCCGAAACTTTGGGATTATCAACTTCTTATCGTAAACGAAAAAAGTTCTGAGGTATCACGAAGTACTGGTCCTCCCTCTTGGACTTGAAGTTGGGGTAGTCGGCGTCGTGCTTGAAGAACGCCCTGAAAGCTATGTCCAACCTCCTGAGAGATTGCCGCAGGCTCTGAGAGTTGACCTCGTTCGGCCATGGCAGCTCCTTCTTCATCTCTGTCAGCGTCCTTAAGGTCTCGAAGGGGGTTAGGCCCTTCTTTTTGTCGCCTTTGTGCTCCGCGTAGCACTTCGTCCTTACCTCTAGGAAGTGGTTCCAGATAAACCTGCAGGCGCCGAAGCGCTTCTCCAGCAGTACCTTCTGTCTCTCACTTTGGATAGAGCTTTACCTTGGTAACCGTTATCATCGATTGTAAATAACAGGAACGACCTATAAATACATATGTGAGGGGGCTATTTATCCCATCCCTTAAGGACTTCCGCCTCCTAAATCCCGTCAGAGTTAAAAGCAGCCCTTGGGCTTACGTGATGATGCGTCCTCACGAAATGCTCGAGATGGCGAGAGCTAGCAACGTGAAGTTGGATCCCAAAAGCGCCATGATATTTCTCAAAGGCGCTTCAGCGCACCTCGTGCTAAACGGGGATGGGTCTTACCCTCAGCCTGACCCCGAGGGAAGGTCGAGAACTGGTCTTTGGATGGACTACGTCGAACTGCTTAAGTCGATAAAGGTGACGCTTAACGGGACTCCGTTGGAAGGCCTTTGCCAGTGGGTCTACTGGGATCCCTCCTTCGCTGTATGGCTCTACGGTAACAACGGGTCGTCAGCGATGTGGTTTGAAGGCGACACCTTGAACGTTTACTTTGAGCTTAAGGGGCAGGTAGGGATCGAGCTATCCCCTTCCATGAGGTTCATGTGGCCTGAAGGGAGTAAAAAAATGAGGGTAATAGGTCCGTCTCATGGAAGAGATGGCTTGAGGTTTTACGGTGCCCTGGAAGCTGGGCAAAGCGTTGAGGTGGTGGTGTCCTCAGATTCCATGAGATTTTCTGGGTGGTCAGCCACGGGAAGCGGGCAGGGATTGCTCAAGGTTAGTGCCTCTTGGGCCGGAAGGAGAAAGGAACAAGTGCGCCTCCAGCCCGTCGCCCTTAAGACCGGATTGGAGGACGTGGATGCTGCTCTTGGCCTTTGTTCCTCGCTTTTAGTGAGATCCCATACGGATTCCTCGATAGGAGGGAGCTGGCTTTCAAGCCTGCCCGTGTTCTCATGGGTGCTGGGTGCTGACGATTTATGGTGTTCCATGGCAGCTAACAGGCTTGGGCTTTATCGCTGGTCAAGAGAGGCCATTGGGCTCGTTGCAGCCTATCAAGTAAGGCAGGGGGACAGAAAGGGTCTCATGCCCAATGAGATAACGTTGGATCCTCAAATGACGCCAGATAAGCTCGAGACGGGATACGCATCTGCACTTACGACCCCTTTGTGGGTCAGTGCGTTAGAGGATTACGTGGCATGGAGCGGGGACTTCACGGTCTTAAAGGAGCATCGCGCAAACCTCGATATGGCTATGGAGTTCCTAACGAGCGAGAGGCGGTATGTCGGCGATCTATTCGCATGCGATCCCTCTTCGTTGCTGGTCGGATGGCCAGTTTCCATGTCGCTAGAAAGGGAAGGGGCATGTGTTGAGGTAAACGCTTTGGTGATAAAGGCACTAGACGATGCTGCCTCGCTTTACTCAGCGCTTGGAGACGAGCGTAGGGCTGACGAGCTTCACGTTAGGGCTAGCGAAATGGCATCTTCCCTCTTGTCTTTTTACTCTCAGGAGGATGGGCTGCTTTGCGATCGCGTAGATAGGGAAGGGAAAAAGCACATGATCCTTTCCGCAATGTCGGTTGTGCCCCTTTCCCTGGGTATGTTGCCTGAGGACGTGGGAGTGGCGGTTATCAAGAGGCTTTACGGGCAAGACTTCATGACGCCTTGGGGTCTTAGGTCCATGTCTTCCAAGGATCCCAGATACGGCCCAAAGCACTACTACATGGGAGCGGTGTGGCCGGAGCTCACGGCCCTTTACGCGCTAGGTTGCTATAGGTACGGCTTTCATCAGCTTGGATGGGAATCGCTGAATAAAGTGTTCAAGCTTTTGCTTTCAGGTGGCCCAGCTTACATCAGTGCCGCTTACTCGGGAGAGTCGCCTGACCCCATTGGCCCCGCTTGGCACGCCGCCTCGTGCGCCATAGCGTTTATGGCTTTCTTCGATGGCGTGCTGGGAGCTTCCGGCAATGGGGCAGATGCACCAAGCTTTGAGCCTCATCTTCCTGAGGAAATAAAGGCAGTAAATTTGGAGTACGACGGCAGAAGAATAGAGGTAAGGTGATCTCGTTGATTTATGCCTACACCGATGGGGCATCTAGGGGAAATCCAGGACCTGGAGCTGCAGCCTATCTCTTAGTCAAGGACGGAAAGGTGATCGAGAAGCGGGGCTTTTATCTTGGGTACTGCACGAATAACGAGGCAGAGTACACGGCCGTGCTGAGGGCTTTAGAAGCCGCGCGCAGGTTGGGTGAAAGCGAAGTGGTTGTTGTGTCGGACAGCAAGCTAGTAATATCTCAGCTGAATGGGCTCTGGGCGATCAGGAACCCGAGGATGGCGAAGCTCAACGAACAGGTCAGGTCACTTGTGTCCTCGTTTTCCTCGGTCACGTTTGAGCATGTCAGGAGGGATGACCCCTTTGTGGCAGCGGCGGACAGCATATGCAACGAGGTTCTGGATATGGAGCAAGCCTGATTAGCCCCACCGCTTATGATTTCATGCCATCCAACGAAAGGGAGCTTGTTGCGAAGTGTATGGGCATGCTTTACCAGAGGGGACTTGTAACTGCTACGGGAGGAAATGTTAGCGCGAGGAACGACGACAGGAGTTTCTACGTGACCCCCACGTCACTGCTTAAAGGGGAAATAACGGCTGAAACCGTTTCTCTGGTAGACTTTGACGGCAACGTCTTGGAGGGGCTTCATAAGCCCTCGTCTGAATGGAGGATGCACGCCTCCATATATCGCGCCTTTCCGGACGTGAGCTACGTGGTTCACGCGCACCCCACGTACGCCCTTGCCTTGGTTCGCAGGGGTCTCAAGTTCTCTCCGATCACGGAAGAAGCGAGCATACTTTTACCGGAGGGGGTCAACGTGGTGGGAAAGATGGTGCCCGGAACGTGGGAGTTCGCGGAGGCGGTCGCCTCTTCCCTGAAGGGACATAAAGCTGTGCTCATAGAAGACCATGGAGCAGTTACAGTAGGTAAGGACTGCGTGGAGGCCTTTGCTCGCATGGACGTTCTGGAACAGAACTGCAAGATAGCGGTCCTCTGGCACCTGCTGCAAAAGCGATGACAACCTATGGATTTTTCCTCAAAGGCACCACACCAAAAGCCTTACAAACGTCGGCCGTAATACTTTATGTATTATAAGCTCTTGAACCGGACGGGAGAAAAAGTTCCCGAGATCGGCCTTGGAACGTGGGGAATTGGCGGGGCGACCTCGGCCGACCTCACGGCTGACGAGGCCTTTGTTGCTGCCATGAGGGATGCCATAGAGGCGGGAATGAAGCTTATAGACACCGCCGAGATGTATGGAGCTGGGCATACCGAAGAGCTGGTCGGGAGGGCCATAAAAGGCTACAAGAGGGATGAGGTTTTCGTCATAAGTAAGGTGTGGCACAACCACCTTAGAAGGGATGACCTGCTGGATTCCGCAAAGAAGAGCGTCCAAAGGCTTGGCACCTACATGGACCTTTTCTTGGTTCACTGGCCAAACCCCTCCGTTCCGCTTCAGGAGACCATAAGGGCCATGGAAGAGGTCGCGGAACAAGGGCTTACGCGCTACATAGGGGTGAGTAACTTCTCGGCGGAGTTGCTGGACGAGGCCCGGTCTTCCACTTCGAAGTACGAGATAGTGGCCGATGAGGTGAAGTACAGCATAACCGATAGAGCTGCGGAGAAGGACGTCCTACCCTATTGCGAGAAGAACAGCATAGCGCTGATCGCCTATACCCCAATCGAGCATGGGAAGATAAGTGAGGGGCCCATAGGGGATGCCCTTCAAAAGGTGGCAAAGAAGTACTCAAAGACGCCCGTCCAAGTCGCGCTCAACTGGCTTACGTATCACGAGCCCGTTATCGCCATACCGAAGGCTTCCAAAAAAGAACACATAATCGAAGATGCCGGTGCGTCAGATTGGCGTCTTTCTTCTGAGGACTTTGAGTTCCTCACCAGGGCGTGACGGATTTTTGCAAAACGCGTAAATCTGCCTTAGTTCATAGGGCATCTTGTTCGAGGCGTTCATGGTCATAGCGATCCTCGTGGCCGCCATGATACTGATGGCGGCGAAGGTAAGGTATGACGTGGTTGGTCTCGGAGTTATGGCCGCGTTGGTCATACTTGGCGTGATAACGCCCGCGCAGGCCTTTAGCGGTTTTTCCAGTTCAGCCGTCATAGTTATAGCGGCGGCCTTCGTGATGGGAAACGCTCTCATACAGTCAGGGGCGCTTTCAAGGTTTGAGGACGTTCTCTCGAAGCTCGAGAGCCCCTTCGCGGCGATGGTTGTCATCATACTGATAACCACGCTCGTTTCCGCTTTCGTGAGCGACGTGGCGACGGTTGCCATAATGATGCCCCTTTCCGTGAGGATTTCAAAGAGGTTTGGCGTGTCGCCCTCGAAGTTTCTAATGCCCCTAGCCTTTGCCGCCATACTGGCGGGACGGCTTACCATCATAGGATCCTCCGTTAACCTGGTGATTTTACAGTTCGTTTACCAGCAGACCGGTCGCTACCTATCGTTCTTCTCCATAACCCCTCTGGGCATAGTGGTGGTTTCCGCCGGCCTGGCCTTTCTGGCGATATCGTGGTTTTTCCTTCCGTCGAAGGCCTTGCCCGGGGCCGTGGAAGCTGAGGGCTACCTCACGGAGCTCAGGGTAACCTCCGACTTTCCCTACCTTCATCGCAGTTTAATGGAAGTGGAAAAGAGCTTGCCTGGAAGGATACTGGGAACTTACAAGGGAGGGCGGCTCAAGCGCGGCTTCATGGCCCTTTGGGAAAGCGTGGACGTTGATGACGTCCTCATAGTTAGGGCAACGCCAGAGGAAATATCATCTTTGATGAGGACGTCGGGGATCGAGCTCGTTCCAAAGGGCGGCCAAGTTGAGGCTGGTGTGATGCAGGAGGCGGTCGTTATGCCTTCTTCTCCCCTCGCGGGGCATACCGCCGAGTCGCTTGACTTCAAGAGCGTTTATGGCATAACCATATTGGGAATAGCCAGAAGCGGCCTGCCCATATGCGAGAGGCTGTCAAAGGTCGTGGTCAAGCCCGGAGACATCTTGCTCATTCAGGGGCAAATAAACAGGCCTCTCTCGGAGGTGGGCCTAATGCCCACGGCAGGAGGAAACATAAGCCTCATGGGCAGGAGAGACGTTGCCATGGTGCTCGTTGGCTTCTTAACAGCCATAGCTCTTGCGGCCTTCACCTCTGTGCCCATAGGCGTGGACTTCGTGGTGGGCTTGCTCATAATGATCGCATCGGGGGCAGTGCCCATAAGGACAGCTTACGGATCTGTTGAGTGGCCGGTCATAGTGATGATCGGGTCGTTCTTCTCTCTGGCCCAGGCCATGCAGGCAAGCGGCGCGTCAACGCTTATCTCCAGCGTGCTCTTCATGGGACCTTTGAGGCAGCCCATAATAGCGCTGCTTGCGCTTTACCTGATAAGCATGCTTCTTGCCAACGGCGTGAACTACGTCGCGGCTGCCATGGTCATGGCACCCATAGCCATAAACCTCTCGGCCGCGCTTGGTGCATCCCCGGTTCCCTTTCTAATAGACGTTATGATGGCCACTACCACGGTGTTCTTAACGCCCATAAGTCACGGTGCCAACTTGATGGTTCTGGAGCCAGGAGCTTATGACTTCAAGGACTTCTTCAGGATAGGGTTACCCCTTGCGCTCCTGCTCATGGTCGTAACGGTACTTGTCCTTCCTCTTTTCTTCCCCCTCGGTTAACCGAGCGAGCGCCTTATCACAGCCGCCTCCATTACGTGACTTGCTGCCTCGTCACTTCTTCCCTGGTTTAGTCTCATAAGGCTCATGAAAGAGAAGAGCCCGTGCTTCATTCCCGCGTAGTCCCTGGGGCCTAGGTCTATGCCCATTTGCTCCGCTTGCCTCACGTCTGCTTCAAGGTAGTCCTTAATGGAGCTACCGATCTTTACGCCGCGTATTCCATCCTCTTTTACGACGTTAAAGGAATCCCAGGAGAAGAAGTTGGCGGCGGCCTTCAGCTCCTCATCCATGGACTTGAAGTTTGCCCTTACGACCTCTAGCTCGCTGCCGCTGAGCTTTGCAAGGGCTGATAGGCCCAACAATTCCGGAGGAAAGCCTATGGTGTAAAAAGCGGCTGTAAACACTATGGCCCTTGGTAGCGTCGCCCGCCCGCTTTTCCTGCCATATCCGAAGATGCCCCTGTGCGATCTTCTGGCCCTCCTTGAGGGCATCAGGGCTGCGAGGGCGTTCACGAGGCCCGAGAGGCCCGAGATCTCCTTGACGTAGTGAGCCGTAAGCCTATCCGCTATGTCGATTACCTGTTGCTCATTATCCATAAGGGTGGCCTCGCCCACCGAGAAAGCGTTTATATCGCTTATTGCCTGCCTTACCGCTGCCTCGTCGTAGTCGTATTTGAAGGCCGATTGGATTGTAAACGTGTTCACGCCGGCGTACTCTTGGAGCACGTTCTTGTAGGTAAGCGGGCTCATGTGTCCTCTAAAGGGCAGCGACCCAACTCCGAGCATGGGATAGATCGGCTTTCCGGTCCTCTTCTCGAGCTTCTTGAGAGACGATAGGGCAACCTTGCTGTAAAGGACCGCCGATATCATGCCGTGGCTCATGGCGGGATCCGATCTACCTATGAACGCCCTTGCGTACGAAACCCGTGAATGTTCCAGATACGACTGCATTATGCTGCCAGCGTTTGTCAGCCCCACTCTATCCTCAAAGAGCGGAATTACGCTTACGATCTTCGGATTCACCTCGCCTAACCACTCCTTAACGGTCAAGTCTCCCTTTATCTTTATGTCTTCCCTTCCCGCAACGGCCTCCTTGTAGTAGTTGAACGTGGCTATGAGGTCGTCGGCGCTCTGCGTGAAGGGCATTATGGCCTCAAATATCGGGGGATGCGCCTCTTTCCCGTAAAATTCGGACGAGACGTCGTAGGACATGGGGATGTGATCGAGCGTCTCCATGAGGACCTTTCTCTCCGCTTTTTCCAGCCTGGGATTGGGAAGCCTGTACGTTAAAAAGACGTCCACTCCGATCACGCGCTTTCTGAAGTAGGTAGGGTACTTTGAAAGCAGCTTCCTTACAACGTGAGCGTCCACGTCCTTTCCCTCGGCGTCCCACATGACCTCCTGGCATCCGTACCTCTTGTAGGCCAGGTATGCCTCGTGGACTTCTTCTTCGCCCTCTAAGACGTCTCCCGTAGCCCAGCTCGGCGTCCTGGCGTTGTCGGGATGCTGCGTTGACATCGTGCGAGGTATCATGACTAGTGATCGTAGGTTGAATAAAAGCTAGGCCCCGGGAACGAGCTAACCCTTGTAGGCGCTGTCCCAATCAACGCAAATGCCTTTTGTCGTGCGCCACTTGATTGCCGAAGCGGCCGAGAGATCTGCTTTTAAGAAACTTCACGCCATGGCCCTTGCCCGCGCCCAGCACAGGTGATGCGCATGGCAAGGAGGCTTTACTTCTCCCATAACTCATGGGTTCTCGCCATAAGTTCCGCGGTCTGGAGCATAGGCGGTAGCATGGTAAACCCGTTTCAATCGCTTTTCTACTACGCGCTGGGCTCGCCGGCGCTCTACATCGGCGTGCTTGAGGCGGTGAGCTCGGCAACCACAGCAATATCTTACATTATAGGAGGTGCCATAGCGGACTCTTACGGAAGGAAGAAGGTGATAACGATTTTCAGCGTCATCGCCGCAACCTCATCGTTCATATACGTCTTCGTGTTCTCATGGCCGCTCCTCTTCATTCCCATAATCGTTGGGGCGCTATCAGGCGTTTACTCTCCGGCCTTCAACGCCACCATAAACGACTCGGTGCCGCCAGAGATGAGGCCCGTTGCGTTTGCGTCATTCACGTTGATAACCACTTTGCCCTCGGTTTTCATGCCATACGTTGGTGGGCTAATGGTGCAGAAGTTCGGAACGCTTATGGGTCTGAAGGTAGGCTTCTTCTGCTCTGGGGCGTTGGGCTTGGCGGCCACGCTCTGGAGGGCCAAGAACCTCGAAGAGACGCACTCCGGGAAGCCTACTCATGGAGTGGGCATCATCTCATCATTTAAGCAGACGGTTTCCGCTTACAGGACGGCCCCCGTTGCCGCCAAGAGGCTTCTGCTCTACTCGCTGCTTGCCAGCATGGCCACGGGCCTTTCCACGGTTTACGTTTCCATATACGTCGTGAACTCCTTGAACATACCTCCCGCGTATTACGGTGTGCTCGTGGGTCTGAGCTCGCTGGTAACCATAGTCCTCGTCCTTCCGGCAGCAGGGATCGTGAGGAAGCTGGGTCTCAGGCGGGCCGCGGTGCTTTCAGCCCTTTTTTCCCCCATAAGCATGTTGACTTTTGTGTCCGCCGCTGGAATGATGGATTTGCTCGCGTGGAGCGTGACCGGAGGTATAAGCGGTGCCCTGCTATCTCCGTCAATACAGACACTGCAGGGAAACCTGACCAGAAAAGAGCAAAGGGGTAGGTGGATGGGCATGTTTGCGCTGGTTCCTCTGATGGGAACGGTTCCTTTCCAATTGCTGTCAGGCCTTCTATATACGGTTTCTCCGCTTGTCACCTTCGCCGCTTCAATACCCTTCTACGTGGCGGCTGTTTACGTTCTGTCGAAGGTGAACCCAGAAGTAACGGATGGACCAAGCGGGATTTGAACCCGCGACCTCTCGGATGCAAACCGAGCGCTCTTCCAGCTGAGCTATTGGCCCAGCTACACCGCAATTATTATCGCTGCGGCGCGTTTAAAAGCGCTTCCCTTGTACATACGTGGTAGGATTGGAGCTCAAGGACTTCTTGAAGCGCGAGCGCACCGTTCTCGTTGTGTGGGACGTTCAGAAGGGACTGGTGCAAAGGATATTTAACAGGGAGGAGTTTATGGCAAACCTCTCTACCGTTATTGAGGGTGTTCGGAAGGCCGGAATTCCCGTGATATTCACGAGGATAACGCCGCTTCCTCTAAAATACGAGTCCAGGGCTAGGCTGGCCTTTTCTGGCGGAAGGGGAGGGTTTAGCCCTTCAGATCTAGAGCTCGCTGTTGAGGTGAAAGAGGGCGATTACGTCCTGAACAAGAACTTTGCCAGCCTCTTTGTTGGAACGCCCGTGGAGGAAATGCTGAGGAACGCCGGGATCGAGACGGTGCTCTTAACGGGTATCTCAACGGACGTTGGGATAATAGCGAGCGCCTGGGACGCCCTTAATCGCGGATTCTTCCCTATCGTGCTTTCTGATGCCGTCTCTTCGCCGGACAAAAAGGCACATAACGAGGCACTTGACGTGATGTCAAAGCACATGGCAGTGTCGACCTCAAGAGAGGTGCTGACCGCGCTGGAAGCGGTACGAAATGCTTATACATCTATAACAGCGTTATATCGAGAAAAATGGAGATCCAGATGAAGAAAGAAGATGGGTACGATCCGATTAACGTGCCTACCATAAGGCCTGACGAGTACGATAGCTTTGGGCTTACCCGCCAGAGGGTGTTCGGCATATATAGGAAGATGGTTCTCATAAGGACTTTTGAGAAGGAAGCGGAAGATCTTTACGTGAGCAGGGGCGTTTTGGGAGGTCTCTCCCACCTCTACCTCGGTGAGGAGGCCATAGCCCCGGCCGTCGTTGAGGTAATGAAGAAGGGAGACATGGTTCTTGGCACATATAGGGGCCATGGGCACGCCTTGGCCTTGGGCGTGGAGCCAAAAAAGGTGATGGCCGAGCTTTACGGTAAGGAAGGAGGCGTCGCGAAAGGGCTTGCTGGTTCCATGCACGTCATAATGGATCCAGACAAAGGCGCGCTTTACTCGACTGCCATAGTGGGAAGCCACATACCGATTTCGGTGGGAGTGGCGTACGCCATGAAGTACAATGGGACCGATAACATGACCATAACGTTTTTCGGAGACGGTACGACCAACATAGGAGCATTCTTCGAGGGCCTTAACATGGCCGGCTACCTGAAGGTGCCCGTCCTGTTCGTCGTTGAGAATAACCTGTACGCGGAGTACACGAGAACCTCAAAGGTCATGTCTGGCGGAAGCATTGAGAAGAGAGCGGAGTCGCTCGGCATACCCACTTTGGTAGCCGATGGAAACGACCCGTTCTCCGTTTACAGGGCGGTCAAGACCGTGGAGGCGGACGTGAGGTCTGGAAAGCCAATGCTGATAGAGGCGGTCACGTACAGGATGAAGGGGCATAACCCCTATGATGAGGCGTCCTACAGGCCCAGCGATGAGGTTAAGGCATGGCTTTCCAGAGATCCCGTTGACATGATGAAGAGGAGGCTACTTGACGAGGGCTACGAGGAGGACGAACTAGCTCAAGTCGAGGAATGGGCCAAGAAAGAGGTGGAAAGCGCGGAGAAGTACGCCGAGTCGGATGGCGTGCTTTCGTTCTCCGCCCTTTACGACTTGGTTTGAGGTGATGAGCATGGAGATGAACTTGGCCCAAGCCATAAGGCAAGGGCTTGAAGAGGAAATGGAGAGAAACGACAGGGTCATAATAATAGGGGAAGATGTCGCAGCAGCCGGCGGAATAATGGGGGTCACGAAGGGACTGCTTGAAAAGTTCGGCTCGAAACGGGTCCTCGATAGTCCCATAAGCGAGATAGCGCTTGCGGGTTTCGGCGTCGGCGCTGCCATGATGGGGCTTAGACCAGTGGTCGAGATAATGTACATGGATTTCACGCCTTTGGCCTTGGAGCAGATCATGAACCAAGGAGCACAGATAAAGTTCGTGAGCGCGGGCAAGCTCTCCGCGCCCTTCGTGATAAGGACGCAGTACAGCCTTGGAAGGCACAACGGGCCCCAGCACTCGCAGTTCTTCCCGTCGGCCTTCGCGAACATAGTGGGCATAAACGTGGTGCTACCTTCAAGGCCGAAGGTCGCCAAGGGACTCATAAAGCAGGCGCTCAGAGACGAGAGACCAACGGTTTTCATAGAACCGTCGTATCACTACTTCGATTACACCGAAGAGGTACCGGACGGCGATTACGTTACTCCCTTTGGTAAGGCCGAGGTCGTAAGGGAGGGGAAAGACCTGACCATTGTGGCGCTGTCTAGATTGGTGCCCGAGGCGCTATCGGCAGCAGAGGACCTTGAGAAGAAGGGCATAAGCGCTGAGGTAATAGATCCCGTGACAGCGAGGCCGCTTGACGTGAAGACGATAGCTGCCAGCGTCCAAAAGACGGGAAGGCTTCTGATAGCTTCCGATGAGCACGAGAACTCAAGCGTGGCTTCTGAGATCGCGGCCGATATCTACGATCTCTGTTACGGTTCCCTCAAAAAGCCCGTGCTTAGGCTTCATCCTCCGGAGGTCCACGTGCCAACCTCACCAGCCCTTGAATCCCAGTACATGATCGACGAGGATAAGCTCTTACGCGCAGCCGAAAGCCTTATCAGGTGAAAAAAAATGGCCGATGTTTTTGCGCCAAGGGTTGACCCGTCAACCGAAAC
>ERZ1669247.344-NODE-344-length-16520-cov-4.017370_pt1 | contig 16520 bp, 12 predicted proteins | sample MGYA00579297_ERZ1669247 | MGnify/ENA primary metagenome ERZ1669247 (study PRJEB41166, sample SAMN08046056) | hot springs metagenome | biome: hot spring; feature: acid hot spring; material: thermophilic sediment; isolation source: thermophilic sediment from acid...
CTACGTCTCCACATTTTACTTCCTAGGTTCTCTCCTCATGTCCATGCCAGCTGGTCTCATATTGGATCGCTGGGGCCCGAGAAAAGCAGGAGTTCTGGGACTACTTCTTTTTGCGATCGGCTGGAGCACGAGTTATTTTGCCCGGTCGCTCCCAATTCTTCTTCTCGGAAGGCTCGCTGTCGGTATGGGAGCGGTGGCGTTGGCCATAGCAAGCGCCGCGTCCATTCAGCAATGGTTTAAACCCGAGGAGTCAGCGTTTCCCATTGGACTTTGGGCTGCCTCGCTTCCCATAGGTATTGCTTGGGGCGAAGTTCTGGCTGGCATCATGCTGGAACGCTACGGGTGGAGGGAGGACTTCATGATTGGATTGGTTTTTTCGCTCACCGGCCTTGCCATATACGGCGCTGTGGTAAGGCCTGGCCCCTATGGGTCGCCGAGTGACGCGCAGGCTTCGGGCAAGGACGAAGGCCATGGCTTAGAGGGTGTTCTGAGGAGCGTTGACGTCTGGAAATTCGGAGTGGCGGTCCTTTTTGAGTCGATCCCGTTCATGGCGGTGACCACTTTCTGGGTCACGTGGCTTGTGAAAAACGGTGGCATAAGTTCGTTGGTGCTTGCGAGCTCGCTTGCTTCGGCTCTGGGTGCGGCCGGGATTTTCGGCACGCTCCTAGCCGGTTACCTGTCCAACAGGACGGGAAAAAGGAAGCCCCTCTTCGTTGTACCGTCTTTAGCTTTTGGGGTCGCTCTCCTTGGCCTGATCTGGACAAGGGGCATGGATCAAATGGCTGCGATGAGTTTGATCGTGGGATTTACGAGTTACATGCCCACCACTATGATGTTCGCCATACCTGGTCAGCTGGTGCCAGCGAGATACGCTGGTGCGGCGCTGGGGATAGCGCTGGCCTTTAATACCCTTGCCGGTGTGATTGGCCCAATAATCGTGGGATACGCGTACTCGATCAGAGAGGCGCTCATCATCCCGGCTTTTGCGATGTTCGCGTGCGCGAGCGTCGGAGCCGCGATCGCGCAGACCGTTGATAGCGAATAGCCTGCCAAGACGACATCGGTGAGCCCTACCAAGGGCTCGCGACTAAGCGAGAGAGGCATCAGATACCCGTTTTATCACGTGTCGGCAGATCTCATAGCTAAGGATCCAAGGACTTAAAGACAGACGAAGCCGTATGCTATGGAATACGTACGCTTAGGATGGTCCGGAGTTAACGTCTCTAGGATATGCCTTGGTACCATGTCCTTCGGCGATCCAGCGCTTGAGAGCTATGGGACCGGTGGTTGGGTTGTGGGCAAAGAGGAAGCGTTCAAGGTCCTTTCGAGGGCATGGGACCTGGGCATAAACTTCTACGACACGGCCAACGTCTACTCCAGGGGAAGGGCCGAGGAGATACTGGGCGAGTTCCTTCAGGGAAGGAGGGAGGACGCCGTCGTGGCCACCAAGGTTTTCGGCAGGATGGGCGATGGGCCCAACGACTCTGGGCTTTCGAGAAAGCACATTTTGAGGCAGATAGACGCATCCCTCAAGAGGCTTGGCACCGATTACGTGGACCTCTACCAGACCCACAGGTGGGATTACGACACCCCGATCGAGGAGACCCTTTCCACGCTTACGGACCTCGTCCACGAGGGAAAGGTGAGGTACATAGGGGCCTCAAGCATGTGGGCTTACCAGTTCGCGACCGCCTACTTCACCGCCGAGATGAAGGGATACGAGAAGTTCGTGAGCATGCAGGACCTCTACAACCTCCTTTACCGCGAGGGCGAAAGGGAGATGATACCGTTCTGCAAGGAGCGTAACATAGCCCTCATACCTTACAGCCCCAATGCCGCGGGGGTATTGACGGGAAGGTACCTCAGGGACGGGAAGATCGTGGTGAGGCCAGACGAAAACGGGAGGCTACAGCCCAACAGCGGTTACTACGGTTACGGCTTATACGTACCCCCTCCAGAGAACGCTGAGATAGTCAAGAGGGTTGTCGAGGTCGCAAAGGACAAGGGCGCGACCCCCACGCAGGTGGCCTTGGCTTGGCTCTTCGCAAAGGGAGTTACCGCTCCGATAATTGGTACCGGTAGCGTCGAGCACCTGGAAGAGGCGGTTGGGTCCCTATCGGTTAACCTCGCCCCTGGCGAGGTAAAGTTCCTGGAGGAGCCCTATAGGCCAAAGCCTTTGGCTCACGTGAGGTAAACGCCTGACCTGCTGGAACGCGAGTTCTTTTCATCACCCTTGAGGTGCATATGGAACACGTCCTGGGCTGCGGTCTCATAAGCTCGGCTAACTCGCTGACGCACAGCACAACGCTTTTCCCGTTGAGAATCAGCTTGTTGTACAGACCAGATGAAATGCACGAAAGCATTTCCTGGGCAAGGCTTGCGTCGCCGATTGCCCCCATAGAAGCCCTGAAAAGCAATTGGCTGGCCTTCTCCCGCGCCTCTCCTAGGTATGCTTCATAGCTTTTCTTCCAGCCGTTGAAGAAGATCCTTCCTCTCCAGTACCTCTCGCAGAACTCCCTTGCTCTAAGCTCCTCGCTGGCGCTCGCTTTGCTCACGCTCAGCTTTAAGCCCATTCCGTCGAAGGCCGGGGCGCACCGCCTAAAGGACTCGCGCAGCGGATTTCTGCGTTCGTCCTGGAGGTCGAAGAGTGGTATCGGATATGGCAGGGAAAGCCCAACGCTAGCGGAAATTTGGGAAAGCTGGTTCTCCCTTGCCTCCACGAGGGAGGCCAGCGGCAGGGATAATGAGGCTTGGCCCTTTAGGAAGACCCTTTTGTCTCCCTTGTCAAATAATATAATGACCTCAAAGTTTTTCAGCCTCAACGCAAGAGCCCCTAGTTCATCTGGCATTAGCTCTCTGAGCGTCAAAAGCTCCATCAAATCACGTCTAGCTCCTCCTGATCTGGTACCACTTTAACTGGGAGCCGCCTCCACTCGTCTATGAGCAGGACTTCCGAGTAACCCACGCTCCTTGGGGATGGCATCGACCTCAAAAATTGTTGCTCCCTTTTCCCAAGCTTAAGGAGAGATGAAAGCTCGGGGATCGCGTCATCATCTTGCTTCAAGAGGACCTTGGTGCTGCTGTTCTCCATGAGGGTCCGCCCAGCCGAGGTTGAAGCGAAGTCGACGGGCCTCTGCGAGGCGAGAAAGATCAGTAGGTTGACTTTTCTCCCCAGACGTATCATGTTTTCTAGGGCGGAGGGCGCGTGCTTGATGAAGAGCCACCCCTCGTCGATTATGAGGACTTTGGGGACGTCCGCGGGCCTGCGCTTAACTTCCTCCCAAATCAGAGGCAACACGAGGGGAGCTAAGAACTCTTTTCTCCTTTGCTCTGTGGGAAAGCCCACGACCGCCCTGTCAGGTATCGACGTTAACGGGTGCTCAAATACCGATGAGAAGGGTCCTTCCAAAAGCGAGCTGAGGGCAAGCGAGAGCTGCCTTGCCTCTGGGGAATCCAAGCCCTTGAGAGCTTCCAGCAGGCCCCTTGTGGACTTGCGCCCTATGGCCATGGCTTGCAGCAGGTGCCTTTCAGGGCGTTCCAGTTCAAGCGTCGACGAAAGAAGTTCGCACGCATCTCCGGGTGGAAGCGAGGAAATTGGGTCAAGGCCCGCGTTGTCCAGATCGATCTCTTGCGCGTTTACGACGCGGGCCAGCGTCCTATACTCCCCCTCGGGATCCAGGATAATCAGTTGCGACCTTGGCAGCATGGACAACATGGGACTCAACCTGTGAGCGAATATCTTTAGGAGAGCGGACTTCCCAGTCCCGGAGGGCCCAATAACTGGCACATTGTAGTTTCTCCTTGAGAAGAAGTCGTAGATGACCTGCGACCCGGTTATGGAGTTCCGCCCAATCCTTACCCCTCCCCTCTCGGTTACCTCGTACGATGAGAAGGGAAAGAGGGCCGCCAGAAAAGAGCCAGACGTTACCAAGCTGGTTTGACGGCGTGCGAGCTTTATGCCATTGGACCGGGCCCAAGCCTTCATCTTTTTTTCCTCTCCGGAAACCGCGACGGTAACGTCAAAGACCCCTTCCAATTCGGCGTTTTCCAGGATGTAACCCACATCATCGTATTCCATCCTGGCGTTCCCTATGGCGCGGAGTACCCTGTACCTCCTTTCGAGCCATCCCAGGTCTTGCTCAAGCCTTATCTCGATTTCCACATCGATCCCGAGGTTTATGGCCTGAGCAATGAGCCCTGCCTTCACGGAATGGGGCAGGTGGCCCAAGAAGCGCCTAGCCCGCCTCGCTTTGCTTTCGCCCTCCCCTCTTTTCCACTGGTCTATGGACACCGTCCTCGAGTACTCAACGCCCAACGAGTCCATGGCAGCTTCCGCGTCGCCTTCCCCTATCACCAGCGTGAAACGGTGCGAACCGTCTTCGTCGCGTGAAACCTTTACCGCGAGCTCTTCCAGTTGTCTTGCCATGGAAATGAAAGCATCCTCTGCCCTCTTCCTATCGTCGTCGTCGAGGAGGTAATAGGGGAGAGGCCTTATCTCGTATTCGGGCAAGGGCTTCACCTGGATCTGGAGTGACCCTCAGCTCCTCGGCGCGCGTCGAGCAGTAAAAAGCGTAGCGCCCCTGGGCGTCGGTAAGGCCGGTCCCGACTTTTTTGTTTCCGTCGTAGACCGCGAACCTGTGAAAAGGCAGAGGCGTCCCGTCGTGGGAGCGCAGTGTTCCGACTACTTTTAGAACCCTTTGCGGGTTTTCCTTTGTCTTTTTGCGCTTTTCTTCCCCCTGTTTTTTCCCCAAGAGTCTTATGAGGGCCTTGCCGTGCTCGAGCTTGAACCTAGAAGCGGGGACGGCCGCGATCAGCGGTAACAGAACGTGAAGGTGAATCGCAAGAATTGCGCAGGTGCCGACCATGACCACTTGAACTGGAGACATCGAGATAGCTGCGAAGTCGAACATGGGCATGTCCAGCAGAAAGCCCCTGCGCACCGCGTGGACCTCTATTTGCCTTTCCTCAGAGTTCAAGTGGTCCTCCTCCTGACAGCGGATCTTCCGGCCTCGATGGCCCCCCTTCCGCCCCTTATTATGATGGCAGGCAGTATGGTGGACCCCACCAGAGTGCCCGTGGCAAGAGCAAAGTCCAGAAAGGGATTGCCTCCGTGGAGCGCGTTAAGAGCCGACCCCATGCCTATGGTCAGGAAGATCGATGACATGGGAGACAGGAGAAGCAGCAGCGCAAGCCCCTCGAAGAAATCGCGGGCAAGGCCTCTGGTGGGCGGTACGAGCCAGAGAAGCGCTATGAGGGGGATGGAGCACGCCAAGGTAGCCGTGGCAAGTATCCTGAAGACGCCCACCACCGCGTACTCCACCACCGCGGCGAAGAACACCAAGTTGAGCTCGGGCAGTACCGATGCCGCCGCGGAAAGCACGGTAAGCACCTGCGCCGCGTTTCCCCCTCCGAGGTCAGCGTTAAGCACGTAGTAGGCCAAGGAGGAGAAGAGCTGGGCCACCAGCGTGTAGGCATCAAGCCCGAAGATCATGGTGAGCAGTGCGATGACCGGATCTGCCGGATTGAGTTGGGCGTGCCCAGCAAGGGCAAGGGTGACCTCTATTATGAGCGCGAGGGCGAACATGGTGAGGCAGGGCGCCAGGAGCGCGTTGTAAACCGCTGACATGACCGGGATAGAGGAGGGAGTAGGTATGTACAGGGAAAACCAGGCGAGCTTATCTCCCAGGTCTTGAAGGATGCTTCCCAGGAAACCAGATATGGCAGATAAAACCTGAGAGATTATCCAGCCCGCATTTACCGTTACCGGCCCCTTAACCCTCACGGTCACCACGGGCATGGACGCGTTTGTAGCGGCACGCGGGTTCGGAGCGGTCATGTTACCTGAAGCGGCGTTGGCGGGGACCATGGGGAACAGCTGCATCACCTCATGGCAGCTGTACGTTCGCGCCGAAGGCCGCCAAGAGCCAGTTCGTTATGGGCACGGCGAGGGCTATGGCTATGAGGGCAACCACCGCCTCGATCAGGGATTTCCTTTCCTGTCTGGCCTCAACGGGGCTATCGGCCATCATCATCTTGATGGCCGAGTAGATTATCGCCATAACGGCGAACGACACGCCTATGACCTGAGCCAGGTATATCAGGGACGCTAAACCGTTGATCAAGTTCTGCGGGAGTTGATCAACAAAATACTCCATGTAAATCACTTGGAGGCGCGCTTATGGGGTGCGATTGCGTCTGTCCAAATAAGCCCTCTGGGTATCTCTATTCTATGAGAAAAGGACTTTCTTCCGTTTTGGGAACGATAATAGTTTTGGTCTTAACGGTCACCGCTGGTGCCATGCTTTGGCACACGTTTTATGGGCTCTTTTCGTCACTGAGCCAGCAGAACCAGCTGCAGATAGAGTCAGCGACCTATTCCGACACGAGCGCTGGCTCCTTCCTTTCGGTCACGGTTAAGAACGTGGGCACCTCCTCCCTCACAATTCAAGGGGTTTCCCTTGAAGGAGTGGGCAAGTTCTCCTGGGCGGAGACGGTGGCCCCGGGGCAGCAGGCGTCGGACATATGGGCTGGACCGCAAGAGCCAGATGGGTCCTCTTTCTTGCTCGTGGTGAACGCCACCTCACCAAGCGGAGGCTCCGCGCAGGCAAGCCAGGTGATCACCGTTTCCCCGCGAGGTCATCGACTTCTTGGGATTTGACGAGGCTGGAAACGGCTGGGGATTGCCCAGGTCCTGCAGAAGGCACATGGCCGTATTCGGCGAACCAGGACAGGGAAAGTCCTCCCTTCTTTTCACGCTCGTAAGGGACAACGTCGACAACGGAGATGGGTTTCTTCTGATCGACCCTCACGGCGACTTGGCGGATCTAGTTATCGAGAGGTTTGGGGCTGACGTGTTCCTTCCCAGCGACGGCTTTTCGCTGGATCCGATGCCCCTGGGCTGGCCCCGCTCTTCTTTTTTGCTGGACTCGCTCAGGAGGTACTACGGCGGCGATTGGGGGCCGAGACTGGAGATGATAATGAGAAACGCCATGAGGGTATCTTCCGTTAAAACCGTTTTTGACCTCAGGGATTTCCTGGAGAACCCTTCTGCTGATGGTCTCGAAGGCGACGTCAGGCGGTTCTGGGATGAGGTTTACCCAAAGCTGGAGAGGGGATCGGAATCCGCCGTGCTCAACAAGCTTGACAAGCTGGTCTCGGATGAGCGCGCCCGCTCGTTTCTAAGGGGCAACACGATCTCTTTTCTCCAGCTCATGGATGAGGGAAAGAGGGTCGTGGTATCGGTTGACGAGGGAGCGCTTGGTTCAGATCTCTCATCGTTCATCGGCTCACTTGCGCTTGGCCACGTCTACGCCCAAGGCATGGCCAGAAGGGGCGGCAACGACTTCTTCGTTTACGTTGATGAGGCCCACAGGTTCTCCTGGGCGGAGCTGGAGATCGCCATGGCCTCGCTTAGAAAGAGAAGGATTTACGTAACCATGGCGTCGCAGTCACTGGAGCAGTTCGGAGGTGGCACCAATCCCCTATCCTTCTCGGACACCGTTGTGACCTTTACGGTAAGCCCCTCGACGGCGAGGGCATTGGCCCCGCTTTTCCAGCCGCTTGACGAGAGGGCGCTGCTGTCCTTGGGAGAGCATCGCTTTGCGGTCAGGACGGCAGCCGACGGGGGCTTTTCCGCGACGCTTTACACGTTGAGGCAAGACCAGCGAATGGCGCGGGGACTCTCTTCAGTGCTTGGCGCCCTTTTCTTTTTGCTCGCTTTTTTGTTCGCGCTTTACGCTTACACTAACGTGTACTCTAGTTACGTGTTTGACCTTAGGTCTCAGGAGGGCGCGCTGAACGCGATAAGGGAAAGGGCTGAAGAGCAGGTAGCGCTGATCGAGGCCAACGGCACGCTCTACGCACTTAACCAAGGGCCCTTTCCGGTAACGGTGATGTACTCCATAGGCTTTGATCCCTTTTCCTATCATAGGATAGGGCCTGTGACGCTCCTTCCAGATCAGCAGGTAGCCGTGAGAGGTGAGGGCGTTGTCACGGCCCTCGGCAACCTCTTCACGTTTACCTCCGTTGAGCCGTGGGAGTTCGTGGAGTACTCGGGAAGCCCTCCGAAGGCGGAGGGCTTTTTCCAAATCGACCAGATTAACTTCTCCCTTGGCTGGTACGGAAAGGGCTTTCCCTTTCCCTTGGGCGTTAATGGCTCATCGGTGTTCGCGTCGAGGCTCGTTTACTGCAGGGGAGGGGAGGTCAGCTTTTCCTTGGAGGGAGGGCATCATGAGCTCTACGTTGACGGCTTACCCCTCATCTCTTCCAACGCTGATTGGCGTGGCTACCTCTCTCCGGGCCTGTACCAGCTATCGATAAACTGGTCTCCGCCCTCGGGATGGGTCCAGTTCAACGCGACGGGTGTGTATCCTTGCGCGGCAGGAAGCTGATTGACGAGTACAAGGTTCGGGAGGCAAGGGTTCGCATCTACGAAGGAGAGGACGGAGGGCTTTACGAGGTATCGGAGCCTTCCCTCGATATCTCGCTTGCGCGGGCAAGCCACCTTCCCCTCTTGCCCTGGATCGCCAAGCGTTTCGGCCGCGCGCTTCGTGGCGTTTTCCCAGAGAGGGCCGATAAGCTAAGCGGTAGGAGGCTCCTTGAGGAAATAGAGTCCCATCTGGTTGAGGCACCTTATCCCTTGGGCCCAGAGGGAAGCGAGGAGTCCATGGTGCTGAGGGCGGTGGAGGAGCTAGGGCTCTCGCAACCAACGCCCGCGCAGCTGAAGTCCCTTTCCCACTACGTTTGGAGGGACCTGCTCTACATGGGGAAGCTGTCCGTGCCCCTCAGCGATCCCTCGCTTGAAGAAGTGGCCCTCGAGTCTTACAGGAGCCCGGTTTCCGTTATTCACAGGCGCTATAGGGACATGGGATGGATGCGCACCAACATAGCTTTCTCGGATGAGGCCGAGGTGCAGGCCATGGTCAGGAGGATGGCGCACTCGGCGGGAAAGGAGGTAAGCCTGGCCTTTCCCTATCTCGACGCGGTGGACCGGCGCGGAAACAGGATATCCCTTACCTATTCCTCGGAGGTGAGCTTGCCGGGCAGCAGCTTCTCTGTCAGGAAGTTTCCGGAAAGGCCGCTGACCATGGCCGACCTGGTTCACTCGCGCGCCCTCTCTCCTTTGATGGCTTCCTACTACTGGATCATGGTGGAGTCGAAGGTCGTCATGATAATAGTGGGAGGGATGTCGGCTGGGAAGACAACGCTTCTCTCCTCGGTGTGCTCGCTCATACCGAGGGGACTAAAGGTGGCGACGATCGAGGACGTCCCAGAGGTAAACCTTCCGGCGACCAGGTGGCAGCGCTTCATCTCCAGGCAGTCAAGGCTTGGGCGCGGGAGGGACGTTGGCTTGATGGACCTGCTGATCTTGTCGTTGAGGTACAACGCCGATTACGTCGTTTTGGGCGAGGCGAGGGGACCTGAGGTTCAGGCCTTTTTCCAAGCGGCGGCCCTTGGCCATGGGGCTATGACCACGTTCCACGCGCAGTCGCCAGAGGCGGCTCTGGTGAGGCTCTCGTCGCCACCGCTCTCCATAGGCCCCTCGGAGCTGCACCTGATCTCCCTTTTTTCTTTGATGGGGAAGGTCTCGGACGAGAGGGGCTATAGGCGCAGGAACTTGAGCGTGAAGGAGTTCGTCGACGTGAAGCTCAAGGAGGTTTTCCAGTGGGTCCCCGGAAGCGACGAGTTCTATCCCGCGGACGCCCGCGAGGTCGTGGACAGAAGTTCCAAGTTACGCGATGTGGCGCAGGCCTTGGGCTGGTCTGAGGAGAGGTTGGTGAGGGAACTGGATGAGAGGGCGAGGGTCTTTGCTTCAGGCCGAGGCTGCTTGGATGGGATTGGGTTGCGGAGCGCTCGCGGCCGTAGCGGGGCGCCACCTCAGCGCGGGACGCAGGACTGAACTGGTAAGGGCTTTTGTGGTGAGCGGTCTGATCTCCCTGTGGCTCTTGGTTTTTTCGTCTCCTTACCTCGTTTTCATTGCGTTCTTGCCGGTTATCGCCCCTATCATGGAAAAGCGTGGGTACTCGAGCTCGATCGACGATGAGCTGCCCTTCTTTTTGGCTTACGCTGCGAGCTTATCCGAGGTTGGCATTTCCCTGTTCTCCTCTTTGGCAGACCTCAGGGGAAGCCCGCTTAAGTCCGTCGAAGCGCAGGGCGCGAGGCTGGCGAAGCTCTTTCACTTATACGGCGATCCGGCATTGGCACTGGAAGCGCTGGCCAAGCGGCAAAAAAGCCGCGCGCTCGCGGACGTGCTCTCCGGATACGCTTTCAGGATGAAGGTGGGAAGCGGAGCACACGAGTACCTTGTGTCTAGCATGGAGGAAGCTATGTCAGGCCTATCGCTCGCGTGGTCAGACGTCGTCGAGAGAGCCGAATCGATGGGCGAGGTGGCCTTGGCGGTATTTTCGATGCTTCCCCTCGTGTGGATAATGGCGTCCGCCGCCAACAGCTCGCTCAATGCCTACAGCGAGTACTTCATCCTTGCGCTGGTGGGCAGCTTCCTGGGAATGGCTTTCATGTCCAGAATGACCTCGCTTCCCGCTTACGCGAACTTTACTCCCTCCCCTCTTTCGTTGTCGTTGTCCTCCTTGGTTGCAATACCGCTTTTTCGCGACCCGACGTCGGCAGCGACTTCCGTTGCCGTCTCGGTGCTGTCATGCATGGGCGTTCAGCATCTCTTGCTTCAGCGCGAGGACATGCGGCAGTCGAAGGCCCTTTCAGTCCTCCTGTCGTCTCTTGAGGGAGAGGCCATGATGGGAAGGGGGTCATCAGAGGCGTTTCGCTTGGCAGCGTCAGCTCCCTCTTTACCTCCCATAGGGCCGTTTCTAACGGAGAACCTCAAGAGGCTGATGACGGGGCTTAGGCTGCGCCCTCTGAAAGAGGGGCTATCGTCGCTGCTGAGCTGGTTGGCCATATCCACGATCGAGGCGGGGGAGCTTAATCCAATCTCGCTGGCCAGGCTTTCGTCTTTTTCCAAAGGCGTATCCGAGTTGAGAGGGCGGCTGAACTCGCGCCTCTATCCGCTGATGGCTTTGGCAGCGCTTTCTCCTTTTCTAATGGCTTTTTCGCTTTCTGTCGCCGGAAGCGTTTATGGTGCGTCGCTTTCGATGTCGAGCTTCACCGTGCTTTTGTCCACCTCTTTGGAGTCGTTGCTTATGGGCAAGCTCTCTGGGTCGTCTTTCAAGTTCACGCTTCCGTTGGCTCTGGCGATACCGCTCGCGCTTACCGCGCTCTCGCTCTTCCGAAATGGTCGTGCGTTGCCGATGGAGGCATACGGTTTGCATTCAGTTGCGGTGGCTTGCGGGAGCGTTATGGTTTTTTACGGAGTCAGGCAATTTTGGTCTCCATTGGAAAGCGCGGCACGCCGGTGCTCAGTTTGATTACACCGCTTGGTCGGGTGGAACCCGACCATACAATGCGAGAAGCGCGATGGTTATTGGCGTAATCGCATGGGTTTCGATTGAGCAGAAAGGCCTTGCCTTGGTTCGTCGTCCGCTCTCTTTGAAATGGCTGATGCTTTCACGGCGCCCGCGCCCCCTTCTCTTGAAGCTTCGATCGAGCCGGGCGCTGGCGCCCCGGTTTCGCCTCCTTCCGATGGCAGAGCTGGTTCCGCGGGCGCCTTCGTCCTGTAGAGGGCGTAGGTTATCGCTATAAGGATGAGGGCTGCTGCCCCCTCTTCCAACACGCTGAGCTGGAAAGTTGATATGAAGAGCAGCGTGAGAGCGAACATAACGACTTCAAGGACCGGATAGAAGGGAGCCCTGAACTTGCCCTTGTAGCCCTTCTTCCTTAGCGAGAGCAGCGATGGCCCCACGAAAAGGTAGGAGTAGATGAAGCCAAAGGTGGCTAGGGATGCGAGATATATGAAGCTTGGCGTGATGAAGGCCACGGCCATAAGGAAAGCGGCGAGAAGGGTCGCGGTCCACGGGGCTCTTCTGGAGTTGAGCTTTGAGAGCGGCTTGGGCAGGAAGCCATCTTTCGACATCTGATAGATGGTTCTCGACGATGAAGCCACCCACAGCAGGGTGACGCCAGCAGAGGCAAGAAGAGCTGCAGGGATCACGAGCATCTTTACTAAGATCGGCGCGTTGACCGCGCTTAGCGCGGCTATGAATGCCGTGGTCGTTTTCCCGTACCTGTACCATCCCCTTGCCAGAAGCAGAACCACGAGAACGCCGACGTAGATCGACATGGCGACTATCTGCGAGCCGTAGATGCCCCTTGGCACGTCCCTTTCGGGCCTTTTTGCCTCGGCGGTGAACACAGCAACCGTGTTAAAGCCCGTGTAGGCGAAGAAGGCTATCACGGCGGCCTTCATGAAGCCTGAAAAGCCGTTGGGAGCCAGAGGTGAGAAGTGAGCTAAGAGGTTCGATGGGGGTTGTATGGTCACTAGCGCCACCACGACGGCTGCGAATAGCAGTATCACCGACACCTTGAACGCCACGAAGATCATCTCGGTGGTTGCCGTAGGCTTCACGCCTATGACGTTCAGCAGCACCCATGCCCCCAACACCGCTGCAGCCAGCGCTGACACGAAATGAGGGGGCGTCACCACGTTGAAAAGCCCTATGAGCACCGCCTGCTTGACGAACGTGGCCATGGCTATGGCCACCGCGGCCCCGCCTATGGTGTAGCCCATCACCCTCATGAGGCCCACCGACATGGCCCAAAAGCCACCAAGTCCCTCCTTTGTGAAGGAGTATATGGCACCGCTGGTCTTCCTGACCTTTGGCATTGACGCTATCTCAGCTGATATGAGGGCTATGCCAAGGCCGAAAAGACCTACGAGAAGGTATGCCAGCACAGCTGCTGGACCGGCTATGTGAAGCACGTAACCGCTGTAAAAGAATATGGAGGAACCGACTATGTCCCCCACGCCGGCCGCTAGCAGCGCCCAAAACGAAAGGCTTCTAGAGAGTTCGATCTCCTTGACTTCTTCCATGGATTCACCTCGCGTTTTTTGTCGGGTTTTGACTTTTAAATGTTGGCTTTCGCTTGCTTTGTTGAAAAAATCTTAGGCCGTGCTTAGTTGCGATTCAAATTGGCGTCGTTGGACGCAGCCTTTTCTAGGTCTTTTGCCAAATCTGAAGAATCGTCGGGTACGGCGCGGTTAACCGAAAGTATTTTATATAGATCTGTTTTATAGCTTATGAATTCCATCCGCTTAAAGCAGAACGCGCTGTCGCTCTGGGAAACGTACGGCCAAGCAATGGCGGTTACCGCCCCGTTGGGCAGCGTTGTCTCCACCACGACGGCCGCAGTTCTCTACGTTGGTTCTGCGGTGCCTCTTGCCACCTTGCTTGCCTTTATGGCGAGCATCGTGTGGCTTGCGGTTTTGACCGCTTACTCGAAAAGGATTGCCAGCGCTGGAGGTTTCTACTCCTTTGCGGGGTTTTCCTATCGGAGGAAGTGGATCAGTTTTTTCGAGGCCGTAACCGAGGTGTCGGCGTTCGTGGCCCTCAACGCTGCCGATGTCTTTGCGGTTTACCTGATGCTGAAGGTGATAGAAGCGATGCTTTCCGTGAGGATCTCCCTTCCACTTGAGCTGCTCATCGCTTCAAGCGCCCTTTGGTATCCCACGGCTATCTCCCTCTTGAACATAAAAGTGGTTATCGGAAAATTCGTCTCATGGAGCGCCACCGCTGAGGTCGCCTTGCTTTCGGCGTTCTTCTTTTATTCCGCGTTAACGCATGGCTTTTCGCTGGCTCCCCTATCTCCCTCTGGAGTTGGCTCCGCTGGATTCTTGGCTGCTTTTCTTCTCTCGCTAACAAGCATATCTGGAGCTGGCACGTCTACTTACCTTGGTGAGGAGACAAGTAGGCCAACGCGCAACGTGACCGCCGGTATGTGGTTAGCGCTCGTTCTCGGTGGAATAGCGATGTTCCTTGGGTCATATGCTATGGTGATAGACTGGGGTCCGAATCTGCATGCGCTTGCCAGCTCGCCCCAGCCACTCCTTCAGGAGATGGGAAAGGTGCCCATGGTTGGCGGGGTCCTCTTACTTGCGACCTTCATCCTTGCACTTAACAGTATACTATCCTCAAACGTGGGTACTACCGTGGCGCCGGCTAGGGTTCTCTTCAACCTTGCCAGAGAGAGGGCGGCACCAGCTAACTTCTTGAAGCTCAACCGTTTCTTTGAGCCGTTGACGGGAACCATATTGGTTGGGATCGTTTCAGCTGGGCTTGCAGGTGGCTACCTCACCCTGGGGGTTGATGCGGCCTTCGCGCAGCTCAGCTTGCTCGCCTCATTCTTCTGGATGCTTGGAAGGACGGTGGACGCCCTGGGCGTGCCGCTCCTTTACAGGAGGGTTGGCGCCAAGATGGGGGCCTTCTGGATCGTCACCGGGCTGGCCCTGGTGTTAAGCGGAGTGGCGGTGACATCCGTGCTAACTCCCGTTGATCCCTTGGCGCTTGCGGGGATAGCCGGCTTCGTGCTATTGACGTTAGCGCTTTACCTGATCTATGGGAGGAAGGGAAAACCGGGAAGCGTTTACGTGGACGAGAGAGGCGAGCTCAAGAGCTGGAACGACGGTGATGATGACAGACGTGCAAAGTGATTATCGAAGAATCTGCGTGCCTAGCGGCGAAGTTCTCGTACTTGCCAAGATAAATCGTGAGCCCAGCGAGCAGCTCCTGCGCGGGGACACGCGCTGGCCTATCCTTTGGTCTGGGATATTTTTGGTCTAACTTACGGCTCAATTTGAGTTCGAGGCCTTCTCGCATCTCGGAAATAAATTTATAAATCTTTTAACCCTTTTTTTAAAGATGGAATACAGAAAAATACAGAGGACAGGAGGATCAAGTTACACGATATCGCTGCCGAAAGAGTGGGTTGAAGAGAACAAGTTAAAGGAGGGCGATGCGCTTGGCCTGCAAGAGCTCAGGACTGGCGAGCTGTTGATCATGCCGAGCGGAAAAAGGCATTCCTTTGGGGACTTTACTCTCGACATCAAGGAAAACGAGGAGCCGAAGCACCTTTTAAGAACGCTCGTGGCCTTGTACTTGAAAGGCTATAGCACGATCAACGTCAGATCGCGTGGTTTCATCCAGTCTGAAACCAGGCGCGTGATCATGGACTTCAAGTCATTGGTGATAGGGGTCGAGATACTTGAGGAGAGGCAGGACGCTGTAGTCCTAAGAGACCTAGTTGCCACGTCAGACCTTGATCCCCTCAGGATCATGGACAGAATGGCCTCAATGGTTAAGTCGGACTTAGCGGAGTTAAGGCCCTTGTTGAAGAAGCCCTTGGTTCCGCAGCTCGAGGAAATAATGCAAAGGGACTCTCAGATAGATAAGATGTACCTGTTTATAGCGAAAGAGTTCAACCGGGCGCTATACTATCCTTGGTACGAGGGAGAGCTTGGTGTGAGCGTGAGGAGGCTCTCTAGCATGAGAAACGTATCCAAGCAGATCGAAAGGATAGGGGACCACATAGAGAGCGCGTGCAGGCTGCTATCAGAATACGGTAACCCCATCACTGAAGGCGAAATCGACGAGTTACTGCAGACGTCGGTTGCGCTGTTCGATGACGCGTACAGGTCGTACTCTTCATCCGATCTGGCGTTGGCCCAGAGCGTGGTCGACGAGGTAGAGAGCGCGGCCGAGAAGTACATTGGCGTGCTGAAGAAGTACGAGAGCGCCGGCTCCATTTACGCTTTCCTCGTAGGGGAAGACCTGCGGAGGATCTTATTTTACTCATCCGATATAGCAGAGGCTGCCATCGATGATGCGGTGGGTTCGGGGGAAATGCCCACGGCGTAAGTCCTCGAATCTATATAGTCGTATATAGTTTATGTCGCAAATACTTATTAGATCAGAGCTCTATGTAGCTGAAATGAACAAGGCTCTGATCGGAATTTTACTATTAGCTTTGGTGGCGATAGTGAGTGCTATCGCCTTAACCTATCGCGGTAATTCCGGGAAGGTCACACTTACGGAGAGCGGCTCAACGTTGCTCTACCCGCTTTTCAACGAATGGGCCGCGAATTACACCGCGGCTAAGATCACTACTCAAGCTACGGGCAGCGGGACCGGCATATCGGAGGCTATCTCTGGAACGGTAGTGATCGGGGCTTCGGACGCTTTCATGACCAATCCCCAGGTCGAGAGCAATCCCGACATGTTAAACATTCCAATAGCCATATCATCCCAGTACGTGGCGTACAACTTGCCTGGGATGAATAACACGCATTTGGTATTATCTGGGCCGGTAATAGCGGCCATATACAATGGCTCGATTCACTACTGGAACGATCCAGCCATCGAAGCCCTGAACCCAGGAGTCCAGTTGCCTCACCAGATGATAGTGCCAGTGTTCAGGTCTGACGGAAGCGGCGACACCAACATGTTCACTTTGTTCTTGAGCAGAAGCGACCCTTGGTGGAATCACACTGTGGGTTATGGCACCAACGTCAACTGGCCGAAAAACCCAGCTTTGCATGGGGCCGTAGGTAACTCGGGCATCATAAGCTTCATGGCCGAAACCCCTTACTCGATAGGTTACGTGGCCATGACCTATAC
>ERZ1669247.345-NODE-345-length-16366-cov-10.123414_pt1 | contig 16366 bp, 15 predicted proteins | sample MGYA00579297_ERZ1669247 | MGnify/ENA primary metagenome ERZ1669247 (study PRJEB41166, sample SAMN08046056) | hot springs metagenome | biome: hot spring; feature: acid hot spring; material: thermophilic sediment; isolation source: thermophilic sediment from acid...
ACTTGCCAAGAAAAAAATTAAATAAAAATTACGGATATGAACGTTCATGAAAATTTTTATTTCTGTAGATGCAGAGGGATTGAGCTGGACAGTTCATGGCTCCCAAACACTTAATGATGGCCAGGACTATCAAATTTTCAGGGAAATATACACGGACCAGGTAAATGCCGTAATAGCCGGTGCTCTTGAAGCTGGTGCAGAAGAGATTCTAGTGAATGATGCGCACGGGTCAAGTAAAAACATAATATATAAAAACTTAAACAGCCGTGCAAGGCTGGTTATTGGAGATCCAAAGCCAATGAGCATGATGCAGGGCGTTGAACAATCAGAAAAGGCGTTCTTGATCGGTTATCATTCTAAAGCTGGAACACTTAATGGTGTTCTTAATCATACATATTCTTCAAACGTTCACAGACTCTGGCTAAACGGCGAAGAAATTGGTGAAATTGGATTGAGTGCTGCAGTGGCAGGGAAATTCAACAAGCCTGTTACAATGCTTGCGGGTGATTATGCTGCAGTAAAGGAAGCTGAAAAAATACTTGATGATGCTGAATTTATTGTTCTCAAGGAAGGTATATCAAGGTATTCTGCAATCACACTTTCTTATATGGATGCAATGGAATCTTTGAAAAAGGGCGCAAAAAGTGCTGTGAGTAGAAAGGGAAGACCATTCAGGGTGGATGAGCCCATTACACTTAAACTTGAATTTTTGAACAGTGGAATGGCTGATTATTCAACACTTTTGCCCGGTTTAAAGAGGCTTGACGGTTATACTGTTGAATATGAGGTAAAGGACATCATTGATGCCTATAAGGTTTTCAGGCTGCTCGTGTTCCTTTCCAGAGGTGACCATGGTGGCTATTAGTCCAGACGATAAGTTTATAATTCCACCATTTAATGGAAGAGATGGCAATCTTTATATCTACAATATTAATCTTGTTGATGCAGCAAGAGAAAGGGGTACACCTTTACTCATTACATCTGAAGAAATTCTTGAAAAAAATTATTTTTCCATACAAAACGCATTTAAAAAACATTATAAGAATTTCAGGATTAACTATGCCGTAAAAGCTAATTCAAATCCTTCAATTCTTTCCATCTTCAGGAAACTTGGTTCTGGAGCGGATATTGCTAGTTTGGGGGAGCTCTTTCTTGCAAGGTTTGCAGGCTTTGAAAAAGAGAAAATTATGATGACTTCAAATTTTTCATCAAAAGATATGCTTGAATTTGCCATGGATTCTGGCATTACATTGAATTTTGATGATGTTGATCAGCTTGAATTGATAAAGCCAAAGGTTCCAGACATTGTTTCATTCAGAATAAATCCTGGTATTGGTGGTGGGGAGTTTCCAGGAATAGTTACGGGTGGCCATGGTTCCAAGTTCGGCATTCCGGAGGAGTTTGCGAATAAAGCGTACAGGTATGCAATGGACCTTGGCGTTAAGAGGTTTGGGATACACATGCATGGCGGGTCTAATAACCTGGATGTGAATTATTTTAAGGCAATTACAGAAAAATTTTTCACCATTGCCAGAGATCTGGAAAAATCGCTGAAAATAGAGTTTGAATTTATTGACATAGGCGGTGGCTTTGGTGTACCTTACAGGTCTGATGAGGAACCCTTGGATATGAATGCTGTTGCTGAAAACGTAATAGAAAATTTTAATAACCAATTTTCAGGAAAAAGCGAGCCATTGCTTATGGTTGAGCCTGGTAGGTATCTGGTTGCAAATTCAACAGTTTTGCTGGGCAAGGTTACAACAATAAAAAATTATGATAAGAAGATCATTGGAACAGACATAGGTATGAATTTACTCATTAGGCCAGCACTGTACAATGCTTACCACCATATAACAATTGCAAACAGGTTAAACGCCAGGCTCAATGATGATGCAACAATAGTTGGTCAGGTGTGCGAGAACACGGACAAGATTGCTGAACAAAGGAAATTCCCAATTGCTGAAAGCAATGATATATTATGCGTTTTCAATGCTGGTGCATATGTGTACAGTATGAGTAGCAATTACAATGGTTTTCTTAGGCCTGAAGAAATACTCGTTTCAAAAGATTCTAAAATATACGTAATTAGAGAAAGGGAAAACTATCCAGATTTGATAAGAAATGTTAAAATGCCAGCTTACCTGTATTATTAAAAATATTTTCTAATATAATCGTCTATGAAATTTCTTGCCTTTTTTACATTTGCAGCATTGTTCACAGTAATGGAAAATGGATGGCCTTCAAAATAACCGGAAAGGTTCTGAACGTGTTTCAATGTTCCTGTCTTTGCCCTGACCCTTTTATCAAGCCTATTTTTAAGGGTACCGTCCACGCCTCCTACTGGAAGCGAATCATTGAATATTCTATTATCAATTAGTTTGTCAAGTACCGAAACTATTGATCTAGGCGTGGCAATATTGTAATTTGACAGGCCTGAACCATCGTAGAAAACAAAATCTCTTATTCCATCCTCGTTCAAGAGCCTTTTCATATATTTCAAACTTCTTTTAAGACCTGTTTGATTTGCTCTCATTCCAGTATAAAGAAGGAGCAATTCTGCAATAGAATTTTCTGATTCTTTGTTCATGATTTTCAAAATTTCTGAAATGTTGTGCTTGGCAAAGCTCTCGCATGAAACATTGAAATTTTTATTATAAATCCTTAGATTTTCTCCTGCAACATTTTTCTTCTTTAATAAAAATGCTAGTGAATTCTCAAAAATATATAAAGGATTATCTGGAGAAAAAGTGAACTCCTTATTAAAAAATATTTTGTTATTTTCAATATGATTTTTACCTTTATGTTTAACTATGCTGAAAAAGTTGTTTTCTGGAAAAATTCCATTTCCATCTATCTTTATTCTGTTCAATTCATAGTTAATTTCGCTTACAGGAGGTGCATATGGTTCATGAATATCATCTATGCACCAGCCCGGTGGTCTTTCAGTGGGGTGGATATATCTGTAAAAAAGTATTATTTCCTCGACCTTTTCCTCTATATGGCCTATCATTTCCAGAAGATCGTTCTGCGTTATCAATGGATTGCCTAATGTTTTTATATATAGTTTTTTATTTTTTATTGCATAACAGGATGAGAATTCGTAATCATCACCCAAAACCTTTAACGCATAATATGATGTAAATATCTTCGTGTTTGATGCAGGAATGAAATATTTTTCTGCATTAACATTTATGCCCTTTTCTGGGAAATAGATACCAGTGAACATTTTCATAATACATCTTTTAGCTTTACACCCAATCCTGGATAATCCTTGAGCATAAGTTCTCCATTCTTCAGATCAAGACCATCTTCTGTTATTTCTTCTTTTAACGATGTGAAGCCATCAAGATCTGCATATTTTACCCATTTTTTAGCTAGTGCAATGTTTAAGCCTGCCGCTACAGCAACTTTTGTCTCTACCATACAACCTATCATTACAGGTATATTAAACAATTCAGCAGCATCAACCAATTTTATTGCATCCGTAATGCCGCCAGTTTTCATTAATTTTATATTGATCATGTCTGCAGCCTCGAAATGCACAATCTTCTCCAGATCGTTGATGGACATTAAAGATTCATCAGCCATTATTGGTATATTTGTTCTTTCCCTGATAAACTTCAACGATTTCAAGTCCCATGCAGGTACAGGTTGTTCTATGAACTCGATATCATATCTTTCAATAGCATCAATAACTTTTAAAGCTCGTTTAGCATCATATGCTTGATTAAAATCAACATAAGCCATTTTTTCATTTCCTATTGCATTTCTTACTTCCTTTACTCTTTCAATATCTTCTTGAATCCCAGATCCAAGCTTTATTTTGAAAACTTTAACTCCTTCATTTAAAAATTGTAATGCCATTCTTTTAGCCTCTTCTGGAGGAGCTAGATCAATGGTTAATGATGTTTTTATATCCTTTTTTGTACCACCTATAATTTTGTAGATTGGAAGATTAGCACGTTTACCCATAATATCCCAAAGGGCCATATCAATTGCTGCCCGACTTGCTTTTGATCCTTTAAAATTCTTTTTTAAAATATCATTTATATTTTCTTGACTTTCTTCTTTACCTACTAATAATTTTTCTAAATTTTTCAATTCCCCTTCAATGGATTCCATTGTATCTCCAGTTATATATGGTGTAGGTACTGCTTCTCCTATGCCCGTTATTCCATCATCTGTTTCAATTTTTAAAATAAATCCCTCATAATTTTCTGAACTACCTAGAGAAATTCTAAATGGTTTTGTCATAGGTAAATTTAATTTTTTATAGAAAATATTTAAAATCATAAAATATGATAATTAAATTTTATTAATTAATTTTACCAATGTTTAGTTTGAAATGCTTTTTCCTTAAATGGAGAAAGGCTATTTCAATATATGCCTTTCTAAAGGAGGTGAAAGCATAAATACATAAATAAAATGAATATAGATTTGAAATGGAAATATCGTCGCAGAATTATAACAAGTAAGAGCAAGAAGATAGTAAGTGCAAAAAGAGGAAGGCTAAGTTATGAAGCTTCTGCAGATACAGATGAAATTGAATCAAAATATATCAAGATGATCGGAGAACAATCTGAACCCCTCGATCCTTTGATTGGGTAAAAACCCGATATATAGTTTGAGGTTAGGATTGTTCTTGAAATGAATTTCAAAATGTGCATTTAAAGCACGAATAATAGTCTCTGAAAATCTTATCTCAAAAGAAATGAAAGGTTGATTCGAAAAATTAACCGAAAAACATAATAGTTAAACAAAATGGGTCTCTACAAATTAATTTTACCAATTAAAAAAATAAATAAAAAATTTATTTGTATAGATATATGTATACTAATGGCCCATCACCATTACTTATAGGATTCTCTTCATATTGTATTCCTTTTATAGATGTTGAATAAATCCAGAATTGATTTTGTTGTATAAGATATACATAAAATGTCATATTTACTGCTAAAACTTCTGCCTGATCATAGTATTTTAGTGCTTGTGTATAGTTACCAGTATTTTCACCATCCAGTATGTATTGATTCATTTGGTTTATAATTTTTTCTTGATTTGGATGGCCACTGATATTTAAAGTAGTATTGTTCCAACCAGCTGCACCGCCAAAGAAACCAGACGATGAGTACATTGGTACAACATAATCTGATGGAAATGGATAATCAGGACCCCAGCTACCATAATAAATGGGCATTGGATTTTGGTTTGCTGTATAGGCTGTTATTTGATTAAATTCCAAATACATAGCAGTTGCTTGTATGTTTGGATCTATTGAATTTAAATTACTAGCCCACTGTTCCGCAGCAGCATAATCAATCGGGTCTCCTGATTGAACTATTATTGGAATGTTAATGCTAACATTATATAGTCCAGATTGCTCTAAATATTGCCTTGCTAATGTAAGATTATATGTAGGTATTATAGCGCCCATTTCTTCTAATTGACTAGTATTAAGATAACCAGGCATACCTTTTGGTATTATACCAGTATAATGAAAACCAAAATTTACTCCGTAAACCTTATTCCCTATTAGTTCATTTAAGTAATTATTATAATTAAAAGCATAGACAAATGCTCTTCTAACGTCTAAATTAGTAAAATAGTATTGTGGTATATGGAATGAAGACCCTAAACCTGAGAGCATTGTGGTATTTATATTAAAATTAAATTGGAACCATGATATTGTAAGTGTTGGGAAATTAGTAATTGAAATTTTACCATTTGTCTCCAATTTTAGTAGATTAGGATAGTAATAATTTGGTAAACCATAAGCGAAATCTGTTTGACCACTTTCAAGCATTAACATTGCAGTTTCAGGATCTCTTACCCATTGTATATTAATTGTATAATTTGCTTTATGATCATAACCTGGAACTCCAGGTATTGGAGTATAATTTGGATTTGGCAACAAAGTTATTGATTGGCCTAGAAGATAATTTCCTACCATAAATGGGCCTGAACCCATCATATGGTATTCTAAATATGTATTATAATTTCCTTCATTGGAGAATAAGGTGTAATTGAGAAAACCTGCTGGCGTAAATTGAATACCTGCTCCGTGCTGAACCAACCAATTCCAGTCCATTATTCCCCCTCCTTCAGGATCCGCCACATAATCAAGAAAAGCAGGATCTGGTTTAAGCAAGTGAAATGTTATTGTTTGCGTAGCATTGTTGTATGTAATTGCTCTAGTTATATTGTCATAAAGTGCAGTTCCATTTGTAAATAAACCTGATGCAAAACCTCCTTCAGGTAATAAATCCTGAGCTATAATCCAGTCTGCTGTACCTGGTGATCCCTGAACAAACAAAAGTGCTCTTACATAGCTAACGTAAACATCCCAGACATTTAGTGGATCTCCGTTCGAGAATTTTAATCCTGACCTTATTTGGAAAGTATAATTTAGGTAATTTGGTGATATGCCTCCATTCGCAACTGTTGGTATTTCAGTAGCCACCATTGGAAATTCATTTGAGGTCGAAGAACCATTATACTGGAGTAATGTTTCATAAACATTTTCAATGTCCTCAAATCCGACTATATCATAATCTACTGCGGGATCGAAAGAATAAGGTCCTCCTGGAGCAACTTCAGCAACGTTAATTACTTGAGACGTCTGTGTGCTCACGGGTGCTTTCTGTATTCCAACCTGCTCCTGAGGCATTGCAACATATACCGTCCTTATGTATGATACTTCATAGTGCTGGTTTGAGCTTATTACATGGCTATAATCACTCAAAGGCAAATATTGTATGCTTGTTGTATTGTTCGTAACAATTGAACTTGAAAACAATGATTCATTGTATGTAACTACTGTGAAATTAACAACATAAAAGCCACCTCTTGTGAAAATGTGGCTTAGTAGATTTGATTCAAAAACGCCTGAACTAAAGTTGTAGTATACAGGCGTTATTGTTATTGGCGATCCATCTCCAAAGTTCATTACATAGTATCCAATTGTCCAGTTGGTTGCAGTTGGTGGCTGCAAATATGATTCAAGAAACTCTGCAGTTGTATTAACACTGTAGATTGGTGCATTTGTATTTAATGTTGTGTTTAATGTCAATACTGGCTGAGTTATCTCGCTTGCAATTAATGGACTAACAGATCCTGGCGAAATGGATATTGGTATTAAAGCTTTCAAGTTATTCGCATACCCTGACGGCCCTGAAGCATTAACAAAAACAAGGTACGAGCCAGGCTCAGTATATGCATGTGTAACACTCAATCCTGTTCCTGTTGTACCATCTCCAAAATTCCATGATACGGATGTAACATTACCTGAAACAGATGCTGTGAATTGAATGCTTGTTCCAACAGTTGTAAGCTGTGTTGAAGGTGTAACTGATACAAGCGTAGGAGCCGTAGGTGATACTTTTGTAGTTGGTGGCTTGTACAAAATAACTGCAGCAGCAGCCACAATGACTACTATAACCACAACCACCGCCACTATTCCATATAAAACCCTTTTTTCCATAACTTGTTCACCTTTTAATATTATGTTATACATTAGCATATATAAAAAATTTTTTGTACAATAGGGTGTGACCGAAAAATAGTGAAGGTCAGTTGAATGTCATAATTTTTTCTTAAATTTATAAATTGTGGGTTCATTATAATTATTGCGCAACACAAATAAACCCACCTGAAATGGAATACAAAATGCAAATATAAAACTTTCATCTGGGTTTTTGTGTGCAGGAAAGTTTGAAATAAAAAGGAAAAAGAGGGATATGAATAAAAAGAGAAGAACATGGCACAAAAATGAGAGATTTTACGGGGCATTTCGAAGAAGGGAATATGTATTCATTATAGGCAAAATCAGAAAGCTAGTTAATGAGTTCCCTCCACCCTATAAAACGACGGAGGAGGGAACAAGTGGAAGACCTCCTTCCAATCCCAGATATGTTCTTACTGCTATATTAATCAGAGCTCTATTTTCACTATCATACGATAACACATATTCTTTGCTTATATTATTAAATTCTGGCGGTTTGCTAAGAATGAATAGAGTACCAGCAGCCATTACCATTCAGGGACTTGTTTCTAAAATACACGTTTCATTCATCAGGAAAATAATATCATACATTTCTAAAATGGTACTTGGAAACAGGAGGGTGAATATAGCTGGTGATTCAACTGGCATAGGAACAATGAAATATGATAGATGGTTGACATTAAAAACCACAGGGAAGAGGAGAGAATTCATTAAACTGCACGCTATAATATCAACAGATCTTGGATATCCCATATTTTAATCAGCAAAGGTAACTGAAGGGACAAGACATGATTCACCAGAATTGATGCCACTGTTGAAAGCAAGAAGTAGGAAAATAAAGCTAGGAAATGTTGTTCTTGATTCAGGATATTTATCGAAGAAGAATGTTGATTTGATAAAAATGGAAGGAGGAATACCAATAATAAAAGGAAAAAAGAATGTAAAAAGCAGGAGCAAAGGATCTAAAGCGTGGAAACAAATGACAACATTCCAGAGGAAAGATGCAGAAGCTTTCAAGGAACTCTATGGTAAAAGGAATATAATAGAAGGCTAATTGGAGCTTTTAAGAGGTGGCTTCACTGAGGTGGTGAAATCAAAAATAATGCACAACAGGAAAATGGAACTACTATCAAGATTGCCCTGAATAAAATAAAGATTTATCACATAAAAATATACTGCATATTATAGAACTGGATAACGTTATCGCAATTTAAAAAAGTGCTAAATATAGCTTTGATTTGATGATTATGGTGTCTAGATAAAAATTTATTCTATCATATGAATTTTAAAATTTATCATTTTTCGTTCACACTTAAGCAAAGGAAAAATATAATATTGATGGACGAATTGAAAGAAATAAATGAAGTAAGAGAAGAAGGCAACTTTGCAGTTCAGCTTGCCGCGAGAATCGATGAAAAACGTGATAAAATAATTAAAGAATTTTATACAAAATTGAAAAAAGTAAATTCTCTTCTTCGATAATGGATTACTAAAGAGGAAGTTTTTGAAACACTTAAAAAACTTCTGATATTTTTTTAAATTTATTATAAATTATATATAAAACAATTTAAAAAATAGTATTTGATTATAAATATAAGCGAAAACTGGGGGCTCATTAATCTTAAAACATAATTATATAAAGGAAATTTTTTATATCATTCATGATATTAAGATTTAAATGAACTTACCTGAAAAGATAATCGTTTTGTTCCTTATTGGATTCATATTTAGATTTGTACTTGAATTATTATATCCATATTCTGCCATAGGATTTGACCAGATGGGGTATTATGTTCCCATGCTTTATACAAATGCAAATCCAATAAATTATTTTTCAGTAGGATTCTTATACTATTTAATTGCCTATTCAATAAATTTATTATTGAAAGATCCCGTATGGACAATTAAATTGTTAGATGCAATTACATCAGGAATTTTTATTCTGTCTCTTTATTCATTCTCCGAATTTGGTATTAAAAATAAATATTCATTTTTTATATCAATCATAGCATTTTTCAGTTTCCAATCTCTCATTCTTGATTGGAGTTTGCAGAGAAATATTCTAGCATTTTCCATATTCCTATTCACTTTTTATTTTTATGAAAACAGCAGAAAAAATATTTTCATGATAATTTTATTTACAATAATATCCGGAATGTTTGATCCAGCAATAATTCCATTGGAATTCTTTTGGTTTTTGTACCTTTCATTTAAAGAGAAAAAATTTGCTGCTGTTTTATTAACAATAATCGCAATTACATTAATTTTAATTTTTTCTGGTATATTCGAGCCAAGCATTACTGGTTTTACAGAAAATAATATCATGGCTTTTATTATTGGATTTTTTGTTTCAGGCAATATACTGAGCGATATTTTCATTTATGCATCGTTGGTTGCCTTGCTATTCATTCCCTTCTTAGTTTTTTTACCACTTATGAAGAATTACAATTTTAAGAATGATTTTGCTTTTAAGATCCCTATCATTGCAACTTTTATCTTTTCCTCAATAGCTGTTTTTTCATTTTTTTTCAGGTACCTTATTGAACTTTCAGTCATCTCAATATTATTCATAAAGGATCCTAAAAAATACAAGATAATTTTTTCCCTGTTCATTATAATAATTTTTTTAATTTCAGCATCATTCATTTCAATGTCAAATTATTATCCATCACCATATTTTTATAATTCGGTAACAAAAAATTCAGGTCTAAATGACATAGTTAGTACTTCCTTTCTTCAGAGCACAGTCCCGTTGAATGATTCTAAAATTGTTGTAAAATTATTTTCCTATGTGAAAGGAAATGATTCTATGGTTGTATCCATGCTGTACATGGTTTCATTTGCATATGAATCAGGCATAAATCCTAAAAATGTAATAAACACAGGCGAGAATTATTCCCAATTTCTGAACGATTGCAAATACTATAGCTCAAATGGTTATTCAGTGTACACAGTATGGTGGATAAACAATGGTTGGTATGGAATAACACAATTGCCATCCGAGTTCAAGGAAATAAAGATCATAGGCAATTATGCCCTCTTTTTTTACGGAAACAAATAAATATTGTTCATATAATATAGGATCAAAAACATGTTAAGCATAATAACAACTATTGCAATAATTCTTATGATCATTGGAGCGTTCTATAGTATTTACCAGATTCCAATAATGCTTTACGGCCTGGCAAACCTGAACAAAAGGAAGGAGATTGAAGATCCAGAATATGATGATCTTGTTTCTGTAATAATACCTGCAAAGAATGAAGAAAACGTAATAGGAAGATGCTTGGATTCAATTATCAATCAATCTTACAAAAATATTGAGGTAATTGTGGTTGAGGATGGTTCAATAGACAATACATTAAAAATTTGTAAAGAGTATGAAAAAAAGGATTCAAGAATAAAGTGCTTTCACAGGAACATTAGCAATGGGAAACCATCTGCCTTAAATTTTGCATTAAAGCAAGTGAAAGGGACCATAGTTGCAACATTTGATGCGGATTCTGTTCTGGAAAAAGACACAATAATGAATGCAATTACAGAAATGCATTCAAGGAATCTTGATGCCTTACAGGGAGAAAATTATCCCATAAATTCAAAAGAAAATTTGATAACAAGGATGAGTGTAATTGACCATGGAATGATTAAACTGGCCCTTTCTGGAAGGAATGCCCTTGAACTTTTCCTTCCATTGGGTGGATCAAATCAATATTTTAAAAAAGAGATACTTGAAAAGCTCAACGGTTGGAATGAGGACTATCTCACTGAAGATCTTGAAATATCATTAAGAATGAATATCAAAAAGATGAAAATAGAATATTCTCCAGATGTGAGATGCGGCCAGGAAACACCATCAAGTTTGAGAGAATTTAGAAAGCAGAGGACAAGATGGTACAGGGGTTACCATCAGGTTCTATTCCACAGCAAAAAGGAAATGAAAAGTATAAAGGATATTGATTCCTTTCTTGTAATTTTTGCGCCTCTTATTTCAGCCTTATGGTTTGTTAGCTTTGTCCTTCTTTTTATATCTTTCTTTTTGCATGCTATGACAAATGATCAACTAATATTCATTTTCTATTTCGGTATTTTCTTGCTGGCATTGAACTTAATTTCAATAATTTTAATTTCAATTAAGAATTATAGGTTACTGGCATATTTGCCAGTAGCTTATATCTATTGGTTCCTTTCGTCCATAATTTCACTTTATTCTCTAATCCTGGAATTAACAAACAGGGAAAGGAAATGGGTAAAGGTAGCAAAAACTGGGAAGATCACTGACTAGGCCTGTAATAATAATTTATCAAGTTTTGAACAAGCCTGAGGAACAATAATGCATAGAAAATGTATGATAAAGAATAATAAAATATGTTAATGGAGAAATTTTCACCTATAATAGTAACGTGGCTGAATGTGTAAACTAAAAATATATAAATGAAAATAAGAATGAATAATATAATTGATGCAATCAATTCCAATTTCTTTCCATAGAATAGGCCCTTTATTATTGATGCTACTAAAATTAAAAATCCTAATATCATTACAATATTTTTAAAGTAAAAATTTATTGATATACTAAATCCATAGTATGAGAACGTTGTGTAAAAGATAATATAAGGAATAAGTAAGAAAAAGATCGCATAAATGATACCTGAAATAATCCCTTTTGTAACTTTCATATTTTCACCTCATAGGTAAAATAATGATTAAAAAGATTCAGCTCATCTATAATATATAGAGAATTTTCATTTTTCATTATTTCTTGAATTTGGGTTTCATTTAATAAGAAAATAATGTTCGTTGAATATGGAATGCCCAATGGCACATTCAAAATCCTTGAACACATTTCAGAATCGTTGATTAAAAGTTCAAGATCATTTGTAATATTTCCTTTCAGGAAATTGGCAGATGAAAAATAAAATGGTATTGAAAGCTCAAAGGAATTATTTTTTTCAAGAATTGAATATTCACCTATGTTCAGAGAGTCTATCAAAGCATTCCAATAATATGATAGTTTCAAGTTCAATGTGTAATTAATTATCCCATATGCGTAAGTGCCTGATATTTTTATCAGCATTGTTAAATTAGTATTATGAAAAATGAAATATGTTTCATTGCTCCTGAAAAATTTTGATAGATTCGCAACTATGCTAATATTTGTGTAAAAATTTCCTATAATATTGAAAATTTCATGAGATCCATTGAATAAAATTTCACTATTATTCAAGATAGAATAATTTATTGTTACTTTATCAATCTTGAAAAATCCTTTATTCAGTAAATGCAATGGTACGATCATATTAAGATTTGTGCCATTCATTACATATTTAATTGAATTTGGCTCTGGCCTATAAACAACAAAATTATTTGTTGCAAAAGGGTAAACAGCCAAGGAAATAAATATCAATATTAGTAAAACAAAAATTACAAAGATTATTTTTAGAATGAAGGGTAATTTTTTCATATCATGATAAGAATTATCTCTACCAAAAATATTTTTTGGTTTTAAAGGACAAATTTTTCTCTAATCTAAACCTTTTTCAATGAAAAGATACTGAACATATAAACTTAAAATGTTTTCTATACAATAAATACGAAAAATGAATCCTATCTAAGATAAATAATAATGAGGCAGGTTCCTGAATTAACAGGAGCATAGTGACCCAGCCCACAATCAAGTTAAGGAAATCATAGAACATACAATCTTTTAATAATAGGGAAACAATCCTTGCCGGATTCGTTTATGGGAGGAAGTTACCACGGGAATATTTTACTTAGTAAAGTTCTAGATAGTTATATTTCTGAAAGACATAGGGATTAGAAATTCAATGATTTTTTTGGATGAAATAACTTTTGTTAATGAATGGTGGAGAGCGATAAAATCCAAAATAGACTCGGGAGAATTATCTGGCGATGTTCTCACCATTACTGGATCAGCAAGTATGGAACTTATGAATCAGAAAGAATTTTTCCCTGGGAGAAGAGGAAATGGAAAGGATTATTTTATGATGCCTTTGAATTTTTCTGAATATGCCAAGATTTTATCTAAAATTGAGTTAGCAAAAGGCAATATAAAAGAAATTGAAAAAAATGTTGATGCAAATAGAATGTATTCATCCACGCTCAAAGAATTATTTTCAAACTATCTTAAAACTGGTGGATTTCCAAGGGCAATAATAGATTTTCATAGATACGGAAAGGTTTCTATGGAAACAATGAAAACTTATCTTGATTCTGTAAGAGGTGATTGGGCTAAGGCTGGAAAAAGTGAGAAATATATGAAAGAAGTCTTAACATACATCATAAAAGCATCCGGTACCCCTATAAGTTGGAATGGTATTTCTTCAGAAACTGGAATTAATTCGCCACACACTGCGAGGAGTTATATTGAAGTTTTGGAAAGTATATTTTCAATCATTATACTTCACATGCTTTCTCCTCAATCACAGATTCTTTATAGAAAAAATAGAAAAATACATTTTACGGATCCTATCCTTTTCAAGATTTTTTCAGATTATGCTGGGGTAAAATTTTCTGAGGATTGGCTCATAGAAGGTGTTACTGCAGCACTCTTTGGAAGGATATGTCCTGTTTTTTATTGGAGAAATTCTTCAGAAATTGATGTTTTATGCAAGTTAGATAAAGAACAGATTGGGTTTGAGGTTACAAAGGGAATAAAAAAATGGAAAAAGCCGATGCACATAAAGAAAGCATATATTTTAGATAAGGAGCATATTCATCTTTATATCGCATCTATTTGACAATTGATTATAATGTATTTGATTATGAGTATAAGCAAAAAATGAATATTGAGTCATTAATAATACCACTAAAAAGATTAGGAACATTAGCGTGACAGTTTTAGATGCCAAAACAAGTATGTGTGCCTTACTTGTAAAATTTATAACTTATATAAAAAGTATAAAGCATTCAATTGACAAAAGAAGCATTTTGTCAATCATTTTCCATAGATCCATAGGTTTATTTAAATGACCCTATCCAATTTTTCAATGGTGATTGGATAGAAATATATATAAATAATAAAGTAACGACAATCATTATGAAAAATATACCAGTACCGAGGACATGAACTATTCACTCAAGCAAGAAAATAATACCTATTGAGTTTTTTAGCGATGATGAAATATTTGCTATGGATTCATGGATTAAAAAGAAAATTAAAGAAAATGAGAAAAGGGCTTCATACCATAAAAGGTATTATTTGCTATTCAAAGTATTAATTTACAAGGGCGCAAGCATCGATGAGGCCTTAATGATAAGGCATATTGATGTAATTTTGGACATTAATACTATTGATATTATTACACTCAAGCAAAAGAAAAGTTCCATAAGGATTATTCCATTGCATATGAACCTGAAAGATTCTATTATGGCTTACTTTGTTGAGTTTAAAATTGATCCTAAGAGTCAGGAAAAGATATTTCTAATGAAAAGACAGGCAGTAGATCTCTATTTCAAGAGGATGCACAAAGATCTTGGTTTCATGATCCCTGCTCACAAATTCAGGCATACTTTTTGAGTAGGGGCTATAATGAACCATGTTCCCTTATCTGTTTTACAGGTATGATTTGTTCATTCAAACATATTTACAACAAGCATTTACACACAGATTATAGGCATGGATACATCACAATTTATGGATCAAATACCATTATACAATATTTGCAATATCAATTTAAACGGGCATTACAGGTATGGATTCAAGTCAATTTATGAACAGAATATAATGAAAAACTAAAAACCACAAACAATGCTAATATTTTCATTTACTTTGAAAGGCACAAATTGAAATGGCCTTTTTACTATTTAAGAAAAAAGCATTTCAAATTATATAGTTTCTATAACGCTTTTATAAACTATCTAAACTTTTTACAAAATATTTTTTCACAATGTTTAATTGATGTAATTACTTTACTGCACAACTTGTAATCAGCAGATTAAGGAGTCCGATTTCATTCTTGCTCTCTAATCTGCTGAATTTTTGGTAAACAGTATTATCGAATGATTTTTCCAGAATCAGATTAAGAAAATTATTATATTATTTTAATCATTATGGTAAACAAATGGATTTACCGGGTGACAGCGATAATATAAGCACAGGAGTGACGTACCAGTACATTTCCACGATCGTAGTATTATTTGAAGGGTTCCTTTTTTATATCTTTATCGTACATTTTTTCAGTACTGAGATTGTCGGTGCAATTGCACTTTTAAGCGCCATACTTGTACTTTTCTCAACAATATTTTCCCTTGGCCTTGGCACGGGGGTACAGCATTTCATATCCTATTATTTGGGCAGAAAAGATCCGGACGCTATTGGGCATATAATTAAGAAGATGGGTTTAGTATCGGTTTTGCTAGGTATCTTTGCGTTCATAGTAACATGGGTCTCAGCACCTTTATTTGCAGTATTATTCTTCCATTCTTCTGGATATACAATCTATCTGCAATTACTTAGCATAGCATTGATTGCGCAGGTTGTAAATTCAATTATATTCAACATGCTACTTGGACTACAGAAATTTAAGGCAAATGCCATAAGGAATATCGTAGCATCCTCTCTTGCTTATGGTTCCATCATACCCCTGCTCTATCTAAATTACAATCCCCTGATGATCCTCGTTGGCTGGAACATAGGTTATTTTACTGGAACTGTTCTAACAACCATATATTTGGCAGGAAAAGTGAAAAACATTGAAAGTAAGCATGTGGAAAATGTGAAAATTAAGCCAATATTTTATTATTCTATTCCATTATTTATATCATCCCTTTTAGGGTACGGTGCTACATACGTTGACAGGTTCACAGTCTCATACTTTCTGTCCCTTTCGGAGATGGGCATCTACA
>ERZ1669247.347-NODE-347-length-16342-cov-4.012280_pt1 | contig 16342 bp, 9 predicted proteins | sample MGYA00579297_ERZ1669247 | MGnify/ENA primary metagenome ERZ1669247 (study PRJEB41166, sample SAMN08046056) | hot springs metagenome | biome: hot spring; feature: acid hot spring; material: thermophilic sediment; isolation source: thermophilic sediment from acid hot...
GGCTTTTGACCCTTTTGCAGTTCATCCGGATCTATTCCTATAGCATTCTTAATTAAACTTTTCATATTTAATCATACCTCCGTTGGAATTTTGTCATACCAAAAGATGACAAAAATCATATATAAATTTTATCTTTTAATTAACCAATTAATTTTTAATACTGAATTCAATTTGAATGGATAATGATCGACATAAACCTTATAAGGAACAGCCCCGAAATTGTCAGGGAAAGTCAGAGAAAAAGAAACCAGGATGAGAAGATCGTTGACAGGGTGCTTGAAATGGACAGGTTATGGAGGGAAAATCTTCAGACATTGGAAAAATTGAGGAATTTAAAGAACAGGAAGGTTGGGGAGATAACGGTTAAAATAAGAAACGGGGAGGAAGTATCTTCATTAAAAGATGAAGTGAATAAAATAAATGAAGACATAGAAAAAATAGAAAAGATCGTCGAAGATTTAAAAAATCAGAGGGACAGGCTGATATGGAATATACCAAACATTCTGGATGATGATGTTCCATATGGAAAGGATGAAAATGACAATGTACCCATAAAATTCTGGGGCAGGGCAAAGGTATACACCGAGGATCTTGAAACATTTAAAAAAGATAGCAGAAATTCAATGGAATATGAAATACTGAATGAAAGGCCGGTAAGCCATTATGATATCATTGAAAAATATGATCTTGCTGATACAATGAGGGCGGGCAGGGTTTCAGGTTCAAGATTCTATTTTTTAAAGAGGGATCTTGTAAAGCTTGAACTTTCACTCGAAATGTTCGCTTTGAACAGTCTGATAGATAAAGGTTTCGTTATATTTGAACCACCATTCATGCTGAACAGGAGGGCCATGGAAGGGGCCACTGATCTATCCGCATTTGAGGATACTATATATAAAATAGAAAATGATGATCTTTACCTCATAGCCACATCTGAGCATGCGCTCGCATCATATCACATGGATGAAATACTTGAAGAGAAAGATCTGCCAAAACTTTATGCCGGCATATCCCCATGTTTCAGGAGGGAGGCAGGCTCGCATGGAAAGGATACAAAGGGTATTTTCAGGGTTCATCAGTTCAACAAAATTGAACAGTTTGTCTACTGCCATCCGGAAGAATCAAAAAAATTCCATGAATTTCTTTTAAAGAATGCGGAGGAATTTTACCAGAAACTGAATCTGCCATACAGGGTAATAAACATTTGCAGCGGGGATCTGGGAAATGTAGCAAGCAAAAAATATGATATTGAGGTATGGATGCCTGCCCAGGGGAAATTCAGGGAGGTTGTCAGTGCAAGCAATGTCAAGGAATACCAGAGCAGAAGACTCAACATAAGGGTGAGGGGTAAAAATGGAAATTATTTTCCTCATACGCTGAACAGCACAGCAATAGCAACCACAAGAACCCTTGTTGCCATAATAGAAAATTTCCAGACAAAGGAAGGAATATATGTGCCTGAAGCACTGCAAAAATATTTCGAAAAGGATTTTATCAGGTTTTCATGAATTTCTTATCGTTTTTGAAATTTCGTCCGCAACAGTAACAACGCTCTTTTCATTTTCAATTGTGTCCGTTGAAAAAAGCACATCTACCGTTGCCTGAAGCCTGTTTAAAGCATTTCCCACAAATAATCCGTGCACACATCCAACGACGATTTTTGCTGCGCCCATGTTCTTTAAAACATTTGATGCTGTAGCTATCGTGCCACCCGTGGAAATCATATCATCTATTATTGCCACAGTCTTATTTGAGACATCTATATCCCCCGTGTATATTTCAACATGTTCGGCATCAAGCCTCCTCTTTTCAAATGATATGTAAGGTCTGTTTATGAGTTCTGAAAGCAGTTTTGCCCTTTCAACGGATCCCTTATCTGGTGACACAATTATGTCAGGATTGAACTTTTCAAAATACTTCGCAAGCAATTTTTCTGCACGTATCTCGTATGATGGGACACTGAACCAGTTAAGTATTTCAGGGTTGTGCAGATTCACCGTAATTATTTTATCAACATCCATGGAAAGGTGTTTTGCTAGGGTTTTTGCGCTTACAGGTTCTCCTTCATTGAATCTTTTATCCTGCCTTGCATAACCAAAGTATGGAATTACGGATGTTATCGATTTAACATTATACTGCCTGATTGCATCAAGGGTCAGAAAATATTCAATTATGTTCTGATCAGGATGTGTATTCTGTATAAATATGACATCTTCTTTATCAAGATTTTCATGTATTCTTACATAGGCCTCACCATCAGGAAACCTTTTATATTCTGTATGTGCAAGAGGTATATCCATGATTTCAGAAAGCCTTGTGGATAGCATGAGTGATTTCGGCCCACTGATTATCTTCATGTTTAAGATTAATAAATTCTTTAATTTTAAATTAACGGGATCGTGGAGAATATTAATTCAGAAATGTTGAAATGAACAGTCAATGAAACAATTTTTATTATAAAAAATTTAAAATATTTTTCAGACGTCCTCAATTCTCTCCGAAAATATATCCCGGAATATTTTTTCAATGTTCATTTCGAAAGATGTCATTGGGTTTCCAAGACCAGATTTTTCAATTATTTCAGGATGAATTTCACCAAAGAAACCGCACCTCTCACCGTTTACCATAATCCATGCCTGCCTCCCACCTATCATGAATGGAAAATCAGATTCCTCAACCTCCCATCTCACATTCATGGATTCCATGATATTCCCAACGACCCCCTTAATTTCCGTAAATGATGTATTTGATGAAATTATTGTCCCTGCAAGATCTATGGATTCCCTCGAATCATAAATTTCACCGACCTCAAATATCTTCTGTGGAACAGGTCTCCTTTTATTGTACTGCAATATCTCCATCAGTCCGGGTAAAAGCCATGTCCTGACTATGCTCTGTTCTTCTGTTACCGGATTTATGATCTTCGCATAATTTTTTGGCTCAAGGCCAAAATCATTAAAATTTTTTTTCACCGAAGTTAATGTGAGGTTTGTTACCTCCATGAATCCTAGGCCAACCATTATCATTCTTATTTTGTTCTTATAATATTCAACCCTGTTTTCCTTTCCTATTGAATATACTTCGGGCAATCTTTTTGATATTCTGTTGTATCCATAAATCTTAGCTATGTCTTCAACCACGTCGATCTGATGCATCACATCTGTCCTGTATGGAGGTATGGAGACCTCAAACTTTTTTTCAGTTCTTGAAAACAAATATCCCATCTTGTTAAGACCATTCTCTATATCCTTCATGTCAATATCACCAAGAATTTTTGACATGTAATCCAATCCGAGATCCATCTTTTCCCTTTCAAAATTCGGCATAATGGTATCATATTTTGGATGTACAATTTCAACAGTTTCCACATAACCACCATACTCTGGAACAGCATATGAAATTATGTTTATCATATTTACAACGGCGAATAGATCTGTCCCTGTTACATCAATGAAAATATTCTCTGTATTTTCATTTACTTCCGTTAATCTGCCGTTAATGATCGGCGGAAATGAAAGAACATTGTTATCAGAATCGAGGATTACAGGATATTTTGATTTATCCTTCAGAATATATGAAAATGATCTTCCCTTCTCATGTTTTTCCAGTATTTCATTTAGATCCATTTCCTTATCGTATCCCAGAGGCTTGAACCTTATTTCGTCAGGCCTGATAGCCCTGTAATAAAAAGGAGGATGAACCTTGTCAAGATCATGGATCCCTATAGCAATCCTTTCCCTGTTCCTGCCTATGGTGGAATGGTATTTTTCCTGCATGTCCATTATTTCCCTTATTACATAATCATCGATGTTAATGCCCCTTATTGCAGCCCCCCCTATGTATGGTCTTATATTGACAACATCCTTATCCACATACAATTTTATATTCCCGTTTTTCAAACTTCTCATTACGGGGTTACCTTGTATGATCTGCCTGATATTAAGTACAAGGCCAGGAAGAGAATACAGATCGGGTCTATCGGGATAAAATTCGAGGTCCCAGCTGTTTTCATCCTCCCTTTTTATATCCCCTCCAAGTATTTCAATAATGTCTGAAATATCATCAAGTCCTGTTAGACTTCTTATTCTCATTTTATCTATCCTTACAACAACCATAAAAATACAATTGCAATTTTCTTTTAAATTTTTACTCCAAAAAATTTTGAAATCTCATTTTCAACATTTTTTGATTCTGTCATTTTTATATAATCAGAAAATTTTTTTGCCCTTCTGTCCAGAATGAACCCTAAACCCCTGTCATTTTCTGATCTTATCATCCGGCCAAGGGCCTGTCTCATTTTTCTCGATGCAGGTGACCTGTAAAGTATATTGAATACCTTGTTTTTGTCAAATTCCTTTTCGTAATATTCTTCCATGATCTTCATCCTTTCACTGGGTTTGGGATATGGAATACCTGCAATTATGGTAATCTCTATCTGCCCGTTCGGAAAATCCATGCCCTCGGCAATCCTCCCACCGAATGATGAAAATATCGTTCCACCTTTTCTCCTGAACCTGCCAATCATATCATTGAACTCTGTCTGGCTCATGTTCTGCTTTTCCCTGTAGAATTCACCGGAATACTGCAGATCAAATTCCATTATTTTGTCCATAATCCTGTAAGACGGAAAGAGAACAAGGGTATTATAATTCATCCTTATTATTCTGGAAATGTAATCTGCCATCTTCATGAGAACATCAATGTTGATCGCAATGTCTTCATACCTGGTTGTAACATCATTGACATAGTACACTTTAAGATTATCTTTTGGAAAGGGTGATGGAAACTGTTTTTCACCGGGTTTGATTTTTGAAAAAACTGTTGAAACATAATCGTTGATGGGTGTCAGTGTTCCGGAAATGTGTATGGAAGAATATGCCCTTTCAATTTTTGATGTCACAGGTCTTGGATCCACGGCAAAAATCTCCAGATAGGGACCAATATCCCTGCCAACTATGTAAAATATATCACTGTTTTCTTCAATGAACATCTTTTCAAGAAACTTCGCTATCCTGCCAACGTATGACCTTGGAACCTCTCCCTTTGCAATCATGAATGATTTGAGGTTCTCTGCATATTTTTCCATCAAATTTATGATATCAAAGATATCCGTATCATGAATATACCTTTTAATGATGTCGAGAAAATTATCCCTGTTCAGCCTTTTATCATCCACCACATCGGCAGTCAGATCGTTTAGCGTTTCCATTAAAAACCCCATGAAATCAATCAGGTTCAGATTCCCAATGGAATCGGACCCATGAGTTTTCAATTCCCTTTCAGCATTTGCTATTGTTTTCATGGTCATCCTTTCAGATCTGAGATCCCTTGCAAAATCGGGAAGGTTATGTGCCTCATCCACAATTATTATTGTTTTAGACAGTTCAAGGTTTGTCCACTCAACTATAATCTCATTTATGAAATCATTGAAATAATATATGTATGGCATAACAATCAAATGTGCCCTTGATGAGAGTCTTTTCATTACCTCATAGGGGCATGCATCATATTCCTTTGATATATCTATCAGTTCGTCAAATGTTGCGGGGGATTCAAACCTGTTGATCAGATCATATTCATGATTCTGAAAGTTAATAAAATATTTGCAAATCTTTGAATTTTCAACACCCCTTTTTAATCTGTTGCACATTTCTGTTATTTCTTCATTGTTTATGTCCACGATTTTAGAATCCCTCAGGTATAAACAGTATGTCCTCCTGCCCATTACGGAAACCGCATTGAAATCATAGAATTTTCTTAGCTGTTTTGCTTCCTTAATCACCTGCTCCTGCTGTGAATTTGTTCTCGTTAAATAAAGAACTTTCATATCATTGTCAATGGCAAATTCTATGGAAGGCGCCAGAACTGCCACCGTTTTTCCAATTCCAGTAGGAGCCTCCATCACAAGATGAGTGCCGTTTTTGAGGGCTTCTTCCACGCTCCTCACCATTTCTCGCTGGTAAGGCCTGAACTTATAGGGAAAATATTTCACGAGTTAAACATAACAATACTGAATAAAAAATGTATCCATTGAACACAAATAAAATATTATAAATAATGATATTTATTAATATCCATTACGAAAACTCCCTATGGAATATTAAAGAACATTCTTGAAAGAATAATAGGAATAGAGGATCTCCCAGAAGAAGAGGAAATAGCTGCAAAAATATACATCCTCGATTCCGAGATCAAGGATTTGATGAAATCCAATACATGCAGTATGAATCAGATAAAGGATATATACGATAAAATACAGATATATCAGGATATAATAAATGTAAGAAGAAGAATAAACGCAGGAGTTTTCACCATGCTTTATTTCTTATACACGATGATAGGAAATGTCTTTGGGATAGTTTTATCCGTAATTATTCTTTTCACAACAACAGGAAATATAGGACATATCATTCTCCTGCTGAACATAGCAGGAGCGCTTGTAAGCCTGTTGATAGGTTTAAAAAGTCTGGAGGATGAAAGAAAATACCTGAGGAGCCTGCTTTTTGAAATCAGAGATAAGGTTTAAAAATCTCATAAATGGCCATTGATTCAGCTTTTCTCAGAACCCTCTCTATTACGGTTATCGATACTCCGAATTCCTCCGCCAGATGGTTCATTTTTATCTTTCTTGGTATTTCGTAATATCCCTTCTTTATGGCCACGGTTATTATTTCCATTTGCCTCGGGTTGAATTTGATTTCCCTTGAAAGGTTCACCTTCCTTAAAACCTCATATTTTATGTTAAGATCATCCAGAAGGGAAGATATCATGGAAGCAGTCTGTTCCTTTGAAATAACGCTCAACATAATTTTTTCCTTTCCTATTACCATGGGTGTGGTTATGAAGGATGAATAATCCATCAGCGAATATATTCTTGTGAATAATTCAGGCATCCTTTGAATGATCAGAACATCATATGTTTCCGTTCTCTCATCTGAATCAATTATCTCAAAATCCTCTATGTTGTATTTTTCCATTATGACTTCTCTTTTTTTATTTATTTCATCCATTTCGACAAAGTCATTTCTTTTCAATTCTGCCATGTATGCAATCCTCTGCCCATCATATTTTAAAATCCTGCTTACAAAAAGAACCTTATCATGAATATGAAAATATTTTGCAGGCAGGCCAAGACCTGCCATGTCTATGTTTACCACGAAAAGTTTCATAGTCAATGATCACATTTTCCTGTCGGGCAGGCAGCATCAAACGTACTGTCTACATGAAGATATTTATCCTCTACCTTTGTTTTTAATGTTATATCTATATCCTCTGTTCTGACCTTTTCCTTTTTCTCCTCCTTCTTTTCTGTTCCCTTTTCCAGAACCTGGACACTCTTGCTTCCATCCCTGTAAACCGTTATTCCCTTGCATTCAAGCTCATATGCCATAAGATATGCCTTTTCCACATCCTCTATTCTTGCCTCGTTCCTCATGTTAATTGTTTTTGATACTGCATTGTCCGTATATTTCTGAAATGCAGCCTGCATTCTAACATGCCATTCCGGATCAATATCATGAGATGTAACGAATATCTTCTTCGCGTCTTCAGGTATATCCAGATGCTGTAATGATCCTGTCTTTGCAACTTCAACCATCAAACTTTCAGAATAGAATCCATGTTTCCTAGCATATTCTTCAAATAACGGGTTTATCTCAAGCAATTTCTGTCCATCCAGTACATTCCTTATAAACGCTATCGCGAAAAGAGGTTCAATGGATGAACTCGTATCTGCAATGATAGATATTGTTCCCGTTGGTGCTATTGTCGTTGTGGTAGCATTCCTGATTTTTATTCCCGCCTTCTCCCATGTCGAACCTTTCCATGACTGGAAAACGCCCCTGGTCTCAGCCAGTTCAATGCTCATTTCATGACTCACGTCATTTATGAATTTCATTACCCTTTCTGCAGTTTCAAGACCTTCATCGCTGTTGTATGGTATACCCATCTTGATCAGCATCTCGGCAAAACCCATAACTCCAAGACCTATCTTTCTGTTCTTTCTTGTCATTTCCTCTATCTGTTTTAATGGGTACTTGTTTGCATCAATTACATTGTCAAGGAAATGAACGGAAATCCTGACGGTCTCCTTTAAGGATTCCCAGTCAACATCCCCATTTTCCTTAACAAATTTGCTTAAATTTATGGATCCCAGATTACATGATTCGTACGGAAGGAGTGGTTGCTCACCACACGGGTTTGTTGATTCTATGTTTCCAAGATGAGGAGTTGGATTTTTTCTGTTGATCTCATCAATGAATATCAACCCTGGATCTCCCGTGGCCCATGCATGCTGTATGAGTATGTCCCACACTTTTCTTGCATCAATATACCTTATTACTTCCCCTGTCCTTGGATTTCTCAGCGGATATGAGGAATTGTTTTTCAGCGCTTTCATGAACTCATCAGTTACAGCAACACTTATGTTGAAATTGGTAAGTATTTTATTTTCAGAATCCTTGCTTGTAATAAATTCAAATATATCAGGATGATCAACCCTCAGTATTCCCATGTTTGCGCCTCTCCTTTTCCCACCCTGTTTTACAACATCGGTTGCTACATCAAATACCCTCATGAAACTCAGTGGACCAGAGGCAACGCCTTTTGTTGATCCTACTATATCTCCTTTGGGTCTCAATCTTGAAAATGAAAATCCGGTGCCTCCACCAGATTTATGAATCAGTGCGGCATATTTAACTGCATCAAAAATCTTTTCCATGGAATCTTCTACGGGAATCACAAAACATGCTGAAAGCTGACCTATTTCAGTATTTGCATTCATCAGGGTTGGTGAATTGGGTAAAAATTTGAGGGATGAAAGCTGGGTGTAGAATTTCATCTGTGTTTCGTATATTTTCCTTTCATTCCTGCTTAATAGAGATATAACATCATCAAACGAAACCTTCATTCTTCCCTCGCTGGAAAGTGTTGAATATGCCCTCTTCAGCATGTCATATTCCCAGTAACTGAGATTGTGATTTTCAACATCCTTTACCTCCCTGCTGGGCTGTTTTCCCTCCACATCATAAATTTCGGGAAAATATAAAATGTCAACGAGTGATATATATCGTGAAACACGTTCAAACAACTGCTTTGGTGTTTCTATAACCTCCCCCTTTTCATTCTTTAAAAGATACCTTGATTCTAAAACCTTTATCGCATTCAGCGACATTTTTAAATCATCCTTGACACCCAGGGCCTTCTTTAATTCCCTAACTCTCCTTCTCTTCTCCCTGTATATTATGTATGCTTTTGCTACCTGAGTATATCCCCTTATCATCAGAACTTCTTCAACAATATCCTGTATCTCCTCAACCTTGGGCGTACTCAATCCTGAATTTATAATCCTTTCTTCAACATCCCCTGTCAATCTCTCTGCGGAGTTATAATCCTCTATATTTACAGCCTTCATTGCCCTGTAAATTGCATTTATGATCTTTTTTCTGTCATATGGAACTATTGAACCGTCTCTCTTTACAACATTCTCTATCATGCCAGCACCCCTTTTTTTGTTGGTAAAATAAACTATCAATTTGATATATTAAAATGATTTTCAAATTAGATAATTTACTTATATTTTTATCAGAATAGGTAAAAAATATTTATCATATCTTTATTCAATCATGGTAAAAAAGAATTGTAGAGTTCTCGGTAGGCATCAAGATTGCCTATGTCTACCCATTTTCCTTTCAGTATTATTCCGTATACATCAGTTTTCTTTATAAGCCATTGAATCAGTTTTCCTATCTGATCTTTATTTCCTGTTTCTTTCAGATATTTTTCAATAAGGTTTATTGAATCTTCCGGAAAATAGTAGATCCCCGTGCTTATCAGGGATGAAACCGGGTTTTCCGGTTTTTCCACGAAATCCATTATTCTGTTTCCTTCCAGGGAAAATACACCGTACTGTCTGACCAGTTCCATGTTTTTCATGTCGTACCCAACAATGGTTATTTTATCATTCTTTAAAACAAAATCAAGGAAAGGTTTAAGATCAAAGTCAAAATAATTGTCACCGGCAATAACAAAATATCTTTTATTGCCAGCATGCTGCATGGCATAATGTATGCCCTTAACTGCACCGAATTTTTCCTCTTCCTTCATCGTTGGCTCCACCAGAATATCTAATTTTTTATCCTTTCTGCAAGATTTGTAATAATTGAATTCTTTTTCATATTTTTTATTTATTGAAATTGTTATGTTTTCTACATTTAAATCTCCCAGCTTATCTATAATGATGTCAATAAGTGGTCTTCCATTTACAGGTAATAATGGTTTTGGAATGAACTCTGATATTGGTAATAATCTCCTCGCAAACCCCCCGGCCAGTATTATCCCATCCATGGAGTTAATATATCACACAGTGATAAAAATATTACATTACTCTATTATAGAAAAGTTAGGGGTTTGGGGGAAGCAGTAAAACTCCGACCTTCAGGGAGGAGATATAAGGACTTCCCTCAACAGAAAATTTTTTTAATAAATTTAAATAAATTTACTAAATTAATTTACTCACGAGTTTCCAATATTTAAAGGTTATTTTTTTCTCTTTTTAAATGAGAGTATCGAAAATGCAACCACAATTACAGATATAATGATAATCAGAGCAATTATAACAGGAAGATAACTGAAATTCTGTGAAACAGGGATTGTTTCAATTGTCATGTTTCCCGAAATATTGATTTTTCCCATTCTGGTTGTTACTTGATAACCTGATGGTAAATGAATGACATAGAAATAGGATCCATTGGGTTCCATGAAAATAATGGTATCATTTGTAGAGCTCAATGTTAGGTTTACATACTTGCCCGTAAATGTTTTTCCCGTTAACGTGGCCGACCACTGGGTACCATTAGAAATGCCCTTTTCAACTAATTTTATTGGATACAGTATTATGTTAAATGTAACTGTTTTTATTATTGAATTTCCATTTACGATGACAGTTCCTGATGCATTGTTTATCCTATATCCCGATAATGAGAAAACAGAATAATGATATGTACCGTTTGGTTCCATGAAAATAATAGATTCATTCATCGTTGATTCTGTAATGTTATCAAGTGAAACTGACCAGTTGGAGCCAGAATTCAGTCCTGTTTCCCTGAAGATTATCATATATTTGATCTGATAAAATGTGACATTTACAGTTATATTTTTACCGTTCACATATAATGTTCCAGTATATATGCTTGAATTAAAACCTCTGACAGGCTGTATTTCAAATGAATATGTACCGTTCATTTCAAATACTGTTATATTTCCCATTCCTGATTCTGATGTATTATTTATAATGATAGTCCATGTGGTATTCCAAGGCAGACCATTCTCAGTGAACGTTACTGAAAATTGCACCGGCTTAAAAGTAATATTTATAATCTTTCCTGAACCATTTACTGTAAAGGATCCTCCATATGAAGAATATCTCTTATTTAACGTGCCAGCCATGTAACCATAAGAACCGTTTGTAACATTGACCAGAATAAAATTGCCATAAGATATGTATGATTTATCCGATATGTTTATGAACCATCCCGTCCCGTCAGGCAACCCATTCTCAAAGAATTTTATGCCGTATGTTTTAATAAAAATTGCCTTTTCTGTTATGGGTCCATTTATTTTTATGGTAACATTATTCTTTGAGCCGGTATAACTGCCATTTCCCGTACCTGACCATGAGACAAATTCGAATGTTTTGTTCGGTATCTCTTCAATTTTTATGGTTGTGGTTGAATTGTACCATCCACTCAGGGGAAGTAATATTCCACCATTTGATGGGTAGGATATCATTGAAAGATAATACTGAATTTCATATGAAATGTTAATTGAAACGTCTGAACCATTTACGTACACTATTTCTTCATATACTGTGGAAATATACCTCACGCCAGTTTTTCCTTGAAGATATTTTTCGCTGTAAAATATATATGATCCATTTGGTTCACTGATCTGAATGATATTTCCGGTAATATTCAATGTTACGTTTAAATTTTCACCGTAAAAGGTTTTACCCTTTAAAATAACATACCATTCTGTTCCATTTGGAAGCCCGGTCTCTTTTATCATTATACTGTATTTCATGAGAGTCCATTTAACAGATATGTTCAGAGAAGTTCCATTTACAACAATGGTTCCTGAATAAACATCTGTTCTGTATCCCGGAATTGGTAATATTTCATAAACATGAGATCCATCCGGTTCGTAGAATATTATCGTTGAATTTGTTGAACTATGCGTAATGTTTCCTACTGTAACATACCACTGTGTCTGAGGTTCCAGGCCAGATTCGCTGAAGATTATCATATATTTGATCTGATAAAATGTGACATTTACCGTTATATTTGATCCATTAATCTTGATTATTCCTGTTTTCAGCGATGAATTATATCCCGGCACTGTCCCTATAACATAATTGTAAGTTCCATTTGGAAATGAAAATACCAATCTATTTGAATATGAGAATTCAGTTTCATTACCCAGTTTAACATACCATTCCGTTCCATTTGCCAGACCAGTTTCAATATATATAACACTGAATTTTACAAGATTAAATCTTATCAAAATTTCTATGCTGGAATTTATTACCGTGAAATTTCCCTTTTCAGGATAGGGGGAATAATTTTTATTGGAATCCTCAATAACATAGGAATAAGAACCGTTCATGAGTACAAATATTATTGTGCTTGTATTTGACGAATAAGATTTTCCGTTGCTCATGTTCACATACCATACAGTACCGTTCGGCAGTCCAGTTTCAATGAATTCTACGGAATACCCACTTGTAAAGGTTACATTAAAGAATTGATCAGAACCATTGACATAGAATTTACCCGACGATATTAATGGTTTATAATTTTTATTGGAATCCCCAATAATATAGGAATAAGAACCGTTCATGAGTACAAATATTATTGTGCTTGTATTTGACGAATAAGATTTTCCGTTGCTCATGTTCACATACCATACAGTACCGTTCGGCAGTCCAGTTTCCGAAAATGTTATTTTATATGTTACAGTAACAAATGTTACATTTATGACAATATTTTTGCCATTTATTGTAAATGAACCTGATGAAATCACAGGCTTATATTCTTTACTGGCTGAATTTACATTGTAAGTATACGTTCCATTCATTTCGGAAAATGATATGCTGTTATATGAGGATGTATATGTCTGATTTGATATTCCCACATACCATTCCGTCCCGTTAGGCAACCCTTTCTCAATAAACGATACCTTAAATTCCACGGCATTAAATGTTATGTTTATGATATCCGGTTTTCCGTTAACACTGAACTTTCCACTCTGTGTTGTAGGCACATAATTTTTGTCAGAAGTTGATACTGTATAAGAATATGTACCATTTGGCAACATGAATGATATAATCTGTCCACTTCCGGAATAGGATTTTCCGTTGCTCATGTTCACATACCATTTTGAACCCGAAGGTAAACCATTTTCCCTGAATGATACATTATATCCCATATAGAATACGTAAATGCACAGTCCCATGGCATTGACATTGGCATATCCGGAGTAACCAACAGTGACAGAATAATTTCCGGGCTTTGCCCATGCACTCGCAATAATGGCACCTGTAGTATAATTTCCCACTGCTGTTTTAGAATCTATTTTGAAGGGCAATGAAGATGAAATTGTTTCATTTGGAAGATATGTAACAGCAGAAGTGGAAGAAACCAGCACCACAAAGGCGTCGTACGGTAAAGAAAATTTTCCCGATACGTTAGTTTTGAAAACGCTTGAAAATGAATAAATATTATAAGCGCTATAATTTCCAGAAAATGGTATCCTTATACCTGCAAATGAATAATATGTGGCATATGTTATAAAAGACCCGGTGTTGTTCTTTGACTGGCCTATTACAACGATCGAATTTCCAACAATCAGTGCAGGTGTGTAGGAAACGCTTTGAGCTGGCCATGCTCCTCCAGTTGAGGCTGCGTATATGTAAAGCATGCCTCCGGGTGGAAATGCAATATTATTACTTTCATGTTCTGCGGCAGATGAATTCCAGCTAAATATGATTGTTATTTTTTCCTCCGAACCTGAAATTATAAAGGATCCACCTGTGTCATTATACCAAATCGGTGTTCCAATCACACTGAAATGATATGTTCCATTCCACAGATCGACTATTATTGAACCACCCGTGCTGATGCTTTTATTAGTATATCTCAACATCCCCTGAGATGAGTTTAAATTTATTCCCCACAAAACACCTGATATAAGGTTTTCCTCAACAAACATTACCTGGTAAGATCTCTTGAATGTTAGGTTAACATAAACATGATTTCCTTTTACTATAAATATACCGTATGATGGTTCAGTGGAATAATTTAAATTGCTCGATACAGTATAATGGTAAGTGCCATTCATTTCTAAAAATGTTAAATTGGTTGATTTTGAAGAAAATTTATCCCCGTTTGATAAATTCAGGAACCATGCAGCCCCTGCAGGCAATCCGGTTTCATAAAAATATACCCGATATAAAACGGGTGCAAATGATACGTTTAACGTAATGTTATTTCCATTCAATGTGAATTTAGATGATGAATTCAGCGGTCTGTAACTGCTGTTTAATGATCCAACAGAGTAATTATAAGATCCATTCGTCAATGAAAAAATAATAGTGTTACCGGTAGAGCTTTCATTTACATTGCCGGAAACATTAACATACCATTTAAATCCTGATGGTAATCCATTTTCTTTGAACGTTACCCTGTATAATTTTACAAATTTTACTGAAAAATTCATGTTACTGCCACTCACATTAAAACTTCCCGATGATGGAATCGGCAGGTAATTTTTGTTGACGGATGAAATTTCGAATAAATAAATATTCAAATTACAATTTGAAAAATCAGAATTATTCTGAAGTTTAAATTTGATTATTGATGATTTTGATGAATTTGTAAAAGCATTCAAATAGTGACAAAAAGATATATTGACAAACCATTTGGTTCCCGAAGGGAGACCTGTTTCACTGAACGTTATGTTATATGTCACCGGTTTAAATGTTATGGAAATGTTTATCTCTTTTCCCGAAACTCTGAATGATCCATAACTTATATTCGGTTCCCAGCCTTTGTTTGATGATGCTACTGTAAAATTGTATGTTCCATTAATCAAATCAAATGATGTTTCATTCACTTGATAGGAGGATGACCTTGATTGTCCTGTTGTAAGATTAACAAACCATGTACCTGTCATGTAAGGCAACCCGTTTTGAAAGAAATTTACTGAATAAGAACCATAATAATTTACTGTAAGATTAAGTGAATTTCCGCTTACTTGCAGTGTTCCCTTTGATGGAGATGGTAAAACATTCGTAGAATTTGAAGGATAATATTCATATGTCCCGTTAGTCTCATAAAAATAGATTTTATTTGAATTGGAATAATACCCCTGCCCATTGCTTAAATTAACATACCATGGAGATCCAGAAGGCAATCCCTTTTCTGTAAAAGTCACAGGATATGCTTTTGTGAATGTTGCCCCATTGAATATATAAATGCCCACAAAAGCATCGGCTGAGGCGTAACTATATAATTCATTTTCATTAAAAGATGCTGTTATTGAATAAGTCCCCGAATTGAGTACTGAATAACCCTGATACAGTATAAATCTATTTGTGTTAAGATAATTAAGTTTGTTTATTTTGAAACTTGAATTATATGTCATATTCAGGCTGTTTGATGATGCCATAACGACCACAACAAGTGAACCGCTGGATGTTACGTTAAAATTACCCCCAGTTACAAGCCAATTTCCACCTATTGTGGTATCATTCATGAAGAAATATTTAGAGTAAAAAGAATATGTATGATCAATACCTGAATTATTGCCGATTGCAATTCCTCCAATAGCATAATATGCAGCACCGCCTGTATTCATTTTTCCATAACTTTCCTTTGAAAACCCTGATATTATAGAAGTATATTTATTGAGATTAGTGACATTTGCCATTGAATTAAAATTTACTGGTTTTAGAGAAACCCCTCCGGCATCTATACCCGTGTACAGATAAAAACTGCCATTTGTATTCAAATTAACAATGTTTGACTGATTTAATATTTTTGAATCCATTACTGCAGGAGATTCTACTGGAACAAGTGGTTTTATTCCTAAAGAATTCATAGGCAAATAAGAAAAAACCAATGACAGTATCAAAAACACACTCGAAATCTTCATTAATTTTAAAAACATAAAAATCAAAACCTTTAAATAATGAAATAATGGGACATATATAAATATTTCCTTAAAATTTGCTATGTTGAGTAATTCTAACAAATAAGCTAAATTTTTATGACATATTTATATAGGC
>ERZ1669247.348-NODE-348-length-16333-cov-14.015665_pt1 | contig 16333 bp, 17 predicted proteins | sample MGYA00579297_ERZ1669247 | MGnify/ENA primary metagenome ERZ1669247 (study PRJEB41166, sample SAMN08046056) | hot springs metagenome | biome: hot spring; feature: acid hot spring; material: thermophilic sediment; isolation source: thermophilic sediment from acid...
GGTCGGAAACAGCTTGATTGACGATTCTTCTATTTCTGATAAGGCCTTCAAATGGCAAAATGAATTTCCTGAGATAATAAAAGAGGGTGGATTTGATATTGTAATTGGGAATCCGCCTTATGGTGCTGAGTTTAACAACAGTGAAAAAAATTACCTCAAAATTAGATTTGAAAATGAAAAGAGTGGCAATTCTGCTTCCTATTTTATATTCAAATCTTTTAAATTACTAAATAAAAATGGATATTTTGGTATGATTGTACCTAAACAGCTAACATATATTAATTCTTGGATTGGTGCGCGAAAATTATTAACCAAGAATAGCATCTATCAGATTATAGATGTATCTGAGGCTTTTGGAGATGTAGAATTAGAGCAAGTGATTGTATTAGCAAGAGTTAGTAATATTGCTTCGACTAATAAAATCGTGGTAGGCTTTTCCGATAATGCAACTTTTCGTACTTGGAAAACAAGTAATGAATGGTTCTCAGAAAATAGATTACCTATCTGGATTACGGAAGAAAACTCCTCAATATTTAAAAAAATTACAGAAAATTCACAACCATTATCAATTGTAGCTAATATTAATTGGGGAGGAAATGTAGCTAAATATTTAATCCAACAAAATGATGGTGATTCAATACCGTGCATAAGAGGTAGAGACATCCAAAGATACCATTTTGATATTAATTGGTACATTCCAAGAGACAAGATAATTGATTCATATTACGTAAAGGGGGAAAAATTAATTTTGCAAAGAATTGTTTCAAGATATGGAGAAAAACTTATTGCCAATTATAGGAATGCTAGAATTATAGGTTGTTATGCTAATGATAATTTTTATGCAGATAAAACTGTAACTTTAATTTGGAACTCAAAAATTGATCTAAAATTCTTAATTGGCCTACTGAATTCTAAACTAATTAGTTGGTTTGCTCATAGATATATTTTTAATCGTTCACAACTAACAATGGAATTTATGTATGACTATGCAAGAGATTTTCCTATATTACGATATATCCCTAATGAAGTAACAAAAGAAATCTCAGAACGAGTCAATAAAATTCAATCAAATCTTAACAGACTGAAATCTGACAAAAACAAAGACACTGATGCAAAAATATCTTTGATTAAGCAAACTGAAGGGCTTAGTAATGAAATTGACAAAATAATTTATGATTTATATGAACTTAAAGAAAAAGAAATCAGAATTGTTGAAGAAGATTATAGTTACTGGCCTTTAACATCGATATAAAAGAAATTAGATACTTCAACCAATGTAATGATTGTGCAAATCTGCAATATATAAATTTTGAGGGTATTTACAATTGGATCTTGTCATTGAAGCCTAAGAATGTCAGAGATATTGGAATATCAAAAATGGCTTTATGGAAAGTTAAGAATAAGATAAAACAAGACAAACAACTTAATCCAAAAACTAAGATTGTTAAAATTCTTTTACAATTATATAAAAGAACAATCTTGAACGATAAGGATTAATATCTCCATTATCGGATATTTATGGTAAAAGGTAAACTTTTTTCGGTCTTATATATATCCCCATGCACCAAGTGGGGCTGCCCGGATTTGAACCGGGGTCTCAGGCTCCCAAAGCCCGTAGGATACCAAGCTACCCCACAGCCCCAATTAAACAGAAGTAATAATCAAATAAGTGCTTGAATGATCTATCTCAGGCAATGCGATCATCTTTTCCACAATTGCTTTCAATTGATCTTTATCCTTGGCCCTGATCATTACGAAGAAATCCATTTCGCCCAAAATAACATATACATTTTCGACGCCCTCAAGCTCTTTTATTTTCATGGCCACAGATTCCAAACTCTGCTGGTGATACTTTGCTTTGACGCATGAGAGGGCATATATTTCATAACCAAGCTTTTTGTAATTTATTTTTGTTGTAAAACCTTCTATAACACCGTTTTCTTTTAATTTCTTAATCCTATAATGAACTGTTGATTTAGATATTTTCAGCTTCTCACTTATTTCTTCAAGTGAGGCTCTGGCATCCTTCATAAGCATTTCTATTATTTTTGCATCAATCTCGTCAAGTTTTAACTTAGTTTCTTCAGGTTCCATGTATTTTCGCAATAATGACAAAGTGATATTAAATCTTTTGGAATTTTTTTAAATCGATTAATGGTTAATTTTTTATTCAAAAACATATTAAACTTAAATATGCTTGAAATATCATTGCCTTATCTAGCTGAAGAAACGATCGAAGAATTTATAAGATCTTTTATAGGAAATAAAAAGGCCGTAATAGCAATAAGTGGAGGTATTGATAGCGCACTGGTTACAATGTTAGCTTCAAGGAGTATAAAAAAAGAAAATATAATGGCATTTCATATGCCCGATCAGGAAAATGATCCTCAGGATGAGCTCGATGCAGAATCACTATGCAATGAGCTCGGCATAAAATTCAATGTAATAAAGTTGGATCCATTCCTTGAACCTTTTAAAAAAATGTATCAGGATAGAATGATCCTAGGAAATATAAAGGCAAGGCTTAGAATGGTTATTATTTATTCAATAGCAAATAAAGAAAATGCTTTTGTTGTTGGATCAAGCAATAAAACTGAACTCCTGACAGGATATTTTACAAAATATGGGGATGGTGCAGCTGATCTATATCCAATAGGTGATCTTTACAAAACCCAAGTTAGGCAGCTTGCTAGGATTGTTTCCTTGCCTGAAAAATTTATAGAAAAGGTTCCCACAGCCGGTCTTTGGAAAGGACAGACGGATGAGGGGGAACTTGGCATCAAATATGAGATCCTTGATAAGATCCTGTATGGTATTGAACAGTTCATGAGCGATGAGCAGATTTCGGATGAATTAAAAATTTCTATTGATACAATAAAATCAATAAGGCAGAGAATAGAAAAAACAAAGCATAAGAGGGTTTTGCTTTACATACCAAAATTAGGCATAAGGACGGTTGGCCTTGATTTCAGGGAATGATTATTTCATTATAAGTTTAGCATCCACAACAACTGCCTTATCTTCCCTTACTATTACAGGATTAAGATCCAGCTGATCTATGGAATTGTAATGATCCATGCCAAAGGATGAAACTTTCATCAGAAGATCTATAACTTTATTCTTATCTGCCTTAATGTTCCTAAAACCTTCAAAAAGTTTCTTAGCTTTTATTTCCTCAACCATTTCTTTAGCATCATATTCTTCTATTGGTACTAGTCTGAATGAAACATCCTTGTAGAGTTCTGTGAAAATGCCTCCGAGACCAAACATGATCGAAAGACCGAATGTTTTATCCTGAATGAGGCCAATGATTATTTCTACTCCAGGTTTTTCCATGCTTTCTATTAAGAAATTCGATTTTGGAAATCTGCCTTTCATTTCCTTAAATTTTAAGGCAAGTTCATCATAATTTTTAATATTAAGTATAACGCCTCCCACATCGCTCTTATGAAGAATATTAGGATCTGATACCTTAAGCACTAAGGGATAAGGAAGATCTATTTTTTCAGGGAGATCTCTAACGAGAATGCCATCGGGAACATTTATGCCATATTTCTTAAGCATTTCCTTCACTTCAATTTCCTCAATTACTTTCTTATCTGTCATTTTATATCCCTACCTTCCAGATATTTTCCTCTAATATATAGCACTTTCATTGCCTTTACTGTTCTTTCCATTGATGGATAAGCAGGTATACCTCTTTTTTCAGCTTCAAGCAGCATCTGTTTTCCGAATTTTGATCCAAGAATGCCCACAACCATGGGCTTTCCTTTCATATGCTTTTCTAGAACATCCATCAAAGATGAATCAACCTTTGCTGTCTGGAAAAGAGCATAAACAATGAGACCATCAACATTCTCATCTCTGTTAAGAATTTCTATTACCTTGTCATACTGATCCGTTGAACCATCTGCTGTAAGGTCCACTGGGTTCTCAATAGAACCGAACGGAACAATTACATTTTTAAGATCATCCTTACTTTTATTGCTTAATCTGGCCACTTTAAGCCCGACTCCATTGTTTTCAGATGAAACATAATCTGCAGTGATAACACCCAATCCACCTGCAGTTGTCACAATTGCAATTCTATCCCCATATAGAGGTTTTTGATAGCCCAAGGCCCTACCATAATCTATAAGCTCAGTTTCTGAATATGCCCTTATGATACCTGCTTGCTTCATCATGCCTTCAACAATGTTATCGTTCGTTGCAAGTGCACCTGTATGAAGTGACGCTGCCTTTGCGCCTGCATCTGTCCTACCAGATTTAAGAACGACTATAGGTTTGCTTTTCACTATCTGTTTAGCCTTATTGAAGAATTCCCTTCCATTTTTGAATGTTTCAAGGTATAGAACTATACTTTTTGTATTTTCATCCTCCTTGAAAAAGTCAAGTAATTCAGTTTCAGAAAGGTCTATCCTGTTACCTAAATTTATAAAGGCTGAAATGCCTATTCCGTATTCGGAGATTGTATCCATGGTTAGAAGGCCTAAAGCGCCGCTCTGTGAAATAAATGCAAGGTACCCTTCTCCGGGAAGGGCAGTTCTATCAGGAAGTGTTAGAGCTGTGCTTACCTTTGATTTCGGTAAATAAACCCCCACAGTGTTTGGGCCTATTATTCTAGTGTTTGAATTTTTTATTGATTCCAAAATTTTTTCTTCCAGTTCCTTACCCTTTTCACCTGTTTCTGAAAATCCTCCAGCTATAGCGATTACGTATTTAACATTCTTTTCAACGCATTCTTTTACAGATTCAGGAACTAGCTGTGCAGGAAGTGTAATAACAGCAAGGTCTATTTCATCATCAATATCCTTTATTGATGGATAAGTTCTCATGTTAAATATTACTTCATTCTTAGGATTTATGGGATAAATTTTTCCTTTGTATCCATAATAAATTAAATTTTTTAATACAACATTTCCAATTTTTCTTTCATCCTTGGAAGCTCCGATTATTGCTACTGACTTTGGGTTCAATAAATGTTCATACATCAATTCCTTAAATTTGTCATATTAGATTAAGATTTCCAAATTCTTTTTATCTTTGAAGAATATGTAAAACCATGGAATGCAAAGCGAATTATTTAGGGAATATGAAAGTAAAAGTAGAAATGAATAACAGGGAAACAATAATAGATGCTGAAAGAATAGATGGAAATGCACCAATGGATACGATAATTTCTGCATTGACTGCTTGTACAACAATAAGCATCGTTACTATATTGAAAAGGATGCATGAAAATTTTATTGGTATAAGCACAAAAGTAAAATGGGATCAGGAACATGAGCCACCAAGAATATTTAAAAAAATAGATTTGGAATATATTGTAAAAGGGGAAGTATCTGAATCAGGAATGAAGAAAGCTTTGGAACTTACATTCAAAAAATATTCACCTTCAGCAGTAATATTGCAAAGGGCGGGCTTAGAAATAAATGCATCATTTAAAATAGAGCAATAATTGTATAATTTTTTAAAAAAAACTAATTTTATTGCAAAGAAGGATAAAATATTCTATTCTTTATGCAAGCACTATGTCAAAGGAATTTGATAAAATAAAAAGGTTTGCCGAATCAACTTTAGGTGAATTACCAGAAGTGATTAAATTGCTGGACAAATTTGATGAAAAAGCTGCCATAGAGCAATTTAATGAAAATTTAAATCTATACCTGGGGGGAAAAAATTTACCAAAAAAGATTGCTGCACTTGTAGCACTTTCAGTAGCAGTTGCAAACGGCCCAAAGGAATCTGCAATGATACATTTCAAGCTCGCAAGGAAATTTGGTGCTGAAGATCTTGAAATAATAGATTCATTAAGGGCTGCAAAAATGTCGTTAATGTCATCAACTTTATCCGCAATAGATAATTTCATTGATAATGAACATTATGAAATAGATGAAGAAACTGAAAATATTTTGAAAAGAGTGGAAAATGAATCAGGAATTGTACCAGAAAGGATAAAAAATTTATCAAAGTTTTCAAAGGAAATGCTAAAAGAGCATTTGAGGGAAAAAGTCGAACTTTTAAATTCAAAGAAGCTTGAAAAGAAATATGTTTTCATTATAGCCTATGCGGTGAGTGCATCAATCCACGATAGAGAATGCGAAAAAGTATATCTGAACCAGATAATAAAAAATAACGGAAGCATAGATGAAATTCAGGAGGCTATAAACATCGTCAGATTTATTACTGGAAACAGAGCGTTTGTGAATGCTCTGGACATTCTAAGATCAATAGGCAAATGATTAATCTTTTAATGAGGCGAATTTTTCAAGCGCCTCTCTTTCCATATAATGCAGATTTCCAGGGATGATTAAAATATGGGGTGTGGGACCAAGATCCTTATCCATCAAATCTTTAATCTTCCCTGCTTTGGCCCTTTGTAATGAAGATCCTGCACTTGATATAACAGCCACAATTGTATCCTGGCTTATCACATTCTTTTTGTAAATTTGTTCCATTTTTAGAAGTATGTCCATTGCCATGTTTGCCGTCATTTCAACACTTTCTTTCAGATCGAGGAAGGCAATTGTATGAAGGCCAAGATTCATATTTTCAGAAATGAAATCATAAACACTCTGTGGATAATAATCATAATCAGGAAAAGGAATTGAAACTGACCTTCCGAACTTGTAATTCTGCAAACCAAGTATGGAAGGTATTACGCATTGGATAGAAATACCATTAACAACATTAAATGGAATGTTTCTCTCGAAAGCACTTATTTTTAGACCAATATGTGTAGTTGCCATCATGGGATCACCTGGTACCAGGAGAACTATATTCTTTTTCTCCGCTAAATTCAAGAGAAAATCACTTTCAACTTTTTTTCTATCAAGAAGAATTATTTCTTTTTCTAAAAATTTTTCAAGATCATCTATAGTGGTATCCATTAATCTTGATGTATAAATTTCCATGTATAATTCGTCAGCATCCTTAATTCTATCTATTGCTTCAATTGTAAGATGTTTTTTCGGATTCAAACCTAGACCTACGAGTGTAAGCATAAAAAATGAATAAAAATAAAAGATTAAAATTTATTGCCTTATTCGCATTTTTTTCTTGCTTTTTTAAAAACAATTGTTGGTATGCTAACGCTTGAAATTACCTTTAATGTAACACTACCAATGAAGAAATCTTCAACGTAAGAATATCCTCTGTGCCCAAGGACTATAGCATCAAATGTTCCAGTGTTTGCAAGATCTATGATTACCCTTGCAGGATCACCGTCTGCGATGGCATAATCCACTTTGTACTTATTTGGTATGCCAAGACCTTTTATGAAAGATTTCATTTTGTTTTCTGCAATTTTCTTTGCTGATTTTGTATAATCTTCTGTAACGAACTCCTCGAGTTCTTTTACGGATAAAGGCACAACATAAAGGAAATAAATGTTCTCCAAATCGGGAATGAATTCTATTGCCTTTTTCACAACAGTCTCAGTGTTACATGAAAAATCTATTGGAAAGAGAATTTTTTTCATATTATTTACCTCCAGCAGCATGCTCATAAAATTCCTTAAATTCAACGTCCCTGCTTCTGATTCCATAGAAATGCGCAATTCTAGGCCTTAACTTTATGTAAGTGACCAAGAATATGATCTGAAATATTGGGAATATAGCAGGTGCAATAGCGACAAATGGAGAGAAAGCAGTTGCAGCGATCGCTATAGCTGTTGCCTCATTTTTACCAATGCTTGGGAAAACCATAGCCATAGAATCCCAGTAATCAAATTTTAGATATTTTAATAAAAATGTCATGAATATAAGAGATATTGTGCCAAAGACCATGGCAGTGTAAAAAATTCCAATTACCTGGGAAAAATGGGTTGCAACAAGAACAGCATGTCCTAGGAATATGAAAAATACAATAAAAAACATACCAATTGTTGTAATGCTAGGAAATAGGGGAGAAATTTTCTTGAATTTTTCAGGGCCCATTTTTTTAACCATATATTGATGAAGAGCAAGGCCAATAATCAGTGGTACTATTATTATTTCAATTATTGTTATTATGAGCAACGACATGGAAACTCTTAAATGGTAAACAGATCCATACCAGCCAGCAAATAATGGTATAATCGGAATTCCCACAATGAATGTTATAGCAACAAGAGCTGTTGCTGCCTCAATATTCCCCCGCATAAGGCCGACATAACCAATGCTCATGGATGAGCACGGAACAAGCCAGGCAAGGAATATACCAAGCCTGAGCAGAGGATTTGAAACAAAAAGATCCCCTAGTAAAATTGCCATCAGCGGACCCCAGCCAAAGTTCATCAAAAGAACTATCACAAGCATCTTCCAGGATTTGAATGCCTTTGCAAGACCGCTTAGATTTAACATAAGCATCATGGGAAATATCATGATGAATATTGATGCCATCATGAGATCGTTGATTAGGCCGCTGTTTTCCATTGTCCACTTTGAATATGTTATGCCTAGAATGTAACCGATTATTATTGAAATTACCACGTAAACTGCAAGCATCTTATCAAGATGCTCTCTTAATCTAACAAGCTTTGATTTTTCTTCCATAGTAGGGTGCATTTTATCATGCGTATTTATGCATTCTATGCAATAATTTTTAAAAAAAAGATTAATTTATACAAAAATTGTATGTATTTATCCTATGGGTTCCTCGAGAACTATTTCAAGTGATGTATCATAAATTCCATATTTAACAAAATTTTCTTTAATGTAATCTCTGACCAGGGAGCAATTTTCACCAATTATTTCAGCAATGAATCTTCTTTCTCCACTTAATATCGTTAATCTTTTAATCAATTTCTGTGTTTTAGCAAATTTTATGAAATCATCTATCCTATCGGGAGGTAAATTAAAAAATAGATATGCCTTGCAATTTAAATTTATCATGTTATAATTAATCTTTGCTTTGCACCCTTGAATAACACCTTTTCTTTTTAAATTATCAATCCTTTCTCTAATTGTCCAAATATTTTTATCAAGTTTATTTGCAATATCTTGGTATGTTAAGGTGCAATCATTCTCAAGAAGCTCTAAAATGCTCATGTTCAATTTATCCAGTTTTGGGCCCTTCATATATTTCTTTATTAAATTTTAAATAAATAATTTTTCTAAATCAAAAATTTACTTTTATAGTATTTTTTGGGAAAAGTTTATTAATAACTTTAATTATTGTTATTTTTGAAATTATTAAAATTATAATAAAAATAAGAAGGTGAAAATATGGATGAAAAAATAGGTGGAAATGTAGTATCTTCTTATACAGGAAAAATAGATACCACACAGCTTGTTTCACAGTTTCAAAAAATTGTAGATAATAGGTTTGCAAAATTTATCATGAAAAGAATGACAACGCCTAAAAAATTTGAGCATATTTTAGGCATTTTTGCGGATGTGGAAGAACCAAATTCCATAGGTGAAGATATAGAGGTAAAAACTATAGAAGCAGCATTAAAGAGGGCAATGAAAACCTTTGGAATTGACGATCTATCTGTTGTAAAAAATGCAATGAAGGATGCCTATGTAAGAAAAGGTGTAGCAGTAACCTTGAGATCAGTTGCAAAATATGGAATTACAAGGCCCCAAATATTTGAAGCTCCTTTGTTGATTGTCTGGAATATAACTAAGCAGTGCAATTTAAAGTGCCTGCATTGTTATGCAAACGCTAGTCCTTTTAAGCATAATGATGAACTTACACTTGAAGAAAAATTGAATGTGGTTGACCAGTTTGATGAGGCTGGAGTTACGATGCTTTCATTTTCTGGAGGTGAACCTCTTATAAGCCCAGATTTTTGGAAAGTTGCTGAATATGCCTCAAAGAAGGGCATGTATACAACAATAGCTACTAATGGAACCTTGCTCACAAAGCCTAACGTTGAAAAATTGAAAAAGATTGGAATAAAATACGTGGAGGTAAGCCTTGATGCGCCTGAGCCTAAGACACATGACATGTTCAGAGGTGTGCAAGGGGCTTGGGAAAGGACTGTTGAAGGTATAAAGAATGTAGTTCAAACGGGAGCATTTGATACGGCCATTGCCACAACAGCAACAAAATACAATATAAGCGAAATACCTCAGATGATAGATCTTGCAATATCATTAGGAGTTAAGAAATTTATAGTATTCAATTTTGTACCAACTGGCAGGGGGAAGGACATAATAATGGAGGATCTTTCTCCCAAGGAGAGGAACGATCTTTTGAACTATCTTTATGACAGATGGCAGGAAAAGAAGATAGACATATTTTCAACGAGCCCAACATATTCTCAGATAGGAATAGAAAGGGTGCTTGCCGGAACGGGAAAGACATATTCACCAACGCATTTTGCATCAGCAGATTATGGCTCTACAGGAGTTGGATTGGCAGAATTCATTGGTGGATGCGGTGCTGGAAGGCTTTATGCATCACTCGAAGACAATGGTGATGTTGGGCCCTGTGTATTCCTGCCTATAAAAGTAGGGAATGTGAGAGAAAAGCCATTCAAGGAAATATGGGAAAATTCTAAAGTGTTGCAGGATCTCAGAAATAGGGATCTTTATGAAGAAGCCTGTAAATCCTGCGTATTTAGAAATCCATGCGGCGGTTGCAGGGCACGTGCGTATGGCTATTTCGGAAATTATCTGGCACCTGATCCAGGGTGCGCATATAACCAAAAGTATTACGATCAGGCAATTAAAGAATTAACTCTCATGCCTGAAACAGGTGGTAAATGATGAAAATACTTTTTATTTCTCCACCCACTGATTCCGCAATTAAAAGTGTCATAGGGACAACAGGCCCTCCACTAGGCCTTGCTTATCTAGCATCTATTGCAAGAGAAAAAGGTTTCGATGCAAGGATAGTTGACTCTCTTGCAGAAAACCTCACATATTCGGATGTTGAAAAAATCATTAAACAATATTCTCCTGATATTATTGGTATAACTTCAACAACTTCCATGATACCTGATGCCTATGCAGTGGCAAAAATGGCGAAAAATATTTCAAAGGACATTGTCACAATAATTGGGGGTCCCCATGTTACTTTTGTTCCAGAGTTAACACTTCAGGAAAGTCCTGAAATTGATTATGTTGTAAAGGGTGAAGGTGAAATAGCATTTTCAGGTATTCTTGATGTTCTCACAAAAAAAAAGGAAAAGAGGGATGTTCTAGGCATAGCATATAGAAAAGAGAATGGTATAATGAATAACCCACCCCAGCCTTTGATTAAGGATGTTGATATAATTCCAGAACCTTCGTGGGATCTTCTTCCAATGGAAAAATACGAGATTGACAACGTTCAGTTCGGAACAATAATGACATCAAGGGGATGCCCTTATAACTGCATCTTCTGCTCATCATCATTACAATTTGGAAAACAGTGGCGCGGACATTCCGTTGAAAGGGTAATAGATGAATTAAAAACTCTAAGATACAAATACAATAAAAGGGAAATAGAATTTCTTGATGACACATTTACTTTGAATATGAAAAGGGCATTGGAACTTACAGAAAGGATTTATAAAGAAGGCATAGATATAAGATGGTCAGGCTCGGCGAGGGTAAATCTTTTTAATGAAGAAATAGCAAAAAATATGAAGAAGGCAGGGGCACATACAGTTTATTTCGGCATTGAATCAGGGTCTCAGGCAACTTTAGATTTCATAGGGAAGAATATAACACTTGAAATGGCAAAATCATCTGTTGCAAAGGCTAACAAGGCAGGTTTGCACACGCTTGGATCCTTCATAATAGGTTTTCCTGACGATACTGTAAAGGATGTGAAAACAACAATTAAATTCTCAAAGAATGTTGGTGTTACGGTTGCCCAATTCACAATAGCTACACCCTATCCGGGGACAAGGTTATGGGATTACGTGACTGAAAGAAAACTGCTCCTTACCATGAACTGGAGGAAATTTACAACACTATCACCTGTAATAAAATTAAAAAATTTCACATCAGACCAGATTTTGAAATGGCTTTCATGGGCATACATATCATTTTACATAAGGCCTCTATATTTAATAAGGGACCTTGCAAAAACACACGGTTTTGTTTTCAAGAGGCTCATTCCATACGCAAAAAGGGCCATGACATTAGATTTTATGGGTGATTGAAATGGATATGGACGAAATTTCATTGCTAATAAGAAAACTGATGCGTAACATGTGTCTAAACGAATCCATGTGCCATATATATTCCTTATTAGCCCTTTCAGAGAAACCAATGTCAATTAAAGAAATTTCAGAAAAAACGGGATATTCTCTGACCATTATATATACATCAATTAGGAATTTAATAGAAAATAATCTTGTGGAAAGAGTAAAACTTGGCAGGAATATAAAATACACGGCAAACATAAATTTCATAGAGGTGTTTGAAAGAAGGAGAAAAAAGATCATGGAGGAATATCTAGAGCCATTATCAAATATAGATTTATCAAAATATAGAAATAATTTAAGAATAAAAGAAATAAAAGAATATGCAAATACAATAAAAGAATATTTTAATAAAATAAATCAACTAAAGAATGAGGGTATAATAATAAAAAAATAGGTCGATTTTTATGATGAAGAACCAAAAGTTATGGATTGATGAAATTGAAAAGTGCCCTAACTGCGGCTCAACTCACCTTATAAGGAACTATGAACGCGGTGAATTAATTTGCCAAGATTGTGGCCTTGTTATTGAGGATACGTTCATAGATCTAGGTCCAGATTGGAGGGCATTTGATAATGATCAATACATGGAAAGGGCTAGGGCAGGTTCACCAAGCTCTTTCATGGTTTTTGATAAGGGATTGAGTACCGAAATATCACCAAGGAACGAAGATTCATACGGCAAAAAAATACCAATAAGGAATAAATCCCAGTTGTATAGGTTAAGAAAATGGAATTCAAGGATAAGATCATCTGAGGGTAGAAATTTAAGCATAGCTTTGCAAGAGCTGGACAGAATAGCTGAAAATATTAGCATACCCAAGGATGTTAGAGAAACAGCTGCAATGATTTACAGGAAGGCCATGGGCATGAAAATAGTAAGGGGAAGGAGTATTGAAGCTCTTGTTTCCGCATCAATTTACGCAGCATGCAGAATGCATAATATTCCAAGAACCCTGGAGGAAATAAGCAGGGTTACAAAGGCAACTAAAAAGAACATTGCAAAAGCATATAGGATAGAAAATAGATATCTCAAGTTCACCTTTGCCCCACAGTCCCCTTTAGAATATGTTGAATATTTTAGGGATAAGTTAAAATTGAGCAATGAAACTAAGGTAAAGGCAATTGAAATAATAAACAAGATATCTCAAGCAGGAAAAATATCAGGAAAGGGGCCGGTAGGTATTGCAATTGCATCACTCTACATTGCAGCAGTTCTAAACAATGAAAGGAAGGCCCAGAGAGAATTTGCAGATGCTGCTGGCATAACGGAAGTTACTTTAAGGAACAGGTACAAGGAAATATCAGAATTTCTTGGCTTAAACATAGGATTCCATTAGGATCAATCCTTAAATTTTATTATCTCAGAGATCAACGGCCTGAATTTTTCATTAATAGAATAATAGATAAATTTCCAATACTCCCTTTTTTTAAGAGTTCCGGCATTGTATAATTTTATCAAATGTGATGTAATGGTTGGCTGCCGCATTCCAAGTAATATTTCAAGTTCACATGCGCATGCTTCATCATACTTCAAAAGTATGGATAGTATGGCCAGCCTTGTTTTATTTGAAATTATACCTATTACCTGCTCTAGCCTTTCAAAATCCGTAACATTTACAGGCTCGACACCTTTCAGGCTGCAGCCTTGATTTCCCATTTATATCACTTTGCATTTTTTTAAATGCTTTTTTCTATTTATTGTATTCAATTTTGATTTACATTCAATAAATTTTTAGTATAGGAATTATAAGTATAAAGAGGGAAAGGAATTATACAATGGAAATTGTAAAAGAGTTCAAGAAAAGTATATTTCAAAGGGACAATTCTAATAATTTTTAAATAAAAGATTTTGATTCCCTATATATGGTATCAAGATCAGTTAATTCTGTTGCTCCTTCAGCTACGATCAGTCTTTTGGCAAGGGAAAATGAGCTGAGAGCTCAAGGTAAAAATATAATATCATTTTCCCTGGGTGAGCCGGATTTTGATACACCTAAAAATGTTCTTGAATATGCCTGCAATGAGATGTATTTGGGGAAAACACATTATACTCCAAGTCTCGGTATTCAAGAACTAAGGGAAAAAATAGCAGAAAAATATAGAAAGGAGAATAATGTTAGCGTTAATGCAAAAAATATTATTGTAACACCAACAAAATTTGCATTGTATATTTCATATTTAACGCTCCTAGATCCTGGGGATGAAATTTTAATTCCTGATCCTGGATGGGTATCATATGTTGAAATGGCACACCTTGTAGGTGCAAGGCCTGTTTATTATAAATTGAATGAAAAAAATTCATTCCAGATTGATGAAGAGGAAATAAAAAATAAAATTAATAAAAAAACAAAGGCAATCTTGATAAATAGCCCTTCAAATCCAACAGGGTCTCTTTTTAATATGAATAGTCTTAAAATACTAAGAGACATTGCAATAGAAAATGATTTAGTAATAATAAGCGATGAAATATATGAAAAGCTTGTCTTTGAAGGGAAGCATATATCTATAGCATCCTTGGATGGAATGCTTGAAAGAACAATTACAGTAAACGGTTTTTCAAAATCTCATGCCATGACAGGATTAAGGGCAGGTTATTTGATTGCACCACAGGAATTAATAAAGTATATGGATAATGTGCAACAGCATACTTTAACTTGTTCTCCAACATTCTCACAGTATGCTGCTTTGAAAGCATTAGATGATAATGAAGATACGATTAAAATGGTCAATGAATTCAAGGAAAGAAGGGATTTGATATATTCTGGACTAAGTAAAATAAGTATATTCTCAGTTATAAAACCAAATGCCACCTTTTACATATTTCCAAGATTTAATTACAATGGCAAAAATTCCATGGAAATGGCAAACATACTTTTAGAGAATTTGAATATAAGCGTTGTACCTGGAATTGCATTTGGTCCATCAGGTGAGAATCACTTAAGATTCTCATTTTCAACATCTAAAGAAAATATAATTGAAGGTGTAGAAAGATTGCAAAAACTTATATAAATTGTTAAAATAAGCTAAATAAAGGGCCCGTGGTCTAGTTGGCTATGACGTCGCTCTCACACAGCGGAGATCACCGGTTCGAATCCGGTCGGGCCCATCTTTAATAAAAATTTAATTTTTGAATCATAAGGCTTTTTAAATCTTTAATTTAGATTTAATTTTAGGAAAAAGTTAACTTTTTAATATAAAAATTAATTTAAGATAAATCTATAAAATTTTTTAATGAAAATTATTTATAAAATTAGAGATTATGTTGACATAGCATCTAAGGGTTTTAAAGTACCACCAATTTACCTATTTTTTGATTATATTATACCTGGGTTTATTTATGATTATATTAAATTTCACAAATTCATTCTTTTATATTTCTTGATCTTATCTATTTCAATAATGTTTTTAATGGCTTCAACAAACCTTTTTGATGACTATTTTGACTTTCAGAAAAATATTGATATTGATGGTTCGCCTACGACACTATACAGGAGGCACCCATTCTATTATTACAAGAAAGATAAACATGAATTGCTTCTCCTTGCAATTATTACTATTTTAATTTATTTTGCATTTTTTATTTTCCTGACTATTGAATATGGCCTGATAATAATTATTTTTGGTCTTGGTGGTGCGCTGCTTGGATACGGTTATACGGGAAAACCAATAGGATATAAGTATAGGGGATTAGGTCTCATGGGAGCATTTATTTCAACAATTTTCATACCATTAATGGTTAATTATATTTATTCAAATTCAATCTCAATCTGGCCATTAATATTTTCTATACCCTATGGAATATTAATAAGCGCTACCCTTTACGTATCCGATTATAGGGACAGGAATTTTGATTCAAAGATAAATTTAAGGACATTACCAGTAATTCTTGGAAAATACTCCTACGCATTTTTTCATTTCCTTTTTGCAATTTTTTATACTTCAATAATCATTCTTGTTGTTTTTAAAATTTATAACGAATATTCCCTTATATCATTGATTACACTGCCTTTTAACCATATCATGATAAAAAATTTAAATAATTTTTGCCTGAAAGATATGGAATTCATTTTTGGAAATTTCATATTTCTATCTTTAACTTTCCTTTCCATTTTATTGGTTATGTTATAAAAATATAAGTGTATAGTTTGAAATGCTTTTTCCTTTATGTCAATTATTCTTTTAAGTATATCATTTAGCACAATCTTT
>ERZ1669247.351-NODE-351-length-16162-cov-16.864407_pt1 | contig 16162 bp, 18 predicted proteins | sample MGYA00579297_ERZ1669247 | MGnify/ENA primary metagenome ERZ1669247 (study PRJEB41166, sample SAMN08046056) | hot springs metagenome | biome: hot spring; feature: acid hot spring; material: thermophilic sediment; isolation source: thermophilic sediment from acid...
GTCTCGAGTGTTACTCCCCTTTAACGGGAGCTACTCCGTTGTGCATAACGATGTATGAAAGAGGCTTTGCTATGATCTTGACTATCAAGCCCGTTGCCTCCTCATGCAGTCAGCTCGTTGAAAGCTTTCGCGAATAAATCTCAAGCTTTTCGAGCTTTCTTTCTGTGCTTCCTTTCGGCAACAGGCGCACTTTGTTAGTCCTTCTGTTGCTGGTTTTTACTTCAATAACCTGTTTTCCTAGCCGGTATAGCCTGAGGAGTCGGCTCAGGCGCCCCACCAAATTCAAGTTGACCGACTGTAGTCATGAGAATAAAATTTTAAAAAACATTTATAAATGTTTTATGCTTCGATCGGCTGTTCAGGGCGGGGAGGAGGTCAGAATTGAAACATATAGGTAATTTTATAAAATCATCAGTCAAGAATAACACATGCAAATAGGAATAGCGGCTCACAGTGGTGAAATTCCAGAAGGTTTAGCTTTAGAAACAAAAGAGCTTATCAGATTACTTAATGAAAGATGTAAGGATGCAGTATTGCTACTGGGTGGTTACTGGGGCCTAATGAAAACCGTTGTAGATCAGGCGGTAAAGCTTTCTATGAAAACTGTACTTTTGCTTCCGATTGAAAACGAAAACATCTCAGCGCCTGAAGGGGTAATCCTGATAAAAACAGGTGAAGAGTACAGAGCCAGGTCCGTCCCCTTAGTCAGATCATCCGATTTTTTGATTGCGCTAGGAGGCAGTGCAGGAACGATGATCGAAGCTTTGATTGGATATGCTATGGGAAAGGAAGTTTTTATCTTAAAAGGTTTTGGCATGCCATCAGATAAACTTGAAAAGTTAGGTGAATATCCGGATAACAGAAAAAACGGAAAATTTAGGTTTTATGAAAATGTGAATGACTTAATTGAAGATCTTTGTAGCTCTCATATAAAAAGTAAAATAAGCGAAATAGGCTAAAAGTTAAGGAAGTTTACCTTTTAATGTCGCCAAAATTCCAGCCCCAAATATAACTGAGTCTTCTCTAAGCCTAGCTGTTTTTAGCTCTGGCATCCGGTTCATCACGTAGTTTTTTGTTAGTTCCTGTAGCTTTTTCATAAAAACATCTTCATTGTTAAGGTATACGCTGCCGCTCAATATTATAACTTCAGGATCATAAGCGTCTATTAGGCTTGCAAGTCCTGCTGCGTTTATCTTCATACATTTTTCTATAAACTCAACAGCTTCGCTTTGTCCTTCATAGTACATTTTGAAAATTTCTTCAGGAGAAGTAACTTTTTTGCCAGTTACTTTATAAAAGAATTTAGGCATAGATTTTCCTCCACAATAAGCTTCCCAGTGGCCGTTTTTCCCACACCCGCAAACCGTATCATCTTCATAATTTAGTACAAGGTGCCCGATCTCATGTGCGTTCCCATCTTTACCTATAAGTATGTGGCCATCTACCATAACGCCAGCCCCTATACCGCTGCTGAAAGTTAAATAAACGGCATTTTTTGTTTTTTTAGCTTCGCCAAAACGTTTTTCAGCCAATAGTCCCGCTATACAGTCATTTGTTATATATACGTCGCCGTACCCTTTTAAGGATTCTATATAATTAATCGTTAAATTGTTATAATTTATCAGCTTAACAGAGCCCTTTTTAATGTCTATAGGCCCGGCGCTAGCTATGCCTATAGGGCCACACGTTTTTGAAAATTTTTTTAGGTATTCTTCTATATAATCTATCGGATTTACAGAACTCTGAAGCTTGAATGAAATTCTGTTTTTCATCTTTCTGCCCGAAAAAGTAGCTAACCTTAAGTTTGATGCGCCAACGTCAACAGCTATTACGCATTTCAACTTACAGCATCTACAAATTCTGCAATAGCTGATGATATATCTAGCGTTATGACGTTATCCCAGTATATAGCGTTGGTTGTTATAACTTCGGACATGTTTTTTATTAACTCTGGGGACACAGCAAAAAATGTGGAAAAAACATAGGTCTTTACACCTTTTTCTTTGTACGTCTCCAGCACAGGAATAAATTTTTCGGGATCTTCCACATAATTATCAATGATCATCACGTTATCATCGCTTTTACCAGCTGTGCTTTCTATTATCTTAGCCTGAGTTGTAAGCTCTTGGTTAAATGTAAGAACTTTGGCCTTCAACCCGTTTTCTTTCATATATTTTATAAGCGTTGGGATAGCTGAAAGGTTAACCGAGGGCCTTGGAGTAAGCCCTATCTTGCTTACAGGTGTTAGGTCAAAGAATATTATTCTACCAACAAAATCGAATCCAGAAACTTCCTGCATGAATTGTGATGCATCTCCACCTTTCTGGTACGGTGCTGGCAGTAACAAAAGAACCTCTATGTACCCTGAATCATTAAGCTCTCTTAACAAGTTTTCGAGCTTGCTTCTTTCTTGAGAATAATTTGTTCTGTAGCTCCACAGCACCATGTATCGATCGTAAGCAACGCTCGTTCCAGCCTGATAAGCAGGGGCCTCGCTTATTTTTGAAAGCGATGCGGCTAACTTCTTAAGCCTCTGATCGTATATGATAGCATAATCTTTCATTTTTGTTCGGCTTGAGAGTTTTGCGTACTGTTTTCAGAAGTTTCTTCGATCGGTTTAGGAGCTGGGGTGGTAAGAAGTGTGTATCCGATCCAAGCAAGAATCCCGAGAAGCACCGCAACAACTAAGAATACAGTTATCTGCAAAACGATTAATGGATACATGAAAATTAAATATCCATATACGAATATGACCAATATGCTTACAATCATTATTACTGCACCCAAAACCTGGTCGCTATTCATATCAAAATAATGCAAACAACATATTAAAAAGCATTTTGATTTAAAGGCTTTACTCAAGCGTTATGCATGAACGTTTGAAATTAATCCGATTCTTCCTCTATTATGCTTCTTAAATCTTTTAACGTCCCCAGATTATAGCCATCGAGCGTTATTACTTTTAAATCCTGAAGCTTGAAATCCGTAAATGGAACTTTGGCATCAACATCTTCTTGATAATATCCAGACAGCAGATCGTTAAAAGGAGGCATTAGAACAAGCGTTTGTTTTCCTTTTTTTCCAACGAGCCAAACAGGATATTTGCTGTTCTCGAATTTTATATAAAAATGAAGATGCGCGAGAACTAAAGCATCGCTTTTCAAACACGAATCAGAAGGCCTAGCGTGTCCGTGCGCTAGACCGACTTTAGTCCTGCCATTTTTTATGACCATGCCTTCCGAACCGGCATACGCTGCAAAGTTATGAAGAATCTTATCTATGTATGCATCGTGGTTACCTTGTATTATCGTTACCTTGAAAAGTTTAGAAACTTCTTGAAAAACTGATACAAGCTCGTTTATTTCCTCTGTTGTTGGCATCAATATGCTGTCTTTTACGTCTCCAACAATTATCAGTTCTTCAGCACCCGTAAGGCTCTTCAAGTCTTGGATTCTTTTTATGTATCTTTCTTTTTGAATCGGCACGTATATCCCTCGTTCTCTTTCAGATATTTCATAACCTACATGGAGGTCTGCTATTGCGAGATATTTGTTAAAGATCAGTATAGCTGGGTATCCTTCAACGAACTTTAAGTAGTTTGGCAAGACATGATCTCGCATTGTATATTTTTTGCTGGCTCGATTAATAAAAGTTAGATGGTAAAATCACAGTGAAAGTTTTTATCGGTAATTTTTCGATTAAAACTGAGAAAAAATTTTAGTAACAATTTTATCAATAAAATAGGGGGCACAAAATAGTATTGAAAGATAGAAAACAGTTAGGCAAATGGCAGATGGAGAGCAAAAGGAAAGTTGCTTTTTCTTTGTATAAGCTCTTTTCAGAGTTAGATGATGAAGGAACCATTGTTGTAGTAGAAGGTAAAAGAGATTATATCGCTATAAAAAGCCTCGGATATAAGGGTAAAATATTCCAGCTATGCGGTAGTGGAAAGGGCACTGGAAACCTTGCATCCGAACTGTCTTATTATAAAAAAATTGTTATAATGCTGGACTATGATAAAAAAGGAGAAAGCCTTGCCAAGTCTGTGACAGAAAAATTATCATATGGGGGCGTTACGATAGATCTCAGTACGAGAAAAAAAGTCAGAGAGATAGCTAAAGGTATAAACCATATAGAAGATCTCAGAAAATTTTCACAGTACTTGATTCAGGAATCTTAAGTCATCAATTCTAAGTAATCATTTGTTATAGAAAGTAAAGTATTGTTCACAGTGCACGGATCGGCTTCGCCTTCTATGTATATTTTATCGCCATAAGGATAAAAGTAGTTTAATTTCATATAATTTTCCCATACGAGTTTGAGCAAGTTCAAATTCTCATATGTGTCTGGCATAGGATTTCGTTTTACAGAAGTTTCAGGTTTGATGTCTATTACTAGTGTTAGATCCTGCTTTGGCACATTTTTTTCAAAATTTAGTATTTCTTCTGCGTTTACCCCTTTAGCCGCATGATAAACGACGTTACTTTCGCTCCAGCGCTTTGCAAGAACCACGTTTTTTTCCCCGTCGAGCCATTCAATTACCTTTTGTTTGTGCTGCGCTCTATCCAAGCTCCAAAGCATCCAGGCTAGCTTGATTGTTTTTTTGTTTTCAGTAAGATAATGTTTAATCAAACCTCCAAGCCTTGTTTCATAAGACGGTTGCAATATTGTAAGCACGTTATACCCTTTTTCAGTTAAAAACTGTTTTAGCGGTTTAACGCACCCTTTCCCTGAGATAGCCTGAGTTTCTTTGCCAGACTTATCGATTCCAGAGACAACTATAAAATTTCCTTTTTTGATATAGTTCGTCTCGCTAGTAAGATTTTTGTAAGATCTCACTATATCTTCAGCAAGTAAACTATCGTTTACAAAACGTAGAACGTCATCTGGCACTATTTTATCGTTTTTTGTAAAGCTTTCATATATAAACGAAAGCAAGCCTTCTAAATCAATTTCACTGTTCATCAATGTAAACATCCCCGTTCACTGGATCTACGGTAATAGCCTTATCGTTGAACTTTTTTATAAGATCAAAATCATGTTGGCTTATCGTCAAAAGTGGTATGTCGCTTATAGCACAACCTGAAGCCAAAAGCGCGTCTACTGAAGAAGTTATTATAGCTAAAGGGGCCTTTTTGTTTTTCTTTAAACTGTAAATGATGTACGGAGCGACCGTACTTCCAATCATGTATGGAAAGGATAAAACTTTCCCCGTTATTTCTATTTCTTTATCATCTATTTTTAAGGATCCCCTTTTTGGATTGACCATACCTAAAAACGATATCGGTTTTTCAACAATTTTTAGTGTTGAACTTATAAGAGCTGAACCTTCAACTATAACTTCTGCTTTAACTTTCATTTTTAGCTTCGCCAGGTATTGTTGCTTCTCTAAATCTTTCTTTGTTTGTTCTTAAAGGTATCGTGGCATCTATCCCTAGCTTATCTGTTAACAGCATTTCTTGATCGCTCGAGGGATCAAGGCTAGAACCCTTTGCGTTCTTGATCACTAGCAGGCCCCTAGACGCTTGAAACCTTGTAGCAAGAGCTCGTTCAACATCAACTGGATTAGCAGGGTCTATGTCATCGTCAACAACTACGGCAAGCTTCAGAGAAGGATGGGCAGCAAAAGCCGCTATGATAGCGTTAACAGGATCTCCTTCTAGCTTTTTGTTTATCTGTATAACTGCGTGAAGCCATTTGCTTCCGCCTTCACTCAGAACAACCTTTTTTACCGATGGAACTGAGCTCTTGACATCTTTGTTCAGCTTAGCTTCAACAGGAAAACCCATGAGCCATCTGTGCTCTGTCCCCCCAGGCAGGACGTCCCAGTAAATTGGGTCTATCTTGCTGTAAACTTCTTCAAATCTGATAACTGGTTGTTGCCTGGTGTGGTCATAATTTCCCAACATTTCAACCATGCAATCAGAATCCCTTTCTTCTCTGCTTATGTAACCTTCTATAACAAATTCAGATTCGGGAATTGGCAATTTGTGCAATGGGCTTTCATAAAAATCTAACCCTTCAGCGAGAGAATTGGCTATTTCCATTTCAAACGTTCCTAGGGGAGCCTGGTAAGCTGCTGCCATTTCTACTGCTGGATGAACTCCTATAACTACAGTTACCGGGACATCTTTGCCTGAGTCTTTCCACATGTTCCAGATAGCGTGCAGATGTCTTCCCTCAACCATCCTTATGACACCTTTACCGTTTCCCAAGAGCCTGATCCTGTGCACGCTGGCGTTAAGAATCTTATTATCTGGGCTCTTAGCAATAACTATACTCGATGTAACATAATAACCAAGGTCTTTTTCAAAATGCCATATCGCCGGGATGTCTTTGTCTGAAATCTTTTGATAACCGCTTACCTCAAAGTTTTTTGTTACGATTTTTTTGGGGGACATAACGGATCTTATAAATTCGTCATGAATGTTCGATGGCTCTGTATCAAAAGCTATAGAAACAGTTTTTTCCGACATTATGAGGTTAGATACTATGTAACCTTTTTTATCCTTAGGCTTCATCTTGATGGGCGAATTTATGTTTTTTTCGTAGATTGCTGCTTCAAACTTCCTTTCAACTTCTCCTACATCCTTAAGCATTTTTTTGCTTTCAAGATTGCTGATATAGCTTCGCAAATTATTTTTTCCCATCATTTTACTTATTTTTTATCCCATTATAAAAACAAAGCGTTCATTAAAAAGCTGATCAAATTTACACATTTTCAGGTTTTAGAGGAGGTCATAAAAAACGCAATCATGGAGTTTTGCTCGAAAAAGTTATATTTATATAAAATGAAAGGAAAAAGCGAGATAAATGCCAAACATTGAAAATTTAACCAAAAGAAAGATTACGGGAGGTAAAAGGAGAGCGTACAGGGGAAAAAGAAGAAGAGAAAGGAAAGCGCAGCCACGTGTCGTTGAAGTTGGTGAGCTTATAACTAAAAGCAGAAGAGTTAGGGGCGGAAATATAGTAACATATGTGGTGAGAACAGATAAAGTAAACGTTGCAACTCCAGAAGGAACTAAAAACGTTAAAATATTATCCGTCGTTTCTAACCCAGCTAACAGAGATTATGAAAGAAGGGGCGTTATTACAAAAGGCGCTATTGTAGCTACAGAGCTAGGAAAAGTTAGGATAACTTCAAAACCATCAAAGAACGGCGCCCTTTCAGGTGTGTTGCTTAAATAAACGACAAAGTTAAAAACAAAAAACAACAACCAAGATAAAGGGCCCGTAGCTCAGGATGGCAGAGCGCCCGGCTCATAACCGGGCGGTCGTGGGTTCAAGTCCCACCGGGCCCATTTTAAAATAAGTCGTTGCCGATCGAAAAATAAGATTGTATGTCTTTATATAAAGAAATTTATGATTAAATATAAAACAGCAGACAAGAAATACGCTAAAAATGCGTAACCCAGTAGAGGAACGCCATATTGATAAAATTCTGTTTTTGAATTATCTTGTTTTTCATTATTTTCTGATCCTTGTTTTTCTGGCAACCAGAACTTCTTTTCTTCGTTTTTAATTTTGTCCTTTTTTATCTTAAGCCCCTTCTTTCTTAGATAAACCCTCATGAGGTCAAAAATGGTTATAATCGATAAAAACACGGGCAAAAAGTCCAGAACATACACAGCAGAAAATATAGCGGGCAGGCCGAGGAGGTCACCGCTTGCAATATAATTATACCTAAATAATATGTAGGACGCTATTCCTATTATTATGCCCATAAAAACCCCAAACAAGGCAACCCTTATTCCAAATATAAAATAAGTAACTATGTAAGAAAGATAAGGAAGAAAGATAAATATATCGTCAACCTCTCTGTGGAGGAAATCTTCGATTGCGCCGGGCAAATAAATTATTGCAGTAATAGCGATCAAAGCTATTTTTAAGGCTTCTTGCATCAAACCTAAACTTTAACTTAAGTAATAAAAAACATTGCGGAATTTAATAAATGTTTAAAAGGGGAAAAATTACAGAAACAAAAGTTGTCGATATACCTTTACAATGTATACAGAAACCCAAACGTTGGATTGTTCCTAAAGGTATCTGAGCGAACATTATTGATTCCTCAAGGTTACCCTGAAAGAAAGGGAAAATTGATGGCAGAAATGCTTAGGGTTAACTTTTATTACGCCAGTGCTGGGGGCGGAAGGCTACTAGGGCCATTGATGGTTATGAATTCTTCCGGGGCACTTGTGACCAAGTTCGCAACTGATGATGAAGTAGCAGGGATAGAAAGATCGATAAGCGGAAAAGTGGAAAGGCTCGACTCTATTTACACATCAGTTGGAAACCTTTTTTTGGTCAATGACTATGGCGGTATAGCCTCACCCATTCTTTCTGATAGGGAAGTTGAGCAGGCATCTAGAGTATTAAAAGTAAAGTTCATCAGGATGCCTATAGCGGGATACTTTCAGGTTGGGGCTGTTGGCTTGGCTACAAATAACGGGGCGCTGCTGCATCCTATGTCAAACGGGGAAGAGCTTAAAAAAGCCAAAGAGGCGCTCGGCGTTGATGTGGACGTGGGCTCCATAAATGGCGGGGTACCTTTTGTAGCTTCGGGAATAGTTGGAAATACTAATGGTCTTATTGTAGGTCGGAGCACTACAGGGCCAGAACTCATGATAATAAGCAGAGTTTTTAAATTTGAAGGGAACCCCGTAAAGCACATAAAGATGCTAGAAGATTAAACAAAAAGCCATATTACACAATCTTTGCCCATTTTAAAACCTATTGTACACTTAAAATGCTAAAAAATAGAAATTCGTCTAAATTTTGTTGTTTTTGTTAAAAAGTTTAAATAAGCAAACATTCATTATAAGCTTACATGACTTATAAAAATGTTGGAAAAGAGGTCCCGCAAGCAGATTCTTGGTTGAAAGTAACCGGGACCCTGAAATACGCTTTTGACATTAACTTTCCTGGAACTCTTTATGCAAAGCTTGTTACAAGCAAGTTACCGCACGCTAAAATAAAAAACATCGATATATCAGAAGCTCTTAAAGTAAAGGGCGTTATAAACGTTGCAACCGGAAAGGATTTTCCATACAGGCTTGGACTTTATCTATCTGACAGGGATGTGCTCGCTGTAGATAAAGTAAGGTGGATAGGGCATCCTGTTGCAGCAGTTATAGCTGATTCTCTAGAAGCGGCTGAAGAAGCCGCAGAAAAAATTAAAGTAGAATACGAACCGCTAGAGCCCGTGCTTACGGTTGAAAGGGCTCTTGAAAAGGACGCCCCTTTGATTCACGAAAAGCTTGGAGAGTACAGAGTTTTTCCAGGTTTTCATCCAGTTCCAGGGACAAACATCGCAAACGTTTTTGAGCTTAAACACGGCGATGTCGAAAATGCACTAAAAGAGGAAGACACAATTATAATTGAAGAAACATACAGACTTCCTCAGATAAGCCACGTTACAATGGAAACTCAAAACGTGCTTGCTTGGTGGAGATTTGACGATTATGTCGAGGTTTGGACAAGCATACAGTCGCCTTTTGCAACAAGGTATTTGATGGCCGACGCTCTAAAGTTGCCCGTTAACAGAATAATAATCCATGCACCGCCCGCAGGAGGAGGTTTTGGGTTAAAGGCAGGGCTAGGCTGGGAGCCGCTAGTGGCTCTTCTCTCAAAGTTTGCAGGCAGAAAACCCGTGAAGCTGGTTTTGAGCAGGGCAGAACAGATGACTTCTGCTCCAGTGAGGGACGGCTTCATAGCAAAAGTTAAGGCCGGATTTAAAAGAGATGGAAGGTTTGTGGCATACAAGGCAGAATTTTACCTGGATGCTGGAGCTTACGCAGATTACACTATAAATGTAGCCAGGACAGCAGGTTATTCTGCTGACGGGGCTTACGATGTTCCGAACGTTCACGTTACGTCTTACGCTGTTTATACAAATAAAATTCCAACAACAGCTATGAGGGGTTTTGGACACCCTGAGAACCACTGGGCACTTGAGCTTACTCTAGACAGAGCCGCGAGCGTCCTTGGAATTGACCCTGTTGAAATAAGGCGTAAGAACCTGCTAAAGCCAGGGGAGTCTGTAAGGGCAACGGGGGAACGGGTTAGAGAAGACGAAGGCGACCCTCAAAAAGTTCTTAGCGTTCTGGCCCAAGCAATAGACCTCAACCATGTAGAAAAGGCTTCAGAACCCTGGAAAATAAGAGCAAAAGGTATAGCGCTCTTGGTGAAGGCGCCTTCTCAGCCACCTAACGCCGGAGCTTCAGCTGTGGTGAAGTTAAACGAAGACGGAACAATAGACGTTTTAACAGGAAACGGCAGCATGGGTCAGGGAACACCGACATCCTTAGCGATTTTAGCTGCAGAGGCATTTGGGGTTCCTCTAGAAAAAATCAAGATAAACCAGCTAGAAATGGTTAGCACGGATACAAACCCATATACTTGGCAGACAGTTGGAAGCAGAGGGCTTTTCTCTGACGGCATAGCTCTACTTAGGGCTATCGAGGACGCAAAAAATCAGATAAAGGAAACTGCTTCACGGGTCTTCAAGGTGCCGGTTGACGATGTTGAAATATCAGAAGGCTATGCTTACTCAAAAACGCACCCATGGATCAGAAAGGAGATCAAAGAGTTTGCTATGGGTTACACATATCCGGATGGGACGACCGTTGGTTCGCCCGTTATAGGAAGAGGAAGCTATGCACCGATTTTGAACACTTTCTTAGACGCAAACGGCCACGGATCTAACACCGTTTTTCATACATACGGCGGTACAGGTGTGGAGCTTGAGATAGACCTGCTTACAGGAGAAGTTAAAGTGCTAAGAGCCGTGCAGGTATATGATGTTGGGAAGGCAATAGATCCTCTGCTTGTAAAAGGCCAGATGGACGGGGGCTTTATAATGGGACTCGGTTCAGCGTTGTTTGAACAGTTAAAATTCGGCGAAGACGGAAAAGTTCTAAATCCAAACCTCATAACCTATTATGTTCCTCACTTTGAAGACATGACTGCAAGCATGGAGAGTTATATGATAGAGACTCCGCAAAAGGATGGACCCCTCGGCGCTAGGGGTGTTGGAGAACACGTTATGGTTGCTGTGGCGCCTGCAATAGCAAATGCGATATTCAGAGCAACGGGAGTTAAGATTAACGAACTGCCTATAACAGCTGAAAAGTTATGGAAGGCGATAAAAGAACAGAAACCAGAACTCATAGATAAAGCTTTGAAATCATTTTTTGAAGAAGGCATAAAAGAGGTTGAACAGATATGAGCTTTACAACGCCTTATTTTACTCTACCCAAGTTCGTTTATTTCAAGCCAAAAAATATCGAAGAAGCACTGATCATGCTAAAGCAGCACAAAGGAAGAGCAAAAGTCATGGCAGGAGGTATAATGCTTGTAAATTTGATGAAAGAAAGGCAGATTTTTCCTGAATACGTAATAGACTTGAAGAACATAGATGAATTGAAGAAGATAAACGTTACAGAAAATGGCATTGAAATCGGAAGCATGGTAACTGCAATAGAACTGCAAAATTCGAAACTTATAAAAGAAAAGTGCCCTGCGCTGGCTAAGGCAGCTTCCTTTATGGGAGACAGGACTCTACAGCATACAGTTACTATAGGCGGAAACATAAGTGTTGGAATGCCGAGTACAGATGGTTTACCTGCACTTATGTCTATGGATTCAGTACTGGAAGTCAGGAGCTCTGAAGGTAAACGTTTCTTGCCTTCCTCTGAGCTGGTTCTTGGCATAGGAAGGACATCTCTGAAAGAAGATGAGATCATTACAAAGATAATCGTACCTAACGACGAAAAAGTTATGGGAACATATCTGAAATTTATTAACGCCAGCGAAGTTGCCATTGCTACAGTTGCCGTTACAGTGCATCATGAAAAGAAAAAATTGGCCTTGTCGGTTGGGGCTATAGCTCCTAGGCCTTATTATTTTGATAACTCTTCTCTTCAATGGAACTGGGAAGGATCTGTTGCAGAAAACATAAAGAGAGCTTCTGACGTGGTATATAAAGCCGTGCAACCTATGTCAGATGCCGTGGCAGGCGCAGAATATAGAAAAGAAATGTCAAAAATACTTACCGCTCGTGCTCTAAAAGAAGTTTTTGGAGGTGCCTGAAATGAGGACCATTTCACTTAAGGTTAACGGTATAGCTAAAGAAATAGCTGTAGAAGATAATGAACTGCTTATCAATGTGTTAAGAGAAAAACTTGGCGTAACAAGCGTTAAAGCTGCCTGCTGGAGAGGTGAGTGCGGGCTATGCACAGTTCTACTTGACGGCATTCCTGTAAAGAGCTGCATGACGCTTGCTGTAGAAGCTGATGGAAAAGAGGTAATAACTGCAGAAGGTCTGTATTCTGATGAAAGAGCAAAGAAGCTCATGGAGTCCTTCGTTAAACACGGAGCTATGCAGTGTGGGTTCTGCACTCCTGCTTTTGTCGTTACATCGCATTACGTTCTGAGCAAGAATCCTGATATAGATGGTGAGGAACTGAAAAAAGAGCTTAACGGTGTTATATGCAGGTGTGGCACTTATTATCAGATATACGAAGCTGTAAAAGACGCAGAAAAATACTATAAAAAAGAAAAGGTTTAATTTTTAAAAAGGAACTCCTTCTTCTTTTAATGCTTTTTTTAGCTGGTTTATGTCTGCATCTATTTCAGGGGGTTCTTTATAAAGAGATTGTGCGAACGCGAGATCCTTAAAACCTGAGCCAGTGACCAGAACTACTACACGATCGCTGCGATCAATCACCTTATTGTCAATTAGCTTTCTTAAAGCGCCAAGAGCAGCGGCACCGCTCGGTTCGGCAAATATTCCTTCGTACTTAGCAAGGTCTTTAACAGCCTGAGCGATTTCTTCATCGTTGGCAGTCTCACCCGTACCTCTCGTCTTTTTAACGCCTTCTAATGAAGCGTCACCATCCCAAGGATATGGGTCTGATAATCCTGAAGCGATTGTATGAGGATGCTTTTCTGCCTCAATCTTCTCAAAAGGTATGTTGTTCTTGATTGCCCTTACCAGAGGGCTGTTTCCCTCAGGTTGAACAGGGACAAGCCTAGGATAGTAATTAACAAAACCTATCTCTTTTAAGTCCCTTACCCCTTTCCAAATCCCTGCTAGCAGACAACTGCTGCCCGTCGGCACGAGCATCCAGTCATAAGGCTTCCATTCAAACTGTTCTGCAACTTCAAAAGATATGCCTTTAGGCCCTTCAACTTGGTATGGGTTAAAAGGACCGAAAGAAGGTGAAGGATACCAGCCCATTTCTTCTACAGCAGCAAGCATCATCTTTACTGTCGGATCTTCCCCCTTTTCTATGCCCCTTACCTTTATCACCGATGCGCCGTAGAGTTTCAGCTGGGCCACTTTAGAAACGCTGGCAGTTGAAAGAACAAACGCAACTGTCTTTATTCCAGCCTTTGCAGAGTAAGCAGCAAGCGCTGCCGCAGCGTTCCCACTGCTGGCAGTTGTATCGACCTTCACCCCCAATTCAACTGCCTTTGCAACGCTGACAGACATGGACCTGTCCTTGAACGAACCTGTTGGGTTTCTGGTTTCGTCCTTTATATAAAGCTCCTTCAAACCATAAGCTTCTGCAAGCCTTGTGGCCTTTATCAAAGGCGTACCGCCTTCTCCGAGTTTGACAGCGAACTTTTCATCAACCGGCATCAGTTCTTTCCATCTCCATGTGTCGTGGGGCCTTTTCGAAAGTGATTCCTTCGTTAGCTTCTCTTTTATCTTTTCGTAATCATAAAATACGTCCAGTCTGCCCAGATCTTTTTTATCACACATCACATGACCTTCTTTAGGGTCGTAAACTTTTCCACACCTTGAACAAACCATTTTTGTTACGTAGCTCATCTCTTCTCATCTAAGGTCATAACTTTGCCTTTTAAAGGCTTTTTGGAACCAGAAAGGAGAATATTATTCCATAACGCTTATTATTTTAGAAAGACGTTATCTTTACCATGGGTTTTAAGCTGTCGGGTTTTGAAGGAGGTAAAACCGAAAAGCGCGAAGTAGTAATATTAGGGAGCGGTCCTGCAGGTCTTACGGCAGCTATATATGCTGTAAGGGGAGGAGCAGACATGATACTGATAGGCGGATATTCTTCAGGAGGTCAGCTGATGCTTACTAGCGAAGTTGAAAACTTTCCTGGTTTTCCAGAGCCCATCCTTGGTCCAGAACTGATGAAAAGGATGAGGCAACAGGCTGAAAGGCTTGGTGCACAGATTATAGATAAGGACGCTACGGAAATTAACCTGATGGAGAGGCCATTTAAGATCAAGGTTGAAGATGACACTTACCTAGCAGATGCAGTTATACTAGCTATGGGCGCTTCCGCAAAAGAGCTCGGGTTGCCTTCAGAAAGAAAGTTCAAGGGTAAAGGGGTTTCATACTGCGCTGTGTGTGACGGCATGTTTTTTAAGAACATGGATGTGGCTGTTGTTGGAGGAGGAGATACAGCAGTTGAAGATGCTATCTATTTGGCGAAGATCTGTAAAAGCGTCACACTCATACACAGAAGGGATAAGCTCAGAGCTCAGGCTATAATGCAGAAAAGGGCTTTTTCATTGCCTAACATAAGGTTTGTGTGGAACAGCGAAGTAGTGGAGATCGTGGGTGATACCAGAGTTGAAGGGGTAAAAGTAAAAAACAAAATTACAAACGAAGTTACCCTTATTCCAGTAAAAGGCGTTTTTGTTGATATAGGTCACATACCGAATACGACGCTGGTCGAGGGACAGGTCGAGCTTACTGAGAACAAGTACATAAAACTTTACGGAGAAACAGGAACAAGCATTAATGGGGTTTTTGCGGCTGGAGACATAGCAGATCCAGTATACAGGCAGGCAATCACTGCTGCTGGCATGGGAGCAAAGGCAGCCTTGGACGCCTTAAGATATCTTCAGGAAATAAAGGAAAAAGAATGAATGCTGAAAACGAAAAACTGGCCAGAATCATAGATCGAGTTTTAGAGTCAAGAAAAGATCTGACAAAAGATAAGTTAATGGAACTTATAAAAGAAAAAAAGGAGCAGATAGGTGCGGGTTACCTTACAGATCTTGGTGCCCTTTACCTAATTTTAAACGAACTTGGGATAAAGTTGGAGGAATACACTAGGTTATCTGAAATCACTGCTGAGAAAAAAGGGGTAAACTTAACTGCATACCTTTTGTCCTATAAAAAATACGAAAAAAGGACGGTTTTTTACATTTATGATGAGTACCTGATGAGAGGTATATACTGGGGAGATGAAGATGTTTTCAAGAGCGTACCACTGGGCTCAAAAATAATACTGAAAAACGCTCAGGTTAAAAAAGGCAATAAAGAACAGCTAGAGGTTCATCTGAACTCACAATCAAGCGTTAGCACGACAAACGAAGTCTTAAAGCTAGAGGAACTTCTTTTAAAAAGCCCAAACGCAAAGAATTTTATAATTAGGGGCATAGTTGAAGGCCCGGTAAAAAAGGTTTCATACAAGAAAAAAGACGGGTCCGAGGGCAGTGGGGTCAGCTTTTTTGTAAAAAACATGACCAGGTACAGGGCAGTTTTGTGGGACTACGAGTATGAAGTGCCAATCGAAGAAGGCCTCACGATAACAGCAGCACCTGCGCTAATCAGGAACAGTGATTACGGGCAAGAGGTATCATTCTTGAAACCATATACAGTGATATTAGCGCCTTCTATCATGGAGGTTTATGGCGCTGGAGAAAACATTCTGCTTTTGGATGAATTTGGTAACGTCAGGCCGTCTAAGCTTAACAGTGAGTGTGCCGGTTCTGAATCAGTAATCTTAAAAAAAGCTAGGTTTCAGTTCCCAATTTTTATAGTTGAAGAATGTCTGAAGCATAACGCAAAACTGAACTATCAACCTTTGCTTCAAAAAGTAACTTCTGCAGAAAAAGGCTACGTTTCGCTTGATTTTATAGTGCTTTCTGAACTTGTAATGAGGACATCTGACAAGTATGAAATGATGATAGGAGATGATTCAGGCGAAGGAAAAATATTGGCATCATCAGAATTGTCATCAAAATTAAAGGACTTCAAAGTGGGAGAAAAAGTAAGGGCATTAGGATTATGGTCGCTTGGCGAAGGTTCTTTTATGGTTAACGAATATACGTATTTTACAATTAGTGAAAGTCTCGCCTTTTCAAGGCGTAGATGATCGAAGTGTAAAACATT
>ERZ1669247.358-NODE-358-length-16019-cov-9.648396_pt1 | contig 16019 bp, 10 predicted proteins | sample MGYA00579297_ERZ1669247 | MGnify/ENA primary metagenome ERZ1669247 (study PRJEB41166, sample SAMN08046056) | hot springs metagenome | biome: hot spring; feature: acid hot spring; material: thermophilic sediment; isolation source: thermophilic sediment from acid...
ATGGATTTTAATGCTATCCATTTACTTTTCCTTAGTTTTCAGTGGCAATCTACAGTAAATAAATTTAGGTTCACTAAATGAGATCCATATAAATTTTGTACTAAAGACCATTTCTAAATTTATAATCATAATAGTGACTTAATTAAAGATGATTATCGTTTTATTTTAAATATTAATACTGGTATTAAAAGGAGTCAAAGGCGACTACGTACCATACTATGAACATTGTCACTAGGAACATGCCGACATAAGCATTTCCCGTCTTCCTAAAGTAAAATGTTATTAGCGAGGCAACTAATGGCCATAGTATTACGAAGGGTATCATGTATATTGGAAGCACACTTAGATTAGGTGCGTGGTCAGTAAATATTTCTCCATAAACAATGATCAGCCAGATAATTATGCCTAGAGTTAACACTACCGAGTTAATAGCCATTTCAGCTCCAGTACTTATCTTTCCAGCCTTTGGTCTCATAAACCCACTAAATAATACTGTCAGTGGTACAAGGAGAATAGCAAATGGCAGTAAATACGCCCAGAAGTATATGAATCTTCTAAAGGTCATTGATTCCAAGGCCCAAATCCATAGCCTAAAGTCCACATTAAATGTATAGAAAACAAAGTCCAGTATTACATACAAGGTCGACAATACTATAACCGCGAATACAAAGGCCTTAATTATATTGATTATAGTAGTCTTTCTATCACCCCATGAAAGCCCATAATTAATCGCAGATGCGCCTTTCTTCCTTAAGAAAACGAGGTGATCCATTATGAGAAGAACTATTGTTATACCACCAACTACCAATGCCCAGAACATATAAACATCGCTCTGTACCTGGGGAAATACAACACTTACGAATGATGTTAGGTGAGACCAGACAAACATGTTTGTCCATATGTACAGTGCAGGGCCTAGGGCTGTCGCTATTACTGCATTGATCCACCAACCAATACCTGTAAATCCCTTGTAATCAGGTATTGGTCTCACTAAGGATCTAAATACACTTGTTCTAAGTAATAAGGCCCCAGTAGCGAATAGGAAAATAAAAGCACCAAATAACGCCAATCCAGTACTAACGACTTTCCATTGCCATATCTGATTAGTTGGCGATATGTAAATGGGCGCGCCAAGGGTTTGATAGAACCATTGTATTACCTCAGCGATCTCAGTCGGGTCATCAGTTGCCTGTGCATGAGTTATTGGAGGTTGATATAATATTCTGGCAGTCCCATCATTTATTGAACCATACACCTCATTCGGCACCACTGGCTGTGATGTATTGAAGAACTGCATTAATAATGGTGACTTTGGCGCGTCAAAACCTGTCGGCTCATGCATCATCAATGGACCTAACTCCTCGTAAAGACCAAAGGCTATAGCTACATTTTTGAGATGGCTAACCAATGCTGAACTATAGAAGCCGTACCAAAACGGCGTTGATTCCATGAAAAACATTGACCTATAATCATTTGGTAAAGCCAACGCGGCCTCAGTTATTGCCAGGCCACCCATGGAGTGCCCAACAAGACCTATATCGCTGGCATTAACCATGGGCAGGGAGGTCAAATATTTTAGGGCGCTCACCGTACCGTAAGGCCCATAGGCAATTGCAAGCCCTATACTACCACCAGAGAGCCCATGCCCATAGGGATCCATTATTAATACTACATATCCTCTCCTCGCTAGCTCTATGGCGACATTTTGCATAAACTCTTTTTGATTGTTCCACCCATTAACAGCTAATATCGCAGGGGCAGGATGCTTCGTTGACGCAGTGCTAGGTAAATAAAGCATGGCGCTTATCACAGCGCCATGATCACCATATATCGCTATTTGATACACATGGACAAAACCAAAGTCAGAATTAACATAGGACGCAAAGGCACCTCCGCCTATCATTAAAATTAACGATATTATAAGTAGAATTAGGTAGGTTTTAATTTCAGGGTCCATACTTCCTGAATATTAGAAACTAAATTTTTATATTATGTGATTAAATATTATATTTATAAATAAACTATTTATATTATTGAATCCATCATAAAACGACGCTAGGTTATTTTTATTAATAGATCTGTGCCTGCTTTAATCATGCCTCTGCCTAGGCTGGACCACTTCATAAATGGCGAGTTCGTTAAACCCTCAAGCGGCGAGTATAGAATCAAGAGGAGTCCCATTGATGATTCTCCACTGACTGAGGTTGCGGTGGGTAGTAGGGAGGATGCTAGGGCGGCCATTGATGCTGCTTATGATGCGTTGAAGAGTTGGTCCAGGTTGACGCCGATAAGGCGGAGTGAGTATCTTTACAAGATGCTTGAGGAGTTTAGGAAGATGGAGGATGAGTTCATTAAGGTCTTGATTGAGGAGGGTGGCGGTATCTACAAGAAGGCCTGGGGTGAGGTTGTCTTCACTGAGAGGCTTATCCAGAATGCCGCTGAGATGGCTAGGCATTATGAGGGTAAGGTGCTTAATTCTGATAGTGAGGCCACGATATCCATGGTGTTCAAGAAGCCTAAGGGCGTTGTTGGTGTTATAACTCCCTGGAACTACCCATTGTCAATATCAATGAAGAAGATAGCTCATGCCCTAGCCATAGGGAATACCGTGGTTTACAAACCAGCCAGTGATACACCAATAACGGGCTATATGATAGCTCAACTGGCCCAGAGGGCTGGTCTTCCTAAGGGTGTGTTGAATGTTGTGTTTGGTTCTGGTGGTGTTGTTGGTGATGAGATAGTTGTTAGCAAGAGGGTTAGCCATATAACCTTCACTGGTGAGTCGGCTACGGGTAGGGAGATAGCGTCTAAGGCTGGTGGTTCTCTGAAGACCGTGACCCTCGAACTTGGCGGTAGTGACCCATTGATAATACTTGACGATGCCGACCCAGACTATGCTGCTAGGCTCGCAGTTTTCGCAGCCTTCTTCCATCAGGGCCAGATCTGTACGGCTGCCAAGAGGATTATTGTGCATAGGGGTATTGCGGATAAGTTCATTCAAAAGTTTGTGGAGTACACGAGGATACTCAGAATTGGCGATCCTAGGGCTGATAAGAATATGGATCAAGGACCATTAATTAACCATAACCAAGTCGAGACAATGCAGGGATTCCTAAAGGATGCTTTAGACCATGGTGCTCAGGTATTATTTGGTAGTGATGTTAAGGGTAACTACTTCACGCCAACAATACTTACTAATGTTGATCTAAACATGAGGGTTATGAAGGAGGAAGTCTTCGGCCCAATAAGGCCTGTGATTGTTGTTGATGACGATCAACAAGCTATTGAGATTGCCAATAGTAATGATTATGGGCTCAGTGGTGCCGTTATCACCAAGGACATAAATAGGGCGCTGAATATTGCAGAAAATGTGGAGTCAGGCATGTTCCACATAAACGATGTAACATTTCTAGAGGAGAGCCATGTACCCTTTGGAGGCATTAAGGCATCTGGCATGGGTAGGGAGGGTGGTGAGTACTCTTTCCATGAGAATACTTTCGATAGGTGGTTAACGATAACCCTACGTACTAGGAGATTCCCAATACCATCAACCCTAAAGTCATAAAACCACTGCTTAGTGAATAATAAAAATTGAAAATAAACTCACCTTATTACACCCACGCATCTTAACGGTCATTGTGTATTAATTCCTCATCTGCGGTGCCAATGCCTTAATAATCTCATCCCTCGATAAAACAAGCTCATTAATAACAAGCACACCGACTTTCTCCAGCGGTCTCTCACTAACCTCTAACTCCTATTCTGAATGTATGTATCAATTATTGTGTCCAGCCCTACGGACATGTTTATTAATAAGTCTCATCTGGTCTCACGGGATAACTCCCTAATTACATCCTCAAATATCCTAGTACCTTCATCAAGGTGTCTCTTGGTCAGCACTAATGGTGCCATAAACCTCATAACATTGCCAAAGTGACCACATGTATGCATCAAGACACCTCTCTCGAACAACCTCCTCCTAACCTCACTTGCTAATTCCGCTCCTGGTTCCTTAGTTGATTTATTCTTAACGAGCTCAACACCAATCATGAAGCCGATACCCCTTACATCGCCAATTATTGAATATCTCTCAGCAATATCCTCAAAGGTCCTCCTTGCATAATCACCAAGTTGTAAAGTCCTGTTAAGTAAGTTCCTAGACTGTATGTACTCAATAACCGCGGCACCAGCAGCCAGGGCCAGTGGATTAGACCTATAGGTACCTAGGTGAAACATCTCCGGTAATTTCTCATCATACTCAGCCCTATAGGCCACCACGGACATTGGTATGCCACCGCCAATCGCCTTGGAAATACACATGACATCAGGCGTGACACCGAAGTGCTCCACAGCCCACCACCTACCAGTCCTACCAACGCCAGTCTGTACCTCATCGGCTATGAGGAGTATGCCATGCTTATCAGCAATCTCCCTAAGGCCCCTCAGGAAGTTCCTTGGCGGCACTATGTATCCACCCTCGCCCTGTATTGGCTCAACGAGTATTGCGCCAACCTCACCAATGCCAGTATATGGATCACTGAGTAGGTGGTCTATGTAGTTAAGCACTGCATTGCCGCAGTCCTCAGAATCCTTTGCTGGCAATGGACACCTGTATGGGTATGGGTATGGAACCCTGGCGACATTGATTAATGGTACACCCGCGTATGACTGTAATTCCGTCTTTGCAGTAATTGCGACTATTCCCTGGTGAATGCCGTGGTATGCGCCCTCAAATGCCATTATCACGGGCTTCTTAGTGACCCATCTGGCTAGGGCTATTGCCGTCTCACAGGCATCAGCTCCAGTGACACCAAATATTACCTTTGCCTTGCCCCTAAGGTCTCCAGGGAGTATTGAGTGCAAATTCCTTAGGAATCTAATCCTAGCCTCGCTGGGTATCTCACTCATCCAATGCCAGTAATGATCGAGTTGTTCCCTAACGGTTTGCTGTACGTATGGGTTATTATGGCCAACATTAAGCACTGCAATACCAGCCACCCAATCAATGTAATAATTGCCATCAACATCCCTTATCGTCGCGCCCCTAGCAGTATCGATAGCAAACCTAAAGGCCTTGGGATAAGTAACACTATTGGTTTCAAGTTCATGCTGGATATTCAATAACTCCAGGGACTTGGGTCCAGGGGGCTTAACAATTATTTTAGGTGCCTCAGGAAAACTCAAGCTCTCTAATTCCTCCTCAATCGTCATAATACATCCTCCAACATCCACCTATTTAAATTTTGCTGATTCTATATTAATACACGATATAATACTTAAAAGTAATTTTATTTGCAATGTGGCATAAATAGCATTTTGTATTTAGATACGTTATTGACAATAATAAATAATGCTTAAAAGTCGAACCTATTAACACTCATGATGAGTCTTGAAGACATGAGTAGGGAGGGTACGTGGTTCATCGAGTTTAATACGCCATTTAGTTACCATATTAGGGGTATCAAGAGAGTTTTATACAATGGGGTCACTAAGTATCAGAGGGTTGCCATTGTTGAGTTCGAGGACTTGGGTAAGGCATTGGTGCTTGATGGTAAGACCCAGAGTACTGTGTACGATGAGTTCATTTACCATGAATCACTGGTTCACCCAGCAATGATTGCTCATCCAAACCCGAGGAGGGTACTTATTCTTGGTGGTGGTGAGGGTGCAACTGCCAGGGAGGTCCTTAAGCATAGGAGTGTTGAGGAGGTTGTCATGGTTGATATCGATGATGATGTCATCAAGATCTCCAGGGATTACTTACCGGAGATGCATCAAGGCGCCTTTGATAATCCAAAGTTAAGGCTTATAATTGGTGATGGTAGGAAATTCATAGAGGAAAGTAAGGATAAATTTGACATAATAATACTGGACTTAACAGACCCACTTGAGGGTGGTCCATCATACCTACTATACACGGTTGAGTTCTATACGATGATTAAGGATAGACTTAATGATAATGGTTTAATGGTAACCCAAGCAACATCAACATTCTACGCACTATATACCTTCGCAGCAATATACAGGACAGTGGCCTCGGTATTTCCCGTAGCGAGAGCATACCATACCTACGTCCCATCATTCGATAGCACATGGGGCTTCGTAATAGGATCAAAGGGGCTAGACCCAGTCTCATTGACACCTGAGGAGATTGATTCAAGGATTAAGAATAGGATTAACGGTGAGTTAAGGTACTATGAAGGCGATATTCATAGAGTCCTCTTCACCCTACCAAGGCATATAAGGGCGCTTCTTGAGAATAAATCAATAAAGCCAGCAACGGATAAGAACCCCACATTTTTGCCTGCATAATTATCCAAACATATTTTATTTCATTAAAGGGCATAATTAATATTATTTCTTATAATTCACATAACTTACATAACATTTTTTCCGTTATTCATGTTATTATAAAATAAAATTAAAGAAATAAATAAAAATATGTAAATTATACATTCATTTCGTATGGGAGTCATAGATATAATAAATAATGTTAAGGGAGACTATGTAAATAAGACCAGGAAGTCGGAACAATTATATAATGAACTAGCTAAGTACACGCCCTATGGTGTACATAGTAATTGGCGTATTTGGGATCCATACCCATTATTTATGAGCAGAGCCAAGGGCTCGCGCATTTGGGATGTTGATGGTAATGAATACGTGGACTTCTGCATGGCATTTGGCGCATTAGCCACAGGTCATGCCCACCCTGTTTTAATTGATGAGATCTCGTCATTCATAGGTAACGGAACTATTTATGGCTTTGAAACCGAGTATAGCGTTAAGTTGTCAAGGATATTAATTGATAGGTTTAGTATGGATATGGTTAGGTTCTCAAACACTGGTGGTGAGGCAACGGAACTAGCCACTAGGTTAGCTAGGGCATACACTGGGCGTAAGTACATACTTAAGTTTGAGGGTCATTACCATGGGTCAAGGGACACATTAATGGTTGGGCTTAAGCCAATACCTGCCAGGGCGGGTCACCCTAAGACGCCTAGGTCAGTACCAGCCAGTTGGGGTGTTCCTGAGGATATTTACAGGACAGTGCTTGTTGCTCAATGGAATGATGAGGAGAGTGTTGAGGAGGTATTTAGGAGGTATGGTGATGAAATTGCTGGTGTCATCCTTGAACCAATAGCCATGAATATGGGCTTCATACCGCCCAAGAGGGGATTCCTTGAGTTCCTAAGGAGGATAACCAATGAGTATGGTTCAGTATTAATATTTGATGAAGTGAAGACATCAGGTAAGTTCTATGGTGGTGCTGAGGAATACTTTGGAATTAAGCCTGATATCAAGGTTATTTCAAAGGCCATTGGTGGTGGATTCCCATTCTCGGCCGTGTTGGGTAAGCGGGATATAATGGAGTTAGTGGGGCCGAATAAGGTTGCTCATGGAGGCACATTCAATTCCAACCCACTATCAGTGTACGCGACCTACGTAACACTTACAAGGATACTCACTAGGGATGATATGAGTAAGGCGTCAGCATTGAGTGAGGAGATCGGTAAGGCATTAAATGATATACTCAGTGATAATAAGATACCTGCATACGTAGTATATGCAGGTCTCAGTGGAGGTGCCTACTTAACGAGATCCAAGGCTGAGCTTCACAATTGGAGGGACTTCGTGAAGTACGTAAACCTAGATGCAATGTACATATACTTAACAAGCATGGTTTCAAAGGGGGTAATTCCACAATGTATAGCACCTGATGAACAATGGACAGTATCAGTTCAGCATACGAAGGAAGATGCTGATAAGCTTGTGGAGACTGCCAAGCATGTTATTGATTTATTAAAGCAGAGCGGTTATGGTGAAGTATTTAAGATAGAAGAGGCATTCTAACCTTTTGCTATTTTATTCACTTGTCTTGCCTTTATTGACATTGCTTGGTATGTTATGTTTGCGGCCAGTAGGCTCGTTATGTTTGCCGTATCAAGTGGTGGTGATACCTCAACAACGTCAAAACCAACAAGCTCGAAATTAATGTTGGCTAACGACCTAATTATCAACAGGGCCTCTCTACTTGTGAAACCACCTGGCTCCCTAGTTCCAGTACCTGGTGCGTAGGCTGGGTCTACGGAGTCTATGTCAAAGGAAACATAGACACTACCACTTAATGAATTCCTCAACTCATTAATCAACCAGTTGATACCCTTGGCATCAACCTCACTCATCGTTATAACCCTAATAGGCACTGGTGAATTCCTCGGGTACTCAAGATCAGACTTGTCATACTGAGGACCCCTAATACCAACCTGGATAACACCCCTAATTAGACCCTCATCAATAGCCCTCCTAACCCACGTACCGTGGGTATACTTCTCACCCCAATATTCATCCCAATAATCAAAGTGGCTATCGAAGTGTAGGACGAGCGGCTTGAACCTCCTACCCACAGCCCTAAGAACACCGAGTGTTATACTATGATCACCACCGGCAATGAATGGTGTTGCACCCTGATTGATCACTTCATTGATGGTCTCCTCAATCCTATCCAAAGTCCTAACAACGCTGGTGGGTACAACATCAACATCTCCATAATCCACAGCCCTAAGGGCGATAAAGGGGTAAACATCGAGGTCCATGTTGTACGGCCTCAACAACCTAGACTCAGCCCTAATGAATTGAGGACCAAGCCTAGCCCCAGTATAGAATGTTGCACCGCCATCAAAGGGCACACCAACGAAGGCACCAAGAACATTATTACCCTTCAAATCCCTAACGAGTGGAAGCCTTGCAAACGTTATGGGCTGAGCAAAACGGGGAGACTTAAGAGCATCCAACGGAGAGCCAGCATAACTCCAAGGCCAGGACATAGGCATCCCTGGGTACCAGGTAATTTTAAATATTTTTTAATATTTTTGTGATAACTATTATTAATAATGTGAGAGAGTAAAGCTTTTAAATAGTAAAATATGTAAAAGTATATGCCGGAGGAGACTGAGAAAAAACCTACGTTATTTCTAAGGGAAGCCACTGGTTTGGTTAGGGAGGTAAGCCCATGGGCCTCGGTTAGTGCAATATTTGGCCTGGTAACTGGTGGCGTTCCATTGCTGATTGCCTCCTGGCTTTTCCTCGCTCCTTCGACTAATGGCATTTTCTCATGGACAACGGGCTACATAGTCACACTGTTACCCACCCTGGCCATGGCATTCCTATTCTACGTAGCTGGCGTCACAATGCCGAGGTCCGGCGGTGACTACGTATTTAACAGTAGGGCTAGTCACCCACTGATTGGCTTGGCGAATTATATGGCGTTGTGGATAGCCTTCGCATTATCGCTGGGCGTCTACAGTACATTGGGTGCCACATGGCTTGGTGATTTACTCACTGGACTCGGGCTCTTTTATAATAATTCGTACTTCCTAAACCTCGGCACATGGATAACATCATCAACTGGCACTGCAATAGTGGCAGTAATACTAATAGTATATGCCGCGTTACTATCCATACACCCGAGGATACAGTGGTCATTCATGAAGTGGAGCGGTGCAGTCACTCTTATTGCTACATTGATTGCCTTTGTAGGCTTTGCCATGGTTAATAAGTCCGTATTCTTTCACAACCTGGCTAACCTAACTGGTGTTTCTGACCCAGTTGGTACTGTGGTTAGTGATGCCGAGAAGAATGGACTTACATTCTTTAACCCAATTTATGCAGTTGCCCTAACCATAGCACCAATCTGGTACTACTTCACGTGGTATAACCTTGGTGCCTCCTGGGCTGGTGAAATGAAGCAGGTCAGGAGGAACATGTTCTACTCAACAATATGGGCCGTAATTATTGTAGCCATTTACTACATGATCTTCACCGACCTATATATCTATGCCTTTGGTAATAGGTTCACAACTGCATATGCATTTCTCTATAATGAGGGTATTAGCGACCCGGTTGCCAATGCCTTATCATCGATTGGCCCATTCCCACCATTTTTCCTACTCGTGGCAACTGGTAGTGTTGCGCTTTACCTGATTGCTTGGTTTGCCTTCTGGTGGCCAAACACGTATAGCAATGTTCCTCTAATCACTGCATTGGTTAGGTACCTCTTTGCCTGGGCCTTTGATAGGGTTGCGCCAGCCAAGCTTGGTGAGGTGAGCGAGAAGTATCACACACCAACCTGGGCCTTAATAACTGCGGCCGTTATTGGTTTTATTGGCGCTATGATGTATATATTCATCACATGGCTATCGATAGTGGATATTACCATAGTTTTCGAGACGAGTTATGCCATATTCGCAATAATTGCTGCCGTAATGCCCTATGTTAGGAGGAATATTTATGAGAGGTATGTACCAATAAAGACCAAGATAGCTGGTGTGCCATTAATAACGTGGATTGGCATTGCGGCCTTCGCATTCCTAGTATGGGCGCTCTACGAAACCTGGGGTAACCCAGTACTACTACCAACAAACATATTGACCTATGAGTCACTGGTCGTGATGTACGGCCTTGGAATAGTCATGTACCTAGTGGCCAGGTGGTACAACAATAGGAAGGGAATTAACATAGACATGCTATTCCAAGAAATACCACCAGAATAAATTAAGCAATTTAACATAAAGTACTTAAAAATTTTTTAGAAATGTTTATTAACTCCTATATTTACCAAAAACTTGGGGATTGATATGCGAAAATAGTAATAATAGGTGGCGGCATAACTGGTACTTTTTTGGGATATTTCCTTGGCCTCGAGGGATATAATGTTACGATAATACATAATAGGGGGAAACTACCGTTGGTTGATTTAGTTTTTTCTAATATGCTGCCATCAGCAAGTGATGTTCGTGTCACTAAGGAGACTATGAGGATTTATAGAAGTCTTGAGGAGGAACTCAAAACAACGCTTCTTAAGAACTATGTCGCACTGCATATATATCCAAACCACGATTCACTTAAGTTAATAGAACCCGTCATACCTGATATTGAGGATGCTGGTGTTAAAGTAAAGGTGTTTGATTCTAAGGAGGCTCATGAGGTTACTGGGTTGATATATGATGAGCAGGAGCATGTAATTTATGGTGAGTATGAGTATCTTGTTTCCATAAGGAAGATAGTTGGTGCATTGCATAGGAAATTGAATATTATTTACGGCAATGCCTCATTAAGAATCAATAATGGTAATGCCTATGCTATTGTGGGAAATGAGGAATTAACAGGTGATGCAGTAGTACTTGCAGCTGGTGGATGGAATTCTAAAATAGCTAGGGAGGCAGGTATTGAAGTACCGCTTGTTACTTACGGTACGAGGGCCCTGGCAATCATAGGTAGTACGCGATTAAATAAGTACTCAATATCAGACTATAAGTATGATTATTACACAAGACCAATGGGTAATTTACTCGATCCGATAGCCTTCATTGCTGGTGATGGTAATGTTAAGACAAGTGATTTAAGGCAGGTAAGGAGACTCACGAATAAGTCATACTCCAATTGGTTGATTGGTGCAATGAAGAAGCGTGATCCGTCAATGATGATATCAGCAATAGCAGGTTATAGCCTGGTTGAGATGGCCTATGACTATGAGCCAGTGATTGGTAAGGTTCCTGGTGTAAATAATCTATACTTAATCGGTGGATTTGACGGTTATGGCGCTAAACTAGGCCCTGGACTTGCCTTTGAATTGGCAAGGATAATAATGGGACTTAACCCATCAATTGATGTATCGTGTTACGACATAAATAGGTTTGATGGTTATGAGGGACAACATGATATTGATCCGCACTGGGAACCCGTAATGCTCTACTTACCTGCACCAAACGGTGCGAGTCCATGCTTCTATAAAAATAAATAAAAACCGCTTAGAAGGCCTGTAATTAAAATGGTGTTTTATGAGAGTCTTTGTTTTGGGTGGCTCTGGGTTAATTGGTAGTGTGATTGTTAGTGAGTTAATGAGGGGTAATGTTGATGTCACAGTTATTGATCTTGTGAAACCCAGGTTCAATGTTGATTACGTCTTTGGTGATTTGAATAATATTGATGATATTGCGGGTAAAATTAGGAATGCTGATTACGTGATTAATGCAGCCCAGTATTACTTCAATATTAATGCCATGAAGGCCTGCCTAAAGGCCGGTGTTAATTATATGGATCTTGGCGGCCTATTCTGGATGACCAGGAAGCAGTTAGAACTTAATAATGAGTTTGAACGTGAGGGATTACTGGCTCTTATTGGTATTGGTGCTGAGCCTGGCATCACCAATGTGGTTGCTGAATGGATCTATAGGATGCATGGTACACCAATTAGTATTAGGATTAGGGATGGCTGGATCTCAAGGTCTGGCAAAATTAATTGGAGTGTTGATACTCAATTGGATGAGTTAACAATGAAGGCTCCAGTGTTTGAGGATGGTGAGTATAAGTATTATGACCCAGCATCAAGGTTTGAATATATTGATTTTATTGAACCCATTGGTAGGGTTAAGACGTACTTAACAATACATAGTGAGTTGGCTACATTTCCACAATCATTTAGTGGAGTTAGATATGTTGATTGGATGGAGGGTGGAACTGGGTTTGAGGATATGATTGTTATTGCCAAGTTATTTGGTGATAATGCTGAGGTCATGAATATAAAATCAAGGGCATACCTAAGGGAATTACTCAGGACTAAGGGATTGCTCGGTTACTCAGAGGGCGAAAACCCTGATGAGTGGGAGTCCGCTAAGGTTATTTTTGATTATGGTGATAGGAGGGTTGAGGTTGAATTCATGAGTGGGCCACATGGTCAATTTGATGGGACACAATACATGACTGGACTACCTGCAGCTGTTGCTGCTTTAAGTAGGGTTAATGGTAAGGGTGTATTACCGCCCGAGAGGGTGATAGATCCTGAACCATTCATTAATAAACTGAAGGAGAAAGGCTTAGTGTTTTACTATAGAGAGAATAGGAGACTTTAAAGTAAATAATTAAACTCCTCAAGCCCTAATTTCTTTAACACATCCCTTGTTGGCTTACCATCAACCCAACCCCTCAACTCATAATACCTCTTTATACCCCACTCAAAGAATCTCTCAGCGGTATGGCCCTTGGCGGGTCCATCGGGTAATGCTTTCTTCAGGACTTTAGGCGGTAGTTCATCCCTTACCCATTTACCTTCCCTAACGTGGAATAATCTCTCGGTATTGAATATCCTCTCACCAATTGTTATTAACTCATCATACGTTAGATCCCAACCCGCATATGCATTGAGCAGGTCGACAATCTCCTCGGGTTTCAGTGAATCATCCCCAACCTGATCCACAAAGTTGCAGAGTACGAGGCTATCATATGCCGCGTAATAATTCTGCTCCCAAACAGTAAATACTATCTTCTCCTCAACCTCGGCTAATGGATCAAAGACCTTATTCGGATATGGACCAAATGGATATGGGCCGAGTTCTATCATTGCTGGCCAAGCCTCATTATGATCACCACCCCTATTAGCCGTGGCATAGGCAATCACGAATCCCTTCAACGCCCTAGGATCATATGCTGGGAATCCCTGGCCCCTAGTGCCAACGAATGACTCAGGGTCATTATACTTAACGGATAAGTGATAGGCGCCCTCAGCAAGCTCGTTACCAATATCCCTCCTATAGGCTATGTCCTCTATTAATTTGATGTAGGTATCAGCATCACCCCATGATAATTTAATCGGCAACTTACCCTTTTGTGATAGCTCCGTAGCTGTTGCCAGTGTATTACCAGTAGTGATGGTATCAAGACCATACCTATTGCACATATCGATCATTGTTAATATGGCACTTGGTTCATCAACACCCAAATTAGAGCCTAGGGCGAATAATGACTCATACTCATACTTAATATTACTACTGCTTTTTCCATCCCAGGATGCCTTACCAATCTTTGTACAGGCTATTGGGCAGAGGGCGCATCCATGCCTCTTCACCAGAAACTTCTCAGCCAAAACCTCACCACTGAACTTCTCGGCCGTTGGCATGACGCCAGTCTCGAAATTCCTGGTCGGTAATGCACCAACACTATTTATTATATTAACTAGGACAGAGGTACCATACTTATGGAGTGGATCCTTACCACTACCCTTAGCTATCCTACCACTAATTTTAACGCCTAACTCAAGTAACCTCTTCCTGTCAAAGGCCCCTGCAAGTAAATCCCTATTGCCCTTAACAAACATTCCCTTAATCAACTTACTACCCATGACAGCCCCCAGACCACCCCTACCAGCAGCCCTCTGTGTGAATGAACCCATTATACTCGCAAACCTAACAAGGTTCTCACCGGCGGGGCCAATTGTTATGACACCGCAGTCATTCTCACCAAGGCACTTCATCTCCCTCCTAATCATTAACTCTGTCTCCAGGGCATCCTTACCCCATAAATGCCTCGCATCATGAAACTCCACATTACCATTAATAATAGATATGTAAATAGGTTCATCTGACTTACCCTCAAGTACAACACCATCATAACCAGATTTCCTAAGCCAGTAGGCGAAGTTACCAGCCATCTTGGAATGAGTATATGAATCAGTCAATGGTGATTTAGCCACAAAAGTCATCCTGGAGGAGGCAATGGGCACAGCACCAGTCAATGGCCCCGTGAGCATGTAGAGCCTATTCTCAGGGCCTAGAGGATCAATGCCCTTAGGAAGCTCCTTAAGCGCCAGGTAGGCGCCGAGACCACGTCCACCAAGAAAACGCCTAATTATTGAGTCGTAGTCAATATACTCAACCCTAAGGGACCTACTCCTCAAATCAATTCTAAGCAGGGAGTATTTAAGCGGCATAAGGACAAGTGCTGACACTTATTTTTAAATATTATGCGTAAATTATTATGAAATAATTATATAAACAATCAATAGAATGAAAACATTTTGAAGAGTAATACAATAATTATTTTTATTAAAGTTCATATGATGCGCCAGCATGCTTAAGTACTTCAGCACGGTACTTACTATACCACCAAGCCACAATAAACCCTACTAGGAACCAACCAATGGCTATTAATACGGCTATATCAAATGGATATTGCGGTAGTGGATAAACACTGTAGAAGAACACCACAAAAGCCGTTAGTGACGCTATAATTGGTGCTATTACATAGAGTAAGTAAAATGCTATATCTTTACCCCTTAGACCCACGGTCTTATACTTATAATACGTTAATGCAGTATTAACCACTATATGCGTTGCTATCATACCAAGTCCATTAATTGTTAGTAGAAAAACAGAACCATTAAATGGACCTAATAGGAAGCCAGTTACTAATGCCAGCACAAGAACCGAGCCGTAATACCATATTAAGGCTACATATGGAGTTCTATACTTCGGATGAACCTTCTCAGCATGTATATACTTAAACCAAAGATTATCCCTTGCTGCACTAAACCAAAGTCTACTAATTGAATTCCACTTGGCGACACCATAGGCTAAGTAACTGTTCAGAACAAAGGCTAGTAATAATGCCCAACCCACGGGACCTAAGTACTTAAAAAACACTATAAAGCCAGGATCTGGCGATGTAGCAAAACTACTCATTTGATTCACACCCCAACCAACCGTTAACGCATATGACGCTAATATTAACGTAATACCACCAAGTGCCCATGCTATATATAACGCCCTCTTAATGGTCTTTTTAGGATCCTGAACCTCCTCTGATATTGTTGTTGCGGTACCTAATCCCACGAAGTCCAATATAGAGAATATTGTACCAAAGAAGATTAAGCTCCATGCACCCTTAACGGGTGCTGGTGTAAATGGAGCTACCGCCGTTGAAGCAGGCAAGTGCGGTAGGACCATTGCTATTATTATTATTGATGCAGTTATTATGTAAAATATCTCGGCAAAACCAGTGTACATTGCATATTGGAGTGAAGGCTTGATACCTAGGTATGCCAATACAAATCCATATGTGGGTACTATTAAGGCGAATATGACCCACAGATAGGGTATGTGATAAAAGGCTGGGTTTATGTAATAGAGGACCGTGGCTAGGCCAAGCGCTCCAAAACCCGCCGCGCATGTCCAGTTATCCGTCAT